>VOFI01000929.1_pt1 | contig 29780 bp, 51 predicted proteins | sample 5384131 | NCBI WGS metagenome assembly VOFI01 (sample SAMN12384728, study PRJNA508395) | human gut metagenome | isolation source: healthy gut H | host: Homo sapiens
CTATTTCCGTTCTTTTGAAAGTTCCTCCAATGTTTTTTCCTCGTACCTGCAAATCGCCTCCTTATAATCCTCGGAAATCAATTTCGGTTCTTTGTTTCTGTTAAATCAGTCTGATATATCTTTTTTAAGTTTAGTCACTTCAAAGAAAAAACTATCCGACTGATATGAAAACCTCATAAGAAAAATATTTCAGAGATTTTTTAAACAGGCTATCAAAATATATTTGATATAATAAAATTCTAATGTACATTTGTGAAGTTAACTATATACTAACCTTTAAAAGCAGATCTTATGAAAAACAAATCACTTTTTTTAGTCCTAGTCATTCTTTGTTTGACTAGCGTAGAGATCTATTCTTCCCGACAAGAATTAAAGTTTGATGCACCTCTTCCGAGCAACACAGAAAACGGAAATGCTCGCAGTGATTACGGACCTCCCGGTGAAGGAGATAAATGCTGGTATTTCGATGGAGCGTCTTCTTGTGTAAATTTTTCATTCAATAATTGTTATGAAGACCCAAACCAAAGGTGCGGAAGAGATGAAGGAGCTCCCAATTAATTTAACCGACTAGCAAATCATTCCATAGGGTATTTAAGATCTTTCCTATTCATAATTAGTTGATCCAATCTACAAACTGAAGATAATTAAATACCCTATATTTAATCTATAGTGTATGAAATATTTTTTGTATATCTTCACTTATCTGCTTCTAGGAGCATCATGTTCATCTCCTTCTCGTCCAATAGACTATGGTACAGAATTAACAGCTACAGACTCCATCTGCCTGTCTATAGACGAACATACACATTATGCAAGTAAATCCATATTCCAATTTGAAGAAAATGGGCACGAGTATCTTTCCTTTTTGAATGAAAAAGCAAGCTATAAAGTTCATATCTATGATTTGGATACCAAACAAGTTATTAAAACAATTCATCTACAAAAAAAGAGGGGAGAAATGCAATGCATCAACTAATGGCTGTTTTCCACTTAGCTCAAAGCATTTTTTAATTACAACTTGGAATGGAGTTTTTGGAATTATCAATGAAAAAGGAGAAGTGGAAAATAAGAATAGCTTTTGGAAAGACAGCGTAAACTTTCATGCTTTCGACCACATTTGTTGCATGAGTTATACATATCGACCTGCCATAATAAAAGATTCTATTTTGTATTTCAGCCAATCATTATTAAAATATCCCTCGTAAAAAAGATGAATGGGATAAAATACCCATATTTGCTTATGCAGACCTTCATAAAAAAACTAGGAGTGGACAGAACTACGATACCCATCTATTTTTAACAAGTATTCTATCGGTTTGCCTTAATGCCGGATGATAATATAAAACCATTCTCCAACAATCCGCATCAAAGTTTCTCCATCATCATTCTAAACAAAGACTATGAAATTATTGGTGAAACAAAATTTCCCGGCAACACCTATGCCCATCACTTGTGCTTCGTAGGTAAAAAAGGCCTGTATATTTCAGAGAATAATGAAAACAATCCTCAGTTTGACGAAAACAAACTGGTATTCAGGTGTTTCACACTTCAAGGCCGGAAAAAATGAAGAAAAAGAACTACTCAATCATTCTATGTGGAGGACTGTTCCTGGCAAGCTGTATGTCCAATAATGACAAATGCCTTCAAAAACTGTTTGATGAAGTCGGAGTTGAGAAATCACAAATCCACAATGCCACCCACCTTGTTACCATATTGGGTAATGGTTGCAAAGGATGCATACACAAAGCTCTGTCAGAAATACATAACTCGACCGATACCATTTATATAATTGCATGTAAAAGTAAAAAGACTTTCAATTTAATTGCCAATAAAAATATAGATGACTACTCCAATGTATATCTAGACACTAAATCCATATTAGTGGAATTGGATATGGCTAAAAACACACCTAGAGTCTACCTTTTAAATAATGGTAAATATGTGTCGCACTCTTTTTATGGAAATGAATCTCCCAGCAAAGAAGCGAACACCACCATTACATTCAACACAAATGAGATAGATTTAGGCAAAATCAGCCGCACGGAAAAGGCAAGAATCAAATTCATTGAACCCTAAATGACAGATTATTCTTAATTTTGCTGCGAAATAAATGAATATGTAATTTTAATAACAATATAAACATGGATAAGAAGTATAGCAGGGAGACCTTATGCGTACAGGCAGGCTGGACTCCGAAAAAAGGCGAACCGCGCGTTTTGCCTATTTATCAAAGTACCACATTCAAGTATGACACCAGCGAACAGATGGCGCGTCTGTTCGATCTGGAAGATTCGGGATATTTCTATACACGCTTGCAAAACCCCACCAATGATGCCGTCGCCGCAAAAATCGCAGCATTGGAAGGTGGTGTGGGTGCTATGCTGACCTCGTCCGGCCAGGCTGCCAACTTCTATGCCATTTTCAATATCTGTCAGGCAGGCGACCACTTCGTATGCTCGTCTACCATCTACGGAGGTACATTCAATCTGTTCGGCGTCACGCTGAAAAAACTGGGCATCGAGTGTACCTTCATTGACGCCAATGCATCCGAGGAGGAAATAGACCAAGCTTTCCGCCCGAATACCAAAGCGTTATTCGGCGAAACCATCTCCAATCCGAGCATCGACGTGCTGGACATCGAAAAGTTCGCACGTATCGCACACAAACACGGTGTGCCTTTGATTGTGGACAACACCTTCGCCACTCCCATCAACTGCCGCCCGTTTGAATGGGGAGCGGATATCGTCACCCATTCCACAACCAAATACATGGACGGTCATGCCACCAGTGTAGGAGGCGCCATTGTGGACAGCGGCAACTTTGACTGGGAAGCCCATGCGGACAAATTCCCCGGTCTGACCCAGCCCGACGAATCTTATCACGGACTGACTTATACCAAAGCGTTCGGCAAAATGGCTTACATGACGAAAGCAACCGCCCAACTGATGCGTGACCTCGGCTCCATCCAGTCTCCGCAAAATGCGTTCCTGCTGAATCTGGGATTGGAAACATTGCACCTGCGCGTGCCCCGTCATTGCGAAAACGCACAGAAAGTGGCCGAATGGCTGGAAGCCAACCCGAAAGTGAAATGGGTGAATTATTGCGGACTGAAAAGCAGCAAATACTATGATCTGGCACAGAAATACATGCCAAACGGCTCGTGCGGTGTCATCGCTTTCGGCTTGAACGGAACCCGTGAGGAAGCGATAGAATTTATGGACAGGCTGAAATTCATCTGCATCGTAACCCATGTGGCCGACGCACGTACCTGCGTACTGCATCCCGCCAGCCATACTCACCGCCAGCTCACCGACGAGCAGTTGCGCGAAGCGGGAGTCGCTCCGGACCTGATCCGTTTGTCGGTAGGTATTGAGAATGTAAGCGACATCATTGCCGATATTGAACAAGCTTTACAATAAGGCGAAGCGGATGAAAAGAATCATTATCATTGGCGCCACTTCCGGCATCGGACTGGAAGTGGCGCGATGCTATCTGAAAGCCGGCTGGCAGGTAGGCGTGGCAGGACGTAGGGAGGAAGAACTGGAAAAGCTCCGGCAGTCCGCTCCCGGACAGGTATGTACCCAGCGGATAGATGTCACCCGCGAGGATGCCCCTGCCTTATTGGAGCAACTGATTATGAAAACCGGCGGCATGGATGTGTTCCTGCTCAGTTCGGGCATAGGCAAACAAAATCTTTCACTCTACCCCGATATAGAATTACAGACCGCAGCCACCAATGTTTCGGGATTCATACGAATGGTCAATGCCGCCTATCACTATTTCGAACAGCAAGGCAAAGGACATATAGCGGTGATCAGTTCCATAGCAGGCACCAAGGGACTGGGATCCGCCCCTGCCTATTCAGCGACCAAACGGTTTCAAAACACCTATCTGGATGCTTTGGACCAATTGGCGCACATGAACAAGCTACACATTTCCTTCACCGACATCCGTCCCGGATTTGTCGCCACCCCTCTGTTGAAAGATGACAAATACCCGCTGCTGATGCATGCTCCCTACGTGGCATCACAAATTGTAAGAGCCATCTCCCGAAGGAAAAGAGTAGCTGTCATAGACCGGCGTTATCAGATGCTGGTGTTTTTCTGGAAACTGATTCCCGGATGGCTATGGGTGAGACTGCCCGTGCGGAACCAATAATCCTCCAACCCATATCATTTCATAAGAAAGCCTCTTGTTCTCATCCTGAACTTGTGAAAGATTTGTAAACAAGGCAAGGGTTTCTTCGTTCCCCCCTGGAATTACCTGAATGAAAGGAATCGGTCAAGGGAACCGGCACAGCCTGTGCTCATGCTGATGAAAGATCAAACAGGCTATTGAATGATGCTTTCTTTGTAAAGCGGAACCACTTTACAAACATAGAAACTTAAAAAAATTCTTTTCCCTTTGTAACAACTTTCCCGCTTCCCCCGTCTATCTGATTGAAAGTGCTTTCAAAAACAAATTCAGTTATGAACAAAAACAAAATAAAACCATGAAAAAGTTTGTATTTACTCTATTGCTAGTCTTAGGATGTCAGATTAGTCTTGCACAAAATTCAGCAGCACTCTTTGATGAGTTCCGCCGGGAAAAAAATGCTGAATATGTCAGTGCATCCCCTTTCCTCATGTTTATAGGAAAAATGTTTTATCCTTATAATGATGAGGGCAAAGAAATAGCAAGCAAAATACGCTCCGCCAAAATACTAGATCTGGATGAGTGCTCACCGGACGTAAAGCAACGCTTTTCACGACAATTCGAGGCATTGTCCAACAACGGCTACGAAACGCTGATGCAAATGAATGAAGATGGAGAACGCATACACATACAAATGAGAATGAAAAAGGAGGTCATCCGGGAATTGCTCATCGCTATCATAGAGGATGATGAATGCTCACTGATACAAGTAAACGGAAAAATACGCAAACAAGATATTGCCCAACTTATAAACGATCAGACAACAAATAAGAAGAAGCATGGACGCCGCTGAGTTTAAACAACAATTCCTGCCTTACCACCGCAAACTCTACCGGACAGCCTTCCGGCTGACGGGCAACCCTCAGGATGCGGAAGATATGGTGCAGGAAGCGTATCTGAAATTGTGGAACAAGCGCGATGAGCTGGCGGGCGTGCTGAACACCGAAGCCTACTGCGTCACCCTTGTCAAGAACCTGTGCTACGACGCCCTCCGCAGGAGCCGGCCCGATGAAGACGGACATGCACCCGAAGAGCTGAACCTCCCTACGGACACCAACATAGCGCGGGAAGTGGAACAACGGGATGAGGTGAACCAGGTACGCCGGCTCATCGGCAGACTGCCAGAGCAACAAAAGCGGGTGATTCTGCTCCGTGATGTCAATGACTGCTCCTTTGAGGAGATAGAACAAGCCACAGGACTGAATGCCATCAACATACGTGTGTTGCTGAGCCGCGCCCGCAAAAAGATACGTGAACAATATAATGCAATAATGAACTATGAAAGTAAATGAAATAGAAAGACTATTGACCCGGTATTACGATGGAGAAACCAGCGAAACCGAAGAAAAGGAACTGAAACGCTTTTTTACCGAAGAGGACGTTCCGGCTCATTTACTTGCCGAGAAGGAAATCTTCATGCAACTGGCAGCACAGCCCGCTCCCGAAATACCGGAAGGACTGGAAAGCAGGCTGAGCCGCAAGATAGACCAATGGGACACAGGCGAAAGACGCACGCTGAAAATAAAAAAACATACACGGGTCCTCCGCTTGCAATGGATAGGGAGCATAGCCGCCAGCCTGCTCATCCTGCTCTCCGTAGGACTGTACCTATACAAGCCCTATCCGGCACCGCAAGATACCTGCGCCACCCCCGAAGAAGCATACGTACAGGCCCAGAAGGCACTTATCATGCTTTCCAGCAGCCTGAATAAAGGAATAGAAAAAGTGGAATCGGTGCAGGAAGCCACCGGAAAAATTCAAGAGAACGTAAACGAACAATTAAACCGATTAAATAACATAAAACAATGAAACGTACATATATCATTACCTTATTGCTCTCTCTGTGCTCACTGTTCACCTACGCACAGGACAGTTTTTTCGACAAGTTCGCTGATATGGACGGGGTAACCTCTGTCTATATCTCAAAAGCCATGCTCAGCCTGATGCCCGACATGAAAACGGAAGGGGTAAATATAGGCGAAGTAGCCTCCAAACTGGATAACATCCAGATTCTAAGTTGTGAAAAACCCGACATTATCGCCAAGCTGAAAAAAGAGACAGCTTTCATCAGTCCCAAGAACGGCTACGAGGAACTGATGCGCATAAACGATGAAGGCGAAAAGACCATCATTTATCTGAAACGGAACAAAAACAAAGAAAAGGAATTTGTATTGATGAGTCAGGAAAAAAATGAATTTACCATCATCGCCATCACAGGAAATCTGACCCTGCAAGAGATACAAGGCATCATCAACAAGGAGTAACTCCACACATCCCCCACCCTAAGGCCTTTCCTCCCGCCTGCTAAGGTCTGAAGAAAGGATATATACTATCTCCATAGCACTATGGAGTTATCTCCAAAGCTTGCGGAGTTAACTCCAAAGGCTATGGAGATAACTCCGCAGGCTTTGGAGATAGTAACCGGACGGTCGGAAAGGCTTAACAATAGGGCTGCGAATGCTTACGTTATCTCCGGAAAAGGGTTATCCGCCCGCAGAAGCCCCGCCAATGAAGGAACTTATTTCTTTATCCGTTTTTGGGTAGGCAAAGTAAACTCATGCGCTTCGGTCACCGCCCCGTTGCTCTCTGTTGCAAAAACACGGAATTGCGCCTGGCCTGTTTTCAACTTCCTGCCTCCACGAATGGTGGCCGTGTACCTTATCTGATTCCCGACAGGCATATAGGCAATCTGAGCCGAAGGTGAAATCAAAATATGTTTCATGCCGCTCATTTCCTCTATTACCGGAGTAACATTGTAAGCGGGCACATCACCATCATTCACCACATCGAACACCAGTTTGCTGTCTTCTTCCGCATCAATAACATGGTTACGGTTATCATCGATAAAACGCAGGTTGATAATCCTCAATCCCGATGAAGGCTCATAAGAGGAAGTGTGCTCATACTGCGAAGAAGAAGGATAAGTCTTTACGTAATACTCCTCCACCTGATAAGTTTCCTCCCGAGGTGTAGTTATGGCATTTCCCACAGCAGCCCCCGTTACAGTTCCCAGCAGGGCGCCGAATTGCGAACCGTTGTATCCGCCGGCCCTGTCACCCACAATAGCGCCTAATACTCCGCCGATGGCCGCACCGGCTTGTACTGCCGCCGGATTGCCTTGCATTCCGGATGGTGAGCAAGCCGAAAGCAAAGCGGTCGGAATGCATAAAATGAATATCATTTTTCTCATACCCCAAGTAGTTTATAATCTTTATCAGACAGACAAATATACTTTTTCCTATTGACAATGGGTTCATCGGCTATGTTAAAATTTCATTTCCTGTCATGCATCCTCATCGGTCTAACCGCCATCATTCCGGATGGAAGGCTCTTCTTCCTAAAATGAAAAGATAAGTCTAAATAACACAAGAAACAGAAGGAGACGTTTTTTTTTCTATATATTTGCCGGAAAACAAATGAAAAGTTCTTCGCCATACCCTTGCATCGCCGCAGAAGGCTTCCCCCTCTCCGCTGCAAAACCGCGCCCGGTATGGCAAGGAAATATTTATAACCTATCATTATGGAATTGAAAGCAAAATACGAACAGCGCATTGAACAGGCTGAGGCAGAACTCCGCCAGGTAAAAAATAAGATTCTCCGCATCAGCACGCTGAGGGTCTTGTTATTTGCAGCAGGGATTATAGGAACAATCTACTTCTATCAGGCAGGGACACCCACTATATGTCTAACCATAGCGGTCACTTTCGTTCCTTTTCTGGTATTGGTGAAGTATCACAACCGGTTGTTTTTCCGCAAAGACTGGCTGGAAACCTGCATACGGGTGAATAGTGACGAGCTTTCCGCACTGGCGGACAACTATGAGCCTTTTGAGGACGGAAAGGAATTCACAAACCCGGCCCACAGGTATTCTTTTGACCTGGACTTGTTCGGAAGGCACTCCTTGTTCCAGGCCTTGAACCGTACCTGCACTTCATTCGGAAAGGAAAAACTGGCAGAATGGTTGCAAAATCATCTGGAGATAAAGGAAGAGATAATCCAACGGCAGGAGGCGACAAAGGAACTGGCTGCTTATTCCGATTTCCGGGAAACATTCCGGATCACCGGCCTGCTCTACAAAGGGGCGACAAGCGACCGCGAAGAAATTAAAGAGTGGACGGAAGCACCTGCCTATTTCAGCAAGAAATGGTGGAGCCGCCCGTTATTGGGAATCGTTCCCGGAGTCAACATCGTACTGGCTATGCTGGGAGTGGCGGGGGTCATTCCGATGACATGGTTCGGACTGGCCTTCGGACTGTTCGTGATAGGTAGTTTCGGACTGATAAAGCCTGTCAGCAACCTGCAAAGAGTGTATGACAAGAAATTACGTATTCTGTCTATCTACGCCGAACTGATCAGCCTGATAGAAAACCGGGAAATGAACGCTCCGCTACTCAGACACCTGAAAGCTGAATTCGGCATGGACGGGAAATCCACCACCCATATCTTGAAAGAGCTTTCACGGGAACTGGACAAACTGGACTTGCGCAACAACCAACTGCTATATGTCTTGCTGGAAGGTTCCATGTTCTGGCAACTCCGGCAGGTAATGCGCATTGAGCAATGGAGGCACAAATATGGAAAATATCTGCTCCACTGGCTGGACGTATTGGGTGACATTGATGCTCTTTGTTCTCTGGCGACATTTGCCGGCAACCATCCCGCATACACCTATCCGACCATTGCCGGCAAGCCTTTTGTATTCCTTGCAAAGGATATGGGACATCCCCTGATGCCTGCACGGCAATGTGTGACCAATGATGCCGATATCCCCTCAAGACCGTTCTTTGTCATCATCACAGGAGCCAACATGGCAGGAAAAAGTACTTATCTGCGTACAATCGGAGTGAATTATGTATTGGCATGTACCGGCTGCCCCGTATGCTGTTCCTCCCTTGAAATATATCCTGCCAAACTAGTGACAAGCTTGCGGACTTCCGATTCGTTGACAGACAACGAATCTTACTTCTTTGCCGAACTAAAACGATTGAAACAAATTATAGACCGCCTGAATAAGGGAGAGGAGTTGTTCATCATTCTGGATGAGATTTTAAAAGGAACCAACTCGATGGACAAGCAGAAAGGCTCATTCGCCCTGGTACGCCAACTGATGGAACTGAAGACGAATGGCATCATTGCCACACACGACCTGCTATTAGGGAAACTAATAGAATATTTCCCCAAAGAGATACGGAATTATTGCTTTGAAGCTGATATTACCAACGATGAACTGACTTTTTCATACAAACTCCGTGAAGGTATCGCACAAAATATGAATGCCTGCTTCCTGATGAAAAAGATGGGGCTAATCATCAACGACTAACCCCACCCGACAATTTATCACATTAACGTCTTAAGCAAATAAAGCAGACCTTCACAGGCACACCTTATTTCATAACATAAAGAGTCATAGAAAATCAAAATTCACTTGTTTCCAAGCAATGTACAAACGCACTTGCATCATCTCCCGTGAAATAAAACACAGAAGATGCAGGTTCGTATGTATAGGGGATGAAACGGAACAGCTGGGCCGCAACGAATTTCTTGTCCTGAGAAATCATATAGTCCATACGTACGTTTCCGTTTGTCTTTACTTTCACGTCATTCCTGGTTTCAAAACCTTTTTTCTCCAACGCATCCGTCAAAGCCTGTAAATCGCATACATCAAAGAAGCAGGTCCCTTCTTTAGCTACGCTGCCGGTAGGTGCATATACCCATTCCTTGCCTCGCCAGAAAAAGCGGAATACGGCCCACAGAAACAAAATGGTTCCACCGGCCATAAGCACCATGCTCATGGTGGATGAGGAATCCCCCATCTTTAAAGAGGTTGCAAATGCACCCGCACCTATCACACAAAGGATAGCGGATATGATAATAGAAGAAACACTAGTACGTTTTACGACATCAGGGTGTGTTGTTGAAAACAAGGTTGCTTCAGTAGAAACTGTATTACTCATAATAATTTAAATTTTATTCTTTACTAATTAAAAATACAATAATTCATACCAAGGTCACATCTCGCCAATCACCCGACAAGACAGAACCATGAAAAACAAATTGGTAAAAGAATAAAAGCTAAATAAGAATGCGCCTCATACCAAAGATATAGTGCTCGCAAGCACTATCCCAGGGAAGGGAATAGGAAGAGGCATACACATGGGTATGACAGCTTGCAAGACTGGCCATCCGGGCGGCCATCTTACGCAACAAAATTTTGATAAATTGGGTAGTCTCCATGGAGGAAAAACGGTACATACGCTCTGCAGAGGCACTGACGCGATGTGCTAAAGTATGAGCGTCCCCAAACTCCATATCTGCTATTCCCTTATTGCTATCCAAGGGAATGACACGATCTTCATTGATGGAGTGCTGCGGAGTAGTATCCGTATGCTGTACAGTACATACCGTCATTGATGCAGCTGGAACTGCATCTACATATTCTGTTCCGGCAAAAGCCAAGGCAAACAGAAAAAATAATATGACTGTAACAAATCCTTTCATTGCTTACTGTTTGGTTTACAAAGATAACATAAATAGCGTTTTAGGTTTCATTTCATACAATAATTAACACATATCAAAGGTATTTTGTTTTAAGGGAGCTATGAAGGATTATCCAAAATTATGAAGGATCGGTTCTCAATTCCTTCATGGTTTCTTCCTGAAAAGCAACAGGTTACCTATCTATGACGGTTTTGAAGGAATTATTCGATGTTTCTAATTCCGACTTTAAATTAAAAGCTGTTCTTGTTCTGCATGCCTCGTCCGTATCAAAACTTTTGTAAACAGAACAAGTAATATGCATGTGGACAGAAGCCTCACAGCTTGTTTTCTCATTACTGCCGGTCAGGGCATAAAATAAAAAAAGCCACAGCTTTTATAGCTATGGCTTTTATATATATGATGATTACAGATTATTCAGCTTTAGGGGCTTCCTCTGTAGTTTCAGCTGCCGGTGCTGCAGGAGCTTCTGTAGCGGCTGCACTCTTCTTAGAACGACGAGTACGAGTTGCTTTCTTAGCAGTTGCAGTCTTAGCCATGTTTTCATCGTAATCTACCAATTCGATAAAGCACATTTCAGCATTATCACCCAAACGATGACCTGTTTTGATGATACGAGTATAACCACCCGGACGATCTGCTACTTTTACAGAGATTTCTTTGAACAACTCCGTTACAGCAAACTTATCTTGCAAGTTGCTAAATACAACACGACGTGAATTAGTTGTGTCGTCTTTAGATTTTGTAATTAAAGGCTCAACGAATTTCTTCAAAGCTTTAGCCTTTGCAACAGTCGTAGTGATTCTTTTGTGCTTGATCAAAGAACAAGCCATGTTAGATAACATAGCACTTCTATGAGAAGCAGTACGACCTAAATGATTGAATTTCTTATTATGTCTCATTTTTTATTCTTTATCTAATTTATATTTAGAGATATCGGTTCCAAACGACAGATTCAGACTCTCGAGCAAATCATCAAGCTCAGTGAGCGATTTCTTACCGAAGTTTCTGAACTTCAACAGATCTGTCTTGTTGAACTGTACCAAGTCACCCAATGTTTCCACATCGGCAGCTTTCAAGCAGTTCAAGGCACGAACTGAGAGGTCCATATCAACAAGCTTAGTCTTAAGCAGCTGGCGCATGTGCAATACTTCTTCATCAAATTCTTCATTGCCGTCCACATCGGATGTTTCAAGAGTAATCTTTTCATCAGAGAACAACATGAAATGATAAATCAATATTTTAGCGGCTTCTTTCAAAGCTTCCTTCGGGTGAATGGAACCATCGGTAGTAATTTCCAATACCAGCTTTTCGTAGTCAGTCTTCTGTTCAACACGGAAGTTTTCCACCTGATATTTTACATTACGTATCGGAGTGTAAATAGAATCGATAGGAATTACATTCACATCGGTGCAATATTCACGGTTTTCGTCAGCCGGAACATATCCACGACCTTTGTTAATTGTAATGTCTATCTGCATAGTTGCTTTTGAATCTAAATGGCAAATAACCAATTCAGGATTTAACACTTCAAATCCAGTCAAATACTTACTTATATCACCTGCCTTAAATTCACTAGAATTCTCAACGGTAATGCTTACCTTTTCATTTTCGAACTCTTCTACTACTTGCTTAAATCTGACTTGCTTCAGATTTAAGATAATGTTGGTCACGTCTTCTTTAACACCGGGTACAGATGCGAACTCATGTTCTACACCTTCGATCTTAATCGTGTTGATTGCAAATCCTTCCAATGAAGAAAGAAGAATACGGCGTAAAGCATTACCTACGGTAATACCGAAACCGGGTTCGAGTGGACGGAACTCAAATTTTCCAAATCTGGAGTCCGCTTCCAACATTAATACTTTATCAGGTTTTTGAAATGCTAATATCGCCATGAAATTAATTATTATTTAGAGTACAATTCAACGATCAAGTGTTCTTTAATGTTTTCAGGAATGTCTGCTCTTTCAGGTATATGTAACAACTTACCTACCTTAGAACTTTCATCCCACTCCAACCAAGGATATTTGCTGTGATTGAATCCTGCAAGTGAATTAGCAATCACTTCCAAAGATTTAGATCTTTCGCGTACACCCACAATCTGACCGGGTTTTACAGAGAATGAAGGAATATTAACTACCTTTCCATCTACTGTAATGTGCTTGTGACTTACTAACTGACGGGCAGCAGCACGAGTCGGAGCAATACCCAAACGGAACACCACGTTGTCAAGACGAGCCTCTAAACTCTGCAACAAGATTTCACCGGTAATACCGTTAGCACTTGCAGCCTTTTCAAACATGTTACGGAATTGTTTTTCCAATACACCGTAAGTATATTTAGCTTTTTGTGCTTTTCTGCCAACATGACACCATACTCAGAAGTCTTTCTTCTTCTGTTGTTACCATGTTGTCCGGGAGGATAATTCTTCTTAGATAAAACTTTATCTGCTCCAAAGATTCCTTCACCGAATTTACGGGCAATTCTTGATTTTGGTCCAGTATATCTAGCCATTTCTTTTTCTAATTTAATTGTTACTAATGAACTTAATTTGTTGCAGCCGCGATTACAGAAAGGAAGTGCAATCCATTATTAACAAAATCAAGTTACATATAAAAATAGGTTATCTATTAAACTCTTCTTCTTTTCGGAGGACGACAACCGTTGTGCGGAAGCGGAGTTACATCAATAATTTCAGTAACCTCGATTCCAGCTCCGTGAACAGTTCTGATAGCAGACTCACGTCCGTTTCCAGGACCCTTTACATAAGCTTTCACCTTTCTCAGGCCAAGATCGTACGCTACTTTAGCGCAATCTTGGGCAGCCATCTGAGCTGCATAAGGAGTGTTCTTCTTAGAACCTCTAAATCCCATCTTACCTGCAGAAGACCATGAAATAATCTGACCTTCACTATTTGCCAGAGAAACAATGATGTTGTTGAATGAAGAATGAACATGCAACTGTCCATTAGCATCAACCTTCACATTTCTTTTCTTAGCTGCGACTGTTTTTTTTTGCCATATCAACAATTATTATTTAGTAGCTTTTTTCTTATTTGCAACTGTTTTCTTTCTTCCCTTACGTGTACGAGCGTTGTTCTTAGTGCTCTGGCCACGAACCGGCAGACCTATACGGTGACGAACACCACGATAGCAACCAATATCCATTAATCGCTTGATGTTCAACTGAATTTCAGAACGAAGATCACCTTCTACTTTGTATTCAGCACCAATGATTTCACGGATCTTAGCAGCCTGATCATCAGTCCAGTCTTTTACTTTCAGATCTCTGTCAACACCTGCCTTATCCAAAATTTTTGCTGAACTACTGCGTCCAATACCATATACATAGGTTAACGCAATCTCGCCTCTCTTATTCTGAGGCAAATCTACACCAACTATTCTTATAGCCATATACTAAATTATTTTTTTTTGCAAAAATAATAAATTATCCTTGACGTTGTTTATACTTAGGATTTTTCTTGTTAATAACATACAAACGGCCATTTCGTCTAACGATTTTGCATTCCGGCGTACGTTTCTTTAATGATGCTCTTACTTTCATATCTTATTTCTTTTTTATTTATATCTAAAAACGATTCTTCCTTTAGATAAGTCATAAGGAGACATCTCTACCCTGACCTTATCCCCGGGTAATATTTTAATGTAATGCATTCTCATCTTGCCAGAAATATGAGCAGTAATCTCATGTCCGTTTTCTAGTTCAACACGAAACATTGCATTAGACAATGCTTCAACTATAACTCCATCTTGTTCTATTGCAGATTGCTTTGCCATATTAAATTGCTTTATCTCCTAATACTTGTTCGACATATTCAAATGAGGACAAAATATCTGCCTTCCCAACTCCTATTGCAACTGTATGCTCAAAGTGAGCGGCACATTTCCTATCGCGTGTACGCACTGTCCATCCATCTCTTTCCATTACTATCTGGCGGGAACCCAATGTTATCATCGGTTCGATGGCAATGCACATACCCTTTTTCAACTGAGTGCCGTATCCTCTTTTTCCATAATTGGGTACCTGCGGATCTTCATGCATATCTTTTCCAATACCATGACCTACGAATTCTCTTACCACACCATAGGAATTAGCCTCGCAATGTTGCTGGACAGCAAAACCTATATCACCCAAACGCTTTCCATGAATGGCATTCTCTATACCTAAATATAAAGCTTCTTTTGTTGTCTTCAAAAGTTTCAAGACCTCAGGATCAACTTCTCCTACACAGAAGGTATAAGCTGAATCCCCACAAAACCCATTCATATAAGTACCACAATCAACAGAAACAATATCACCTTCTTTCAAAGGGATATCATTGGGAATACCGTGTACAACCTGATCATTTACCGAAGTACACAAGGTACTGGGAAACGGATCACCATACTGATTGGGAAAACCTTTAAAAGTAGGAACAGCTCCATTATCTCTAATAAACTCTTCAGCCACCTTGTCAAGTTCCTTAGTTGTCACACCGGGTTTTATCAATTTAGCAACTTCAGCCAGAGTCCTACCTACAAGTAGGTTACTCTGACGAAGCAGCTCTATCTCATCATCTGTCTTAAGAAATATCATCTCAGACTAATTAATATGCAGCAACATTACCAGCACGCCCCTTGATTCTTCCGGAATTTAACAATCCGTCGTAATGGCGCATCAGCAAATGACTTTCTACCTGTTGGAGTGTATCCAATACAACACCTACAAGAATCAATAAGGATGTACCACCGAAGAACTGGGCAAACTCAGCTTTTACTCCAAAAATACCGGCAAATGCAGGCATAATGGCTACCAAAGCCAAGAAGATAGAACCCGGCAAAGTAATACGAGACATTATATCATCAATATACTCTGCTGTATTCTTTCCCGGCTTAATACCAGGGATGAAACCATTATTTCTCTTCATATCCTCAGCCATCTGAGTAGGATTAATTGTAATTGCAGTATAGAAATACGTAAATAATATAATCATTACTGCAAAAACAAAATTATACCAGAAGCTAGTATGATCTACAAATGCACGTACAATACCACTTGCTGTTGCAGCATTTGAGAAACCTACCAATGTAATAGGGATAAACATGATTGCCTGGGCAAAGATGATAGGCATTACATTCGCAGCATTCACCTTTAAAGGAATATATTGTCTTGCACCACCATATTGTTTGTTTCCTACAATACGTTTCGCATACTGTACGGGAACTTTGCGGACGCCTTGAACCAGCAAAATTGCTGCTGCAATAACGAACAACAAAAATACTATTTCCAACAAAAACATGATGATACCACCTGCACCCGGAGAAGCCAGACGAGAAACAAACTCTTGGAATAAAGATTGTGGCAGACGGGCAATAATACCAATCAAAATGATAAATGAAATACCATTACCAATCCCTTATCTGTTATTCTTTCACCAAGCCACAGAATAAACATACTTCCAGCTGCCAAAATAATGGTAGAAGTAATCATAAACAGAGTCCAATCTAATGAAGCATTAAGTGATGGTCCGGCTTGCATCTTAAGGTTAAGCAAGTATGAGGGAGCTTGGAAAACCAAAATTGCAATTGTCAATATACGAGTATACTGATTGATTTTTCTTCTACCACTTTCACCTTCACGCTGGATTTTCTGAAAGTAGGGAACAGCAATCGCCAAAAGCTGAATTACAATTGATGCAGAGATATATGGCATGATTCCTAATGCAAAAATAGAGGCATTAGAAAACGCTCCTCCAGAGAACATGTTTAACAAGGCTAACAAACCTTCACTCGTTTGTTTATGCAACTGAGTTAACATAGCAGGGTTAATACCTGGCAGAACCACGTAAGAACCAAACCTGTAAATTGCCACAAACAATATAGTAATGAGGATCCGTTGTCTCAGATCCTCAATCTTCCATATATTCTTTAATGTTTCAATAGCTTTTCTCATTGAATCAGAGTTTTACTACAGTGTACCACCAGCAGCTTCGATAGCAGCACCGCACTCTTTGAAAAAGCATTAGCTTCCACATCAAGCTTAGTAGTCAAACTACCGTTACCTAGTACTTTTACCAATTGATTGAAGAAATGAAACCAGCTTCAATAAAGTCATTAATACCTACCTTAGTCAGATTCTTAGCTTCAGCCAATTTCTGAATAGTTTCCAAGTTAATAGCTTTATATTCTACACGATTGATATTCTTAAAACCAAACTTCGGTACTCGACGTTGAAGAGGCATCTGTCCACCTTCAAAACCGATCTTCTTAGAGTAACCTGATCTTGATTTAGCTCCTTTATGACCTCTGGTAGAAGTACCTCCTAAGCCAGATCCCGGGCCACGGCCGATTCTTTTTCTAGTTTTTGTAGATCCCTCTGCAGGTTTTAAATTACTTAAATTCATATCGTAATTAGTTTTATATTAACAATGAATTACTTAACGATGGTAACCAGGTGTTTAACCTTTCAACCATTCCAGAATAGAAGGAGTTGCTTCGTGCTCAACCACACGATTCAACCTTGCGAAGTCCCAGCGCATCGAGTACTCTCTTTTGATCAGCCGGAGCACCAATTCTACTTTTTACTTGTTTAATCTTAATAGTTGACATATTCTTCCTCCTTATCCTCTAAATACTTTTTCCATACTTACTCCTCTGTTCTGAGCAACCATACGGGCATCTCTCATCTCGCTTAATGCCAAGATAGTAGCTTTCACCAAGTTATGTGGGTTGGAAGAACCTTTTGACTTAGCCAAAACGTCAGTTACACCCACACTTTCCAATACGGCACGCATCGCACCACCTGCTACCACACCAGTACCGGTAGAAGCACGGCTTGATGAATACTTCAGCACCACCAAATTTAGCTGACTGTTCATGAGGAACTGTACCTTTTAATACAGGTACACGAGTCAGGTTCTTTTTAGCTGCTTCAACACCTTTAGCAATAGCAGCTGTTACTTCACCTGCTTTACCAAGTCCCCAACCGATAATACCGTCTTCGTTTCCAACTACGACAATTGCAGAGAAGCTGAATGTTCTACCACCCTTTGTCCTTTGTTACACGGTTGATAGCAACCAATCTATCTTTTAACTCTATATCGTTTGTAATCTTAACTCTATTATTAAGTCCTGCCATAATGATTAAAATTTAAGTCCACCGTTACGAGCAGCATCAGCTACTTCTTTTACTCTCCCATGATACAAGTAACCATTACGGTCGAAAACAACAGTAGTTATACCTGCTTCCTGAGCCTTTTTAGCAATCAGTTCACCTACTTTAGCAGCTTGATCTTTTAGCGACATCTTTTTCAGTCATACCCAGTGAAGAGGCAGCAACTAATGTTTACCGGAAAATCGTCGATAATCTGGAACATAGATTTGCTTGTTACTTCTAAATACACTCATACGCGGACGTGCAGCAGTACCTGACACTTTATTGCGTACTCTATATTTGATTTTAACTCGTCTTTCTATTTTTGTTGTCATAATAATCTAAATTGAATTACTTAGCGCCGGCTGATTTACCAGACTTTCTACGAATTACTTCGCCAACAAACTTAATACCTTTACCTTGTACGGTTCGGGCTTACGGAAAGAACGTATTTTAGAGCAAACTTGACCAAGCAACTGTTTGTCGCACGATTCCAAAAGGATAAGAGGATTCTTGTTTCTTTCTGACTTAGTCTCTACTTTACTTCAGGAGGCAATTGTATGAAAATACTGTGCGTATAACCTAAGTTCAGTTCAATGATGTTGCCTTGGTTAGAAGCGCGATAACCAACACCAACAAGTTCCAACTCTTTCTTATATCCTTCAGATACGCCCACAACCATGTTGTGAACTAATGAACGGTACAGACCGTGGAATGCATGCTTCCTGCTTTGGATTATCAAGCATTTCATTATCATTCTCTGTCAAAGTTACGTGGCCGTCTTCGATGGCAACATTGATAGCAGGATTTACATATTGGCTCATTTCGCCTTTGGGTCCCTTTACGGTAACCACATCATCTTTCAGAGTGACTGTCACTCCAGCGGGATACTAATGGGTAATTTTCCTATTCTTGACATTGCTGATTCCTCCTATTAATATACATAACACAAGACTTCACCGCCAATCTTCAGTTCTGCGGCCTCTTTGTTGGTCATTACACCTTTGGAAGTAGATATTATAGCAATACCCAACCCATTAATAACTCGCGGCATCTCTTTATAACCGGTATATTTACGCATACCCGGAGAAGAAACTCTTTCCAGCTTCTTGATTGCGTTAACTTTGTTAACCGGATCATACTTCAAGGCAACTTATAGTACCTTGAGGACCATCTTCTACAAACTTGTAGTTAAGGATGTAGCCTTTTTCAAAAAGAATCTTAGTGATTTCTTTTTTCAAATTCGAAGCGGGAACTTCTACAACTCTGTGCTTTGCACTGAATAGCGTTCCGCAACCTCGTCAAATAATCTGCTATTGGATCAGTCATATAAAAATAAATTAAATTAATCAGGACTGCCCTGACAATATTTAAACAATAATTACCAGCTTGCTTTCTTTACACCTGGGATAAGACCGTTAGATGCCATCTCACGGAATTGGATTCTCGAAATTCCAAACTGACGAATATAACCTTTAGGACGGCCTGTCATTTGCAACGGTTGTGCATACGAATCGGATTAGAATTCTTAGGCAGGTCCTGCAACTTTTGTGCAGCTTCAAAAGCTTCCGCAGGATCACCTGTTCTAACGATTTGCTTCAATGCAGCTCTCTTCTCGGCGTATTTGGCTACTAATTTGGCACGCTTTACTTCGCGTGCTTTCATTGATTCCTTTGCCATATTATTATCTTTTTTAGCGTTCTTAAAAGGTAAACCGAATTCCTTCAGCAAGGCATAACCTTCTTCATCTGTTTCCGCAGAGGTTACAAAGGTAATATTCATTCCGAGAATTCTTGTAATACTATCGATATTAATTTCAGGAAAAATAATTTGTTCCTGAATACCAAGGGTATAGTTACCTTCCATCAAACTTACTTTCAATACCCTTGAAGTCACGAATACGCGGCAGAGCTACACGAACCAATTTCTCCAGGAATTCGTACATTCTCTCGCGACGTAAAGTTACCATAACTCCAATCGGCATTTTCTTACGTAACTTAAAATTTGCGATATCTTTACGAGAAATGGTTGCAACGGCCTTCTGACCTGTAATAGCAGTCATTTCATTAATTGCTACTTCAATAATCTTCTTATCAGCAACGGCCATACCCAAACCCTGATTGATAACAATCTTCTTAAGTACGGGTATCTGCATTGAAGAAGAATACTGGAACTGTGATTTCAATGCAGGTGCGATACGCTCTGCATATTCTTTCTTTAGGCTAGCAGTATTACTCATTACTAAATCTCCTCTCCTGATTTTTTAGAATAACGCACTAGAGTGCCGTCTGCACTCACTTTTCTCCCAATACGCGTTGCTTTGCCAGTCTTTGGATCAACCGGGTTCAAGTTTGAAATGTGGATAGAAGCTTCTGCTTCACAATACCACCTTGCGGATTCTTTGCATTTGGCTTAGTGCTCTTAGATACCATATTGATACCCTCAACGATGCACGTTTTTCATCAACAAGAACCTTCAATACACGACCAGTCTTGCCCTTATCTTCACCAGAATTTACGTAAACTGTATCGCCTTTTTTAATATGTAATTTACTCATTACTTAAATCTTTTACAAAATTAAAGTACTTCAGGAGCGAGTGACACAACTTTCATGTTAGCAGCACGAAGTTCACTTGCTACCGGACCGAAAATACGACTTCCTCTAATTTCACCTGCATTGTTCAGCAACACGCAAGCATTATCATCAAAACGTATGTAAGAACCATCAGCACGACGGATTTCTTTCTTCGTACGTACAATCAAAGCCTTAGATACTGCACCTTTTTTAATATCACTTGAAGGGATAACACTCTTCACTGAAACGACAATAACATCCCCCACTGAAGCATAACGACGACCTGTTCCACCCAAAACACGGATGCACAGGGCCTCTTTTGCTCCACTGTTATCACATACTGTAAGTCTGGATTCTACTTGTATCATAATTACTTAGCTCTTTCAATTATTTCTACTAATCTCCATCTTTTAGTCTTGCTCAAAGGACGAGTCTCCATAATGCGTACAGTATCACCGATATTGCATTCATTCTTTTCATCGTGAGCATGGTATTTCTTCGTTTTACTAACGAACTTACCATATATAGGGTGTTTTTCCTTAAATTTGGAAGCAACTGTGATAGTTTTTTCCATCTTGTTGCTCAACACAACCCCTGTTCTTTCTTTTCTTAAATTTCTTGCTTCCATCAAGCTGATCATTTATTGTTAAGTTCTCTTTGGCGTAACTCTGTTCTCATACGCGCAATCGTCCTGCGTAATTGTTTGATTTGCGCAGGATTTTCCAAAGGAGAAATAGAATGATTGATAACCATTTGGTATAATTAGCTGTTTCCGCCTCTACTCTTTCTACTAAATCACTAGTAGTCATTTCTTTAATTTCTGCAATTTTCATAAACCTTACGCATTTTGATTTTGAATATCATAATCACGTCTCACGACAAACTTCGTAGTAATCGGAAGCTTCTGAGCTGCCAAACGCAATGCTTCTTTCGCGATCTCGTAAGATACTCCTTCAGCTTCAATAATAATTCTACCTGGTGTCACCGGAGCCACGAATCCCTCTGGAGCACCTTTACCTTTACCCATACGTACATCGGCAGGTTTTCTAGTAATCGGCTTATCCGGGAATATACGGAATCCAGATCTGTCCCTGACGTTGCATATATCTTGTCACTGCAATACGAGCAGCTTCGATCTGTCGGCCTGTAATCCACTTAGTTTCCAAAGCCTTAATGCCAAAAGAACCAAAGGCCAGCTGGTTACCTCTCTGGGCATTACCTTTCTGACGGACTTTTCTGTTGTCTTCTGAATTTTGTCTTTTTCGGTTGTAACATAGTTTCCTAAAATTCAAATTCGTTTAGCGATTATTTTTCTTTCTTTTGAAGTTCTTTCCGCCGCCGTTGTTTCCACTATTGTTTCCACGACCACTTTCTTTGCTTTGTGTAAAGTTCGGAGCTAATTCTTTCTTGCCAAACACTTCACCTCTACAAATCCAAACTTTGATACCTAAGAAGACCTACTTTAGTCAACGCTTCTGCATGACAGTAGTCGATATCAGCTCTGAAAGTGTGTAACGGAGTTCTTCCTTCCTTATACATTTCAGAACGGAGCCATTTCAGCTCCATTCAAACGTCCTGAAATCTGAATTTTGATACCTTCAGCCCCCATACGCATTGTATTTGCGATAGCCATTTTAATGGCACGGCGATAGGCAATTTTACCTTCTACCTGACGAGCGATGTTATTAGCAACAATCACAGCGTCCAGTTCCGGTCTCTTCACTTCAAAGATATTAATTTGAATATCTTTGTCGGTAACCTTCTTCAACTCTTCTTTTAACTTATCAACTTCTTGGCCACCTTTACCGATGATAATACCCGGACGAGCAGTGCAAACAGTAATAGTAACGAGCTTCAGCGTACGTTCAATTACGATTCTTGATACACTTGCTTCGCAAGTCTTGCATTAAGATATTTACGGATCTTGCTATCTTCCAGCAAAGAGTCACCGTAATCATTTCCACCATACCAGTTAGAATCCCATCCTCTGATAATTCCTAAACGGTTGCTTATTGGATTAACTTTTTGTCCCATCTACCTTAATTTTGATCTTCGTTATTACTTTTAGAACCAACGAACAATGTTACGTGATTTGAACGTTTGCGAATTCTGTAACCTCTTCCCTGCGGAGCCGGTCTCATTCTTTTGAGTGTAGCACCACCATCAACAAAAATCTGCGTTACGAACAACTCGCCACTTTCCGCTTACGTTCGTTTTTCTGTTCCCAGTTAGCAATTGCAGAGCGAAGCAATTTTTCTACTCTTGCAGCAGCTTCTTTTGAAGAAAACTTCAAAACGCCAAGTGCTCTGTTCACTTCCATCCCGCGAATCATATCAGCCACGAGACGCATCTTACGAGGAGAAGTAGGAACATTTTGCAATTTTGCAAAATACATGGTTTTAAGGGCTTCTTTTCTCTTTTCAGCCGATATTTTTTTTCTTGCTCCCATTATTATTTATTACTTTATTATTTCAGATAATCCTGTTATTCTTTTCTTGTTACCAGCGTGTCCTCTGAATGTACGAGTTGGAGCGAATTCACCCAACTTGTGACCTACCATATTCTCGGTAACATATACAGGAATAAATTTATTTCCGTTGTGAACTGCAACTGTATGGCCTACAAAATCAGGCGAAATCATTGAAGCTCTGGCCCAAGTCTTTACTACGACTTTCTTACCTGATTCATTCATTGCAAGCACTTTCTTTTCGAGTTTTACGTTAATATATGGACCTTTTTTTAATGAACGACTCATAGTTTACTCAATTAATCAGATTACTTTTTTCTTCTCTCAATAATGTACTTAGACGATTGTTTCTTCGGAGCTCTAGTCTTAAGTCCCTTAGCATACAATCCCTTACGTGATCTTGGGTGACCCCCGGAAGCACGTCCTTCACCACCACCCATCGGGTGATCAACCGGGTTCATAACAACACCACGGTTACGAGGACGACGGCCTTGCCAACGAGAGCGACCTGCCTTACCTGAGCTTTCCAATCCATGATCAGAGTTACCTACACTACCGATAGTAGCTTTACAAGTGCTAAGTATTTGTCTAACTTCACCTGAAGGCAACTTGATTACACAATACTTACCTTCACGAGAAGTCAACTGAGCAAAGTTACCAGCTGAACGAACCAGAGCAGCACCCTGACCCGGACGTAATTCGATATTGTGAATCACAGTACCCACCGGAATATTTTGAAGGGGAAGAGTATTACCAATCTCTGGCGCTGCTGTTTCACCCGACATCAGAGTCGCACCAACTTGCAATCCATTGGGAGCAATAATATATCTTTTTTCCCCGTCAGCATAAAACAACAGAGCGATACGAGCCGAACGGTTCGGATCGTATTCGATCGTTTTTACAACTGCTGGAACACCGTCCTTATTTCTCTTGAAATCAACAATTCTGATCACCTTTCTATGACCGCCACCTAAGTAACGCATTGTCATCTTACCTTCGTTGTTACGACCACCAGATGATTTTTTACCATATACAAGCGACTTTTCTGGTACTGATGCAGTAATTTCCTCGAAAGTACCAATAATCTTATGTCTTTGCCCCGGTGTTGTGGGCTTAAATTTACGTACTGCCATTTTTATTAAATATTGCTATAAAAATCAATAGTATCTCCTTCTTTCAATGTCACGATGGCCTTCTTAAAAGCATTCGTACGACCATTGATGATACCTGCTTTGGTATAACGGCTCTTATTTTTGCCAGCATACTTCACAGTATTCACATCAACTACCGTAACATTATAAAGGGCTTCAACTTCACTCTTAATTTCCAGTTTATTAGCTTCAGGACGTACAATGAAGCCGAAACGATTCAGCTTATCAGTTATTGTAGTCATTTTCTCTGTCACCAACGGTTTAATAATAATTCCCATTATTTAAGCCTCCTTTTTAAATTAAGATATTGTCAATAGCCTTCAGAGAGTTTTCAGTAAGCACAACAACCCCAGCATTCAATACTCTGTAAGTATTTAATCCTGAGATAGTCTGCACGTTAGCACCTTCGATGTTACGAGCTGACAAATATACATTTTTATTTGCTTCTGGTAAAATTACAAGTAGTTTTTTATCAGAAATTTTAAGATTTTTTGTCATTGCAACGAAATCTTTTGTCTTAGGAGCTTCAAAAGTGAAATCCTCCACAACAATGATCGCATTGTTTTGCGCTTTATAAGACAAAGCTGACTTACGAGCCAATGTCTTAACTTTTTTATTCAACTTGAAGAAGTAATCTCTTGGTTTCGGACCGAAAACGCGAGCACCACCTACAAGAACCGGTGAATTCATATCACCACGACGAGCTCCGCCACCACCTTTCTGACGACCAATCTTGCGAGTAGAACCGCTGATTTCACTTCTTTCTTTTGATTTATGAGTACCCTGACGCTGATTAGCCATAAATTGTTTTACGTCCAAATAGATAGCGTGGTCGTTGGGCTCAATTCCGAAGATAGATTCGTTTAACGTAACCTTTCTCCCAGTGTCTTCACCTTTAATGTTATATACGTTAACTTCCATTATTTCTCAATTAATACGATTGAACCTTTGCAACCCGGGATAGAACCTTTAATCAAAAGCAGGTTATGATCCGCGATTACTTTTAATACCTGTAAGTTTTGTACAGTGACTCTGTCACCACCAAGTTGTCCACCCATACGCATTCCTTTAAATACTTTAGCAGGGTAAGAACAAGCACCGATAGAACCCGGTTTACGAGCGCGATTGTGCTGGCCGTGAGTAGTCTGACCCACACCACCAAAACCATGTCTTTTTACTACACCCTGAAAACCTTTACCTTTTGAAGTACCAACAACGTCAACAAAGTTAGCGTCATTAAACAACTCAACAGTAACAGTATCACCCAGATTCAAATCTGTTTCAAATTCTTTGAACTCGGCCAAGTGTCTCTTCGGTGTTACTCCAGCCTTTTGAAGTGACCCATCAACGGTTTAGTTGTATGTTTTTCCTTTTTGTCCTGGAAACCCAACTGAACGGCTGCATAGCCATCTTTCTCTACGGTCTTTACTTGAGTAACAACACAAGGACCTGCTTCGATAACAGTGCATGGAACATTCTTACCATCGGCACTGAAAACGGATGTCATTCCGATTTTTTTTCCTAATAATCCTGGCATTTCACTAATTTTTAATTATCAAACTTTAATTTCTACTTCTACACCACTCGGTAACTCTAACTTCATCAGAGCATCTACTGTCTTAGCCGTTGAGCTATAAATGTCGATCAATCTCTTATAAGAAGATAACTCAAACTGCTCACGAGATTTCTTGTTAACGAAAGTCGAGCGGTTCACGGTAAAGATACGCTTATGCGTAGGAAGAGGTATCGGACCGCTAACAATAGCGCCGGTAGCCTTCACTGTTCTTACAATTTTCTCAGCTGACTTGTCAACCAAATTGTGGTCGTAAGATTTAATTTAATTCTAATTTTCTGACTCATTACAATTTTTAATTAATACATTTATAAATAAGATAAAGCGGCAGACTAAGAGTCATTCGCTAGTCTGCTGCTTAAGATATTTTAGAGTAAATCAGCACGTCCCTTACTTCTTCCAATACCGCTTTAGCGATAGAGCAAGAAAGCTGAGCGTGATGAGAGTATGTCATTGATGAAGTGGCACGACCTGAAGTGATAGTACGTAAAGCGGTTACGTAACCAAACATTTCTGCCAGCGGAACCATCGCTTTCACGATACGGGCACCCGAACGGCTAGACTCCATACCTTCTACCTGACCACGCCGCTTATTCAAGTCACCAATAACGTCACCCATGTTTTCTTCTGGAGTCACAACTTCCAGCTTCATGATAGGTTCCATTAGTACAGGACCTGCCTTGGAACAAGCATTCTTATAAGCTTGCATAGCACAGATTTCGAATGACAACTGATCAGAGTCAACTGGGTGGAATGAACCATCAACCAAAGTCACCTTCAGTGAATCCAGCGGATAGCCTGCCAATACACCATTCTTCATTGCATTCGTGAAACCTTTCTGAACTGACGGAATAAATTCCTTAGGAATATTACCACCCTTCACTTCATCGATAAACTGCAATCCACCTTCTTTGAAGTCTTCATCAACCGGACCGATCTTCACAATGATATCAGCAAACTTACCACGTCCACCTGATTGTTTCTTATAAACTTCACGCAAGTTAACTGTCTTAGTGATAGCTTCTTTGTAGTTAACCTGAGGCTTACCTTGGTTGCATTCTACCTTGAATTCACGTTTCAGACGGTCGATAATGATATCCAAGTGAAGCTCACCCATACCAGAAATAACAGTCTGACCTGTTTGTTCGTCAGTTTTCACTGTAAATGTCGGGTCTTCTTCAGCCAGTTTAGCCAAACCGTTAGACAATTTATCCATGTCCTTCTGAGTTTTCGGTTCCACAGCAATACCGATTACCGGTTCCGGGAAGTCCATTGACTCAAGCACAATCGGAGCAGTTTCGTCACACAGTGTATCACCAGTGTGAATATCCTTGAAACCTACACCGGCACCAATATCCCCGGCACCGATCACTTCTACCGGATTCTGCTTGTTTGAGTGCATCTGAAACAGACGAGAAACACGTTCTTTCTTACCTGAACGAGAGTTATAGATATAAGAACCGGCTTCAATTTTGCCAGAGTAAACACGGAAGAAAGTCAAACGTCCTACATACGGGTCAGTAGCGATCTTAAATGCCAAAGCTGAAGTCTTATCGTCTTCGCTAGGTTTACGATCTTCTTCGGCACCGGTATCAGGATTTGTACCAACTACGTTCTCAGTATCAAGCGGAGAAGGCAAGAAAGCACAGACATAATCAAGCAATGTCTGAACCACCTTTGTTCTTAAAAGAAGATCCGCAAAGCATAGGAACTACAGCCATCTGAACAGTTGCATTGCGAAGAGCTCTCAATACTTCTTCTTCAGTAATAGTAGAAGGATCATCGAAATATTTCTCCATCAAAGTATCATCAAATTCAGCTACTTTTTCAAGCATCTTATCTCTCCACTCGTTAGCTTCATCAACAAGGTCAGCCGGAATTTCTTCTACGCTATAATCAGCACCCATTGTTTCGTCATGCCAATAGATAGCTTTCATTTTAATCAAATCAACAAGACCTTTGAAAGATTCTTCAGCACCGATAGGAACAACAATCGGACACGGATTAGCACCCAAAACAGCCTTCATCTGGCGAACAACTTCAAAGAAGTCAGCACCCGAACGGTCCATTTTGTTTACGTAAGCGATACGCGGTACGTTATATTTGTCAGCCTGACGCCATACAGTTTCCGACTGAGGTTCTACACCACCTACAGCACAGTAAGCAGCAACAGCACCATCCAAGGATACGAAGTGACGTTCTACCTCAGCAGTAAAGTCCACGTGTCCCGGAGTGTCAATCAGGTTGATTTTATAAGTATCACCAGCATACTTCCATCGTGTTGTTGTAGCAGCAGATGTAATAGTAATACCACGTTCTTGCTCCTGTTCCATCCAGTCCATTGTTGCAGCACCGTCGTGTACCTCTCCGATTTTGTGAGTCAATCCGGTGTAGAACAGGATACGTTCAGAAGTTGTTGTCTTTCCGGCATCGATGTGAGCCATGATACCGATATTACGAGTCAAATGTAAATCATGCTTAGCCATTTTATATCCTTTACTTTAAGTTTTTAATTGATTGTATCTTAATAGTATTAGAATCTAAAATGAGCAAATGCACGGTTAGCTTCTGCCATTCTGTGCATATCTTCTTTACGTTTGTATGCACCGCCTTGTTCATTGAAGGCATCCATGATTTCAGCAGCCAATTTATCAGCCATAGATTTACCACCTCTTTTGCGAGCAAACAGAATCAGGTTCTTCATTGAGATTGATTCCTTACGATCCGGGCGAATTTCGGTAGGAACCTGGAAAGTTGCACCACCCACACGGCGTGATTTTACTTCAACTTGCGGAGTTACATTATCCAAAGCCTTTTTCCAGATTTCAAGAGCAGTTTTTTCTTCGTTAGGAAGTTTTGCTTTCACTGTTTCCAGAGCGGCATAAAAGATTTCATAAGATGTATTCTTTTTACCATCATACATCAAATGGTTTACAAACTTAGAAACCTTTTGATCATTAAACACGGGATCCGGAAGGATAACGCGTTTTTTTGGTTTTGCTTTTCTCATTTGTTTGAAAAATAATGTTTTTGTTCTTGGTTGTCTACTTCTTGACGTCTTCAACTCTCCCTCCGGAGAATTTACTCAACCTTTAGCATTTCCAACAAACTAAAACGTAAGTTATTACTTTAATTTTAATTAGGTCTTAATCCTTATTTCTTTTTAGCCGGTGCAGCTTGTCCTGGTTTCGGACGCTTAGCACCATATTTAGAACGTCTTTGAGTACGGCCGGCAACACCTGCTGTATCAAGTGTACCACGTACAATGTGATAACGCACACCCGGAAGGTCTTTCACACGACCACCACGTACCAAAACGATTGAGTGTTCCTGCAAGTTGTGTCCTTCTCCCGGAATGTATGAGTTCACCTCTTTTTGGTTAGTCAAACGTACACGAGCTACTTTACGCATTGCAGAGTTCGGCTTCTTCGGAGTAGTAGTATATACTCTCACGCAAACGCCACGTCTTTGAGGACATGAATCCAAGGCTGGAGATTTACTTTTCTCCACCAGCACTTCGCGTCCTTTTCTTACTAATTGCTGAATTGTAGGCATTTTAATTGTTTTTTGATTTATATTATTGTTATATTAATTTCGTAACTATACATTTTGGGCTGCAAAAATACGAATAATATTTGAATATTCAATGCGCTACAACTTTTTTTATTTTTTAATATTTTTATATCATCCTCACGCTTCGCCTTTTACACCCGTCAAAGGAGAAATAGGGGGTTCATCCGAAGTACGAATCGGACCGAATACGCGCTCATACTTTGCTATATTATCTTCTAATGCCCGCAGCAGACGTTTTGCGTGCTCCGGAGCCACAATAATACGAGATTGCACACCAGCCTTCGGTATGCCCGGCATTACGCGCACGAAGTCAAGGATGAATTCAGAACTCGAATGAGTAATAATAGCAAGATTTGCATAAGTTCCCTGTGCAACTTCTTCTTTTTAATTCAATCTGTAACTGCCCGTTGTTATTTTGTTCTTCCATGTTTAATATGATTAAAGTTATCCTGCAAAATAACACATTTTTCCTGAGACAATGGTAATACACGCAAATAAAAAAGGAACAAAAAAGGAGCAATTGCCCAATCAGGCAACTGCTCCTTTTCATATAGTCAATTGAATTGTATTTATTCTACTTCATTGTAGTCAAGTACT
>VOFI01002478.1_pt1 | contig 29778 bp, 34 predicted proteins | sample 5384131 | NCBI WGS metagenome assembly VOFI01 (sample SAMN12384728, study PRJNA508395) | human gut metagenome | isolation source: healthy gut H | host: Homo sapiens
GCGGGCGGCGGTGTGACCTCCTTCAACAACCGGACAGGAGCGGTGAGACCCGTCAAGGGGACTACACCGCAGACCTAGTGACGTTCACCGATGGGGAAACCTTTCAGGAAAAGTACGATTCTGGAGAGCTGACAGGCCCCGCCGGAGCAGACGGCGCGCCAGGTTCCCCCGGCCCAGCCGGGGCACCGGGCGAACAGGGCCCTCCGGGTAAGGACGGGGCGCAGGGGCCTGCTGGCCCGGCTGGTCCCACGGGCCCCCAGGGGCCAAAAGGTGATCCCGGAGAGGCCGGGGCGGATGGAGCACAAGGCCCACAGGGCCCGGAAGGGCCTGCTGGGCGGACCGGCCCGAAGGGGGATCCGGGACAAGATGGGCCCGCTGGCCCGGCCGGAGCAGATGGGGCACCCGGTAAGGATGCAACAATAAACGGTGTAAACGCTCTGACCATTCAGGGCGGCACACGGGTGAAAGCGACTCAACAGGGAAACACTCTGACATTGGATACACCGGACGCCGTCACTGTTTCCGGCGGCGGCACGATGCAGATGGGGGAGAGCCTTGGCGAGGGCCGTACACCATTGAAGTAACAGAAGACGGAGAGGGCGGCGACCTCTCCGCCGAATATGTGGGCTACAGCAACACAGGCAGCGGCCTGGAGGCTACCAACGTACAAGAGGCCATAGACGAGCTGGCGGGGAAGGGCGGAGGCGAATACCTCCCTTTGACTGGCGGGACAATGACGGGTCCGCTCACTTTAAGCGGGCTGCCGACCAGCGAAACCACGCCGCCAACAAGCAGTATGTGGATGGCTTGGTTGGTGACATCAATGCCATGCTGGATGCCATCAACGGGGAGGTGGTGTGATGTGGGCACTGCTGCGGATAAGCTAACCTATTTACAGGAGACGAAAGAGGCAATTCGGAAAGCAATTGAGGCGCAGGGGGGGACTGTGGCCGCGGGGCTCCCATTTCGTCAATATGCGGGATATATCACGCGCCTCACCCCGCCGAATGCTTTGGCGGTATCGGACGGTGACGTACAGGTTACCTGTAAGCTGGGCCACCCAGTACGGGTAGATGGGCCATTAGCCTACCCAACGGGTAAGACCTACTATCTGTCGCTAGAAGGGGACGGACTCCCTGAGATTGGGAATATGCGCTGCCCTAAAGGGGCGATTCTCTTAATTACCCCTCTATCGGCAGGAGGGAAAATCGCTGTAGAGGGTGGAGCGGAGGCACTTGGCACATCCTCTGATGGCGGCCAGACATACCGAATAACAGGAGATTTTCTGATTTTTTAGCTCAGGTGGTATGCACAGCGGCGGGAGCATCAACTAAAGTAGATAACTACACGCACCACCTTCTTGGAGACATAAAAAGCCACCCCCGTCGGAGGGGGTGGCATGGACCAATGAAAGGTGAGGGGGTAAAAATGTTGATCCACGAAGCCATTATAGCATCCTGGAAGAGAATAGGCAAGCCTTCTAAGAAAGAGGAAGTGACGAATCAGTATGAAAAGAATCGACTTTGACAAGTACACCACCGCGGTCGCCAGCATCGGCATGTGGCAATGGGTGGAGGTGTAACATGGCCATCATTGTAAACGGCAAAAAAGTTGCCGGGGTGGGGCTGCCCGGCAAGGACGGAGCTCCAGGGGCAGACGGCAAGGATGGTGCACCTGGAAAGTCCGCCTATCAGGCGGCAAAAGAGAAAGGATATACCGGAACCGAAGAGGAGTTTAACACCGCTCTGGCTGGTATGCAAAGTGCTCCATTCTTGCCGCTGAGCGGAGGAACAGTTGAGGGCGTTCTCGAAATTAGATCAGGGATTGAATTTGGCTATGGCAGCAATTCGATAGAACTATCTCCCTCATCTGCAAGTCGGCTTGAATTGGTGGCTAATGCTTCCGGCGGGTCCAGTGGCGGCTCGATTGGCGGAACAGTTGAGCTGATAGGGTTGTCCGCGCCAACGGCATCCAATAGTGCCGCAAATAAGCAGTATGTGGACGAGCACGCGGGGGCGAAGGTTATTTTGGGGAGCTATGTGGGAACGGGAAAATCAGGCAAAAAGCAACCCTAATCAAATAACCTTAGCCGCACCCTTTAAAATACTCTGTATTTATGGCATGCAATGGCCAGATTCGTATCGAAGTATCGACAATTCTGGTACTGGCGAAACTTCTGTCATTATTCCCGGCAGCATTATCCCTACTGAGTATACAAGCGGCTTTGGTTTTTCTACTCTAGCAACTCAAGAGATTCTTACGGTAAAAAATCAACGGATGGAAAAACTTTCAGTTGGTATTTTGACCTTTACCACACCTGATGCGACAAGTGAACAACTTAATGCATCTGGAACTGTATATTACTACTACGCCATAGTTTAGAGATAAGAGGTGAATTAAATATGACCATCATCCAAATTGACCCGCTGGAGACCGGCCAGCACCCGATCCAGAGCCAGAGCGGGCGGCGCGCCTGCTGGCTGGATGGCTACATAGAGGTGCCCGCCCACCTCCATGACACGGTGTGGGCGACCTATGGCTGGTGTAACCTCCAGATTGAGGAGGGCAAGCTGGTGGGTGTCACGCCCACGGAGCGGCCCCCAGAGCCGGAGCCGGAACCCCAGCCGCCCCTCGCAGAGGACATCACTCTGGACATGCTGGCCGAGCACGAGGAACGACTTTGTATGTTGGAAATCACCACCAATGCTGTTTGAGGAAGGGGAAGGACATGAACACGGTATTTAATCTCTGCAAGCTGCTTATTGACCGGGGCCGCACCGACGGCCTACAGGACAAGATGGATGTCTATCTCGCCGCCGACCGGCTCACCCCGGAGGAGTACCAGGAGCTGGCCGGGCTACTGGCCCCGGAACAGTAATCAACAGCGGGATCGCTGGATAAAAGGATGTGAATCAAATGAGTAAGCTCATTACATACATCCCGCTCTCGTCCGTGGAGCGGATTGAGCTGAGAGTCACCAACTGCCGCAAGACACTTTCCCAGGTCAAGGCTGAAACAAAGGCCCATTACGTGCTCAATGGCGGCATGTGGAACCCAGACGGCTCGGCCTGCCCGCTGCTCAAGGTGGGCGGGGTAATGCGCTCCGGTACGCCCTGGAGGGCGATGGGCTACGCCTGGGATAAGGGCCCCGACATCCACATGACCTCCGAGTACGGGGGAGCGGATAACTTTATTGCGGTAACCGCCCTTATTTCCTCCGGCGAGCCAGTGGATAAGCCCTCCTACGGCTCGGCCCAGGGAGGCAAGCGGGGGCGCAGCGCCATTGGCCTGCGGGGTGGCAGTCTGGCCCTCTACTGCTCTGGCGATGGGACCGGAGACGAAGCCACGCCGGAGACTCTGCGGGACGAGCTGGCCGGGCTGGGCTGGTCCTCCGCCGTCATGCTGGACGGGGGCGGCTCCAGTCAGTGTAACTTTGGCGGAGAGCGCATCACCGCCAGCCGCAAGGTGCACAACTGGATTTGCGTGTATCTCAAGCAGGGCGGTACTGAGACGCCGCCGGAAGAGGAGGACAAGCCTATGCGCAAGCACACTGTATGCCTCGACCCCGGACACGGGCCGGGCAACGTCAACGGATCCCCGGACGGCACCTACAAAGAGTGGGAGTTTACGTGGGATATGGCACAGCGTGTCAAGCCGCTGCTGGAGGCCAAGGGGGTGGGCGTGGTGCTCACCAAGACGGCGGACAACTACCCCAGCCTGACGGAGCGGGCCAACATCAGCAACAAAGCAAAGCCGGATTGCTTTGTGAGCATCCACACCAACGCGGCCGGGGAGGGCGGATGGTCGAGCGCGTCCGGGCTGGAGATCTACACCAGCGCAGGGCCTATGACGGCACAGCGCAATGTGCTGGCTTCCGACCTGGTCAACGCATTCCACGCCGCCGGGGTGTCTCTGCGGAGTGAGCCCATCAAGCACGAGATGTATACTGTGCTTGCCAAGACTGACGCACCCGCCACGCTCATTGAGTACGGGTTCCACACCAACCGGGATGATGTGGAGTATCTAAAGGACACCAAGTACCGGGACAAACTGGCCGAGGCCACCGCAAAGGGTATCTGCACTTATCTTAGTGTGGACTGGAAGAAGGATGAACCTGTGAGCGATTGGGAACAGGAGCGCGACGAAGCGTGGCAGGCCGCGAAAGAGGCCGGTATCCTGGACGGTACCCGACCCGAAGACCCTGTAACCAGACAGGAGCTGGCCGTCGTGCTGGACAGGCTTAATCTGATTTGATGGAGGTACATATCATGGACATTTCTTCTTTGGGTATCACCGGAGTGGCGGTTATCACCGTTATCTGCTTCCTGGTCGGCCAGGTGGTCAAGGCTACTGGACTGGACAACAAGTGGATTCCCATCATCTGCGGTGCGTTTGGCGCGGCGCTGGGCATCCTCGGCATGTTTATCATGCCAGAGTTTCCAGCCTCGGACTATTTGACCGCCGCCGCCGTTGGCATCGTCTCCGGCCTTGCGGCCACTGGTATCAATCAGGTCTATAAGCAGATGAAGGGGGGCTAACCCATGCCCGTCAATGATTGTGAGAACAACTGTACGCTGAAAACCAGGGTGGACAGGCTGGAGAAGGACTTTGAGGCCGAGAAAGAAACCAACTCCCAGCGCCATGCGGAATTTTACGCCCGCATTGGCAAGCTTGAGCAGGTACAGGCCGTCAGCGGAACCAGGCTGGACACCATCATGGACAAGCTGGACTCTATCGCCCTCGACCTCACCGCCTTGAAAGAGAAACCTTCCAAGCGGTGGGAGACAGTTGTGGCGGCTCTCATTACGGGTGTGGTGGGCTATCTGTTGGCGGCCATTGGGCTGCACTGAGGAGGCGGCAATATGCCGAGCAATCTTTGGCGGTGGACACCGGGTTCCCGCAACTGACGGAGGAGCAGAGCGCGGAAGAAAAGTTTAGTGTCATCACGCTCATGGAGCAGCTGCGCTATTCCATGGCCAACCTGGGGGCGGGGAACTTCAACGACGCGGAGCTGGACGCCATCGGGAAGACCATCACGGCCCCCATTTATATCGACCTGGAGAACGCGGCGGGGGCCATTCACGAGCTGCGCATCACGGCGGACCAGCTCACCAGCCGCATGGAGGACGCGGAGGGCAATATCTCCTCCATCGAACAGTATGCCCGGAGCATCACCCTGGAGGTGAGCAACGGAGAGACCTCCAGTTCCATCAAGCTGCTGGCGGATGGGGTAGCGGTCTCCAGCCAGGTCATCGTAATGGACGGCCTGGTGGCCTTCAAGGGCCTGGAGGATGGCACCACCATCATCAACGGCGGCTGCATCCAGACGGGCACCATCGACGCGGAGTATCTCAACCTGCGGGGAGCCATCACCTTCCCGGATCTGTCCGGCGAGGTGAAGGACGACATCAGCAACGCCCTGGACACGGCAAACGATGCCTATGACCTGGCCCACGCCAACCAACTGCCGTCCTATATCCAAAAGACCTACATCGATTCCACGGAGATCCGAAGCCCCACCATCAAGGCCAACGAGTTCAGCATATACCCGCAGGCGGCGGGCGGCGGCAGCTACAATATGTATGGTCAGTATAACGGTAGTCTATACCACATGCTGGAGATTTCCTATTTCGCAGGCACCGCCCCATCCGTCGATTTCTCCTCCCCTGCGGGCGCTGTGGCGACGTGGGATTTTCTGTCCACCACTGTACGCGGCAGCGTCGATTTCAGCAACGCAAATGTGTACGGGCTGGACGTGGAAGCCGTGTTCGCATAGGAGGCGGAAGTATGGCAAGTTTGAGTCTGAGCGGCGGTGAGGAGGAGTTTGGCTGGAGGATTACGGGGCTGGGCTCTGCCTTTAACCAGGCCAACGGCTATGTGGAGGCTGGCATCACAAAGTATCAGTTTACGCACTCATCCAGCAGTATTTCAGGTGTAGTGGACAGTGTGCGGGCCCCCGCCTCCGGGGGCTCCACCTCCACAACCCGGCGGTGGGTGGGCTACGACCCAGGTACCTACGATTTTTGGGGGCTACACGCGGGTTAAGGATGGAACGTACTGGCCGGCCGGTTTCGGTACGGTTACGGTGGACAGTCCGGCGGCGCAGAGGCCGGACGACTGGGGCTGGTCTTCTGTAATCCGGGCCGGGCGTCCGGTGCGGATCTCCGCCTATGAGTGGAACCAGTTCTGCAACCGAATCAACGATTTCCGGCTTTATGTCGGACTGCCGGAGTACGGGGCCTTTGAACGGGCCTATTCCGGAGATCCAATTACCGCTGAAATCGTGGAGCATGCGGTCTACGCCATTCGGGCCATGAACCCGCCTGTCTCCACCCCGTGGGCCCCGGCCAGGGGCGACCTGATGCGGGCGAGCATTTTCCTGGATCTGATGGACTCTCTCAATTCGATTTGACAGGAGGCATAGAAATGAACGATATCATGAAGGAAATCAACACCGCTTACGGTCTGCTGGCCTCCATCCCGGTCAGGGGGGATGCGGTGGATGCCGCCGCCGCCTGCCGGATGGCCCTGCGCAAGGCGTACAAATTGGCAGAAGCGCGGAGCGCCCGGGAGCAGGAGGACGCGGGCGGCCACGAGGGCCGCCCCTACGCAGAGGCACAGAGCCACGGAAGCAGGCGGGCCGATGTGGGCATCGGCCCCTACGGGAGCGGCGAAACCGGACATGGAGCAGAAACGGAGCGGAGCGGAGTTTGCGAAGATGGGGGCAGTGAGCAGTTGCCCGTCGCGGAGAGCGCAGAGCGTGACAAAAGCGGGTTCGGTGGGGAGAGGAGGAGCAAGGGAGCGGAGCGACACCTGCCCGCAGGGCAGGAGGAGCAGAGCGGAGTTTGCGACGACGAGGAGGAAACGGCATGACCGGCAATCAGCTGCCCGGCCTGGCCCACGTGGACGGGCTGAACCAGTTCCGCCTGTCCCAGTTCTTCGGCTTCGACCACCGGCTGGGGGCGCAGAACGGATATATCTGGGATATGCACAATCTGACCGGAGATTATGCGCCGGTACTGGCTTCCCGGCCCCCGCGGTGGACGGTGCGGCCGGTTGCCAAGCCCAACGGGCTGTACTGCTCCGGAAAGCGGTTCCTGGTGGACGGGACGGCCCTCACCGTGGACGGGCAGGAGGTGGGGCAGGTGGCCGACAGCGAAAAGCAGATGCAGGGCATGAGCGGGCGGGTGGTCATCTGGCCGGACAAGCTCGTTTATACCCAGGAGGGGGAGCTGGAGCACCTGGAGGCCAGCTACAGTGCCTCCGGCCTGGTGTTTGGCGACGGCGCCTATGCCGGGCAGGAGGCCGAGGCCAACTCCCATCACCACCACCGGCGGGGCGTTCCCCTTCCGGGTGGGCGACGCGGTGTCCATCACCGGCTGCACCAGGCAGACCGAGAACAACAAGACCCCTGTCATCCGGGAGATCAGCGAGGACGGCAAGACGCTGCGGTTTTATGAGAACACCTTTGTACTGCCCGAGGGAGAGGACAGCGTGACCGAGCCGGGGGAGGTGACTCTGGCCCGGGGCGTGCCCGACTTGGACTTCCTCTGCGCCAACGAGAACCGGCTCTGGGGCTGCAAGGGGGACACCATCTACGCCTCCAAGCTGGGTGACCCCTACAACTGGAACGTGTTTGAGGGGCTGAGCACCGACGCCTGGAGCGTGGAGACGGGCACGCCGGGGGACTTCACTGCCTGCTGCTCCTTCCTGGGCTACCCCATCTTCTTCAAGGAGGACAAGGTTTTCAAGGTGTACGGGGACAAGCCCACCAACTTCCAGGTGATGAGCAGCGCCACACTGGGGGTGATGGCGGGCAGCCACAAGAGCCTGGCGGTGGCTGGGGAGACCCTGTTCTACCTGGCTCGGGTGGGTATCGTGGCCTATTCCGGCGGCATCCCCCGGAGTATCGCCGCACCCTTCGGGGATGCGCGGTACAGAAACGCCGTGGGGGGCAGCGACGGGACGAAATACTGGGTGTCCATGGAGGACGGGGACGGCGCGTCCACCCTGTTCTGCTACGACACCCAGGCGGGGGCGTGGTACAAGGAGGACGGGACAAGGCTGGTGGCCACGGGCTATCTGGACGGCCTCTACGCCCTGACGGACAGCGCCCTCATCCTGCTGGGGCGGCCCGTGCGCGTGCCCGAGGAGAGTGCGCGGGAGGAGGCGGTGAAGAGCTGGGTGGAGCTGGGGGACATCACCCTGGACAGCTTCGACAGCAAGTACCCGGTGCGCCTGCGGCTGCGGCTGGCGGCGGAGCCGGGCGTCACGATAGCGGCCCAGATTCAGTACGACAGCAGCGGCGAGTGGGAGACGGCGGAGACAGTGACGGCCGGCCGGATGACTCCCTTCTACCTGGCCTTCCCCGCCCGGCGGTGCGACCACTTCCGCCTGAAGTTCTCCGCCGACGGGCCATGGCGGCTGTGGAGTGTGCTGGCAGAGCTATACGACGGGCCGTATGTGCGAAAGTGAGGCGAGGACATGAGACGGTATGACAGCGGCGCGGACAGCGTCATGATGTCCGATGAGGACTATGAGGCCATCCAGCGCTACAAGCAGCAGTGGCAGACGTCCACGGCGGCGGGCAACCAGGCCGGGGCACAGGCCGCCCACGATGCGGCGGAGCAGCTCCGCCGTAAGTACAACTACTCCGGCGGCGGGGACGGCAGCGACTACATCGGCCTGGGAATCAAGTGGAACAGCAACACCGCCTCCCGCCCCAAGCGGACCGACGGGATGGGGGAGTTCACCTATGAGAAGGCCCCGGAGTACAGCAGCAAGTACCAGGGCCAGATTGACGACCTGCTGGACGACATCCTGAACCGGCCGGAGTTCTCCTATGACCCGGAGAGCGACCCCCGGTACGGGGCCTACAAGAAGGAGTACGCCCGGGAGGGCCAGCGGGCCACGGCGGACACGATGGGACAGATGGCGGCCATGACGGGGGGCATGCCCTCCACCGCGGCGGCCGTCGCCGGGCAGCAGGCGGGCGATTACTATGCCTCACAGATGGCGGACAAAATCCCCGAGCTGTACGAGCTGGCCTACTCCATGTACCGGGATGAGGGGGATTCCATGCGGCTGAACATGGATCTGCTCACCGCACTGGAGCAGGGGGACTACAACAAGTACCTCAACGCACTGACCCAGCACAACAACGACCGGAACTTCGCCTACGGGGTCTACAGCGACCAGTGGGACCGGAACTATCAGCTGGACCGGGACGGCGTGAACGACAGCCGGTACGACATGGAGTGGAACTACGGCGTAGGCCGGGACGAGCTGGAGGACAGCCGCTACCAGGACGAGACAGAGTACGCCCGGGCCCTGGAAAAGGCCCAGACCCTGGCGGCGGGCGGCGACTTCTCCGGCTACAAGGCCATGGGCTACTCCGACCAGGAGATCGCCAACCTCAAAAACGCCTACGACCGGGAGCGGGCGGCGGGCCTGCTGAGCAGGGGAGGCGGCTCCGGACGGTCTTCCGGCGGAAGTGGGAGCAGCAAGCCCCGGCTGACCGAATCGCAGGTGCTAAAGGCTATCAACGAAGACAGAGTGACTGATGCGGTCATCGCGGCCTATGACTACTACTATGGAGACAGGGGGCGTATGAGGCTGCCTATGGCGGTAACGGAGCGGAAGCGACCGGCAACGAGGAAGACGCCGTTGTGGATATGAACTCCGTACTCGGTCTCGGCTACGGCCCCATAAGCGAGGACAGGCTCGCAGAGCTGGAGGCCGACGGACAGATTGCAAGCTATGTTGAGAACGGCAAGATCAAATTCCGCCGCGTGAAAGGCGCGCAGGAAAAGGATAACCCGTTTGGGGGCCTGAACGGCTTCGGATTTTATGGGGGAAGATAGCGATGGCAGCCAACGATTTTACTAAGCGATATTTGGAGCGAAAGAGGGCGCTTTCGAGCGGAGCGGAGGGAGAAAAACGCCCCTCCGCCGCGTCCCTCCTCCCCAGACCTGCCATGCATGCGCCCGCCAGGGGGAACCGGCCTATAACGGAGCGGCCATCCGAGCCGGATCTTGGCGAGCTGGACGCACAGAGGCAGGCGGCCAGGCAGGCCCTGGAGGACACCAGACAGGAGCAGCGGGCCGTGGCGGCGCGGGAAAACCTGGCCCGGCGCTCCCGGGGCTTTACCCTGGAGGACGCGGAGGCCTACGAGGCTGAAAAGGAGCCGCTGAGGCGGCGGGTGGAGGAGCTCCAGGAACAGAGCGGAGAGGAGACGCCTGGGCTGCTCCGTGGCTCGGGAAAAATGCGGCGGCGGGCTTGTCTCAGTTCAACCAGGGGCTGGCTTCCACGCTGGACTTTTCCTGCCCACGGAGCTGTTCTTCGGAGAGGAAAAAAGACCCTGTCAGCAGGCTAAACCGGTACTATACCGGGGAAAGAGACATTTGGGGCGGGCAGGCCGCAGAGGTGAACGAGCAGAAAGGCGGGGCTTACAGCATGGCGGGGCAGCTGGTACAGGGGACCACCGGCGCAACACCAAACGCCCTGCTGGCTCTCATGAGTGGCGGCGGAAGCATCGCGGCAGAAGGGACGGCCGCACTGGGACAGGCGGCCTCCGGCCTCGGGAGCACCATCGCTTCGGCGGCCTCCGCCCTGGCTAAAAACCCCGTGTTCTGGACTTCTGTTCTTCAGACCACCGGCCCGGCCTATGACAGCGCGAAAGCGGATGGGGCGGGAGATCTGGAGGCCACAGCCTCCGCTCTGATTACCGGCCTCCTCAACTCTGCGGTGGAGATCGGCGGCGGGCCCGAGACCCTGCCCGCCGGAATTGCCAAGGGCGGGGAAAGCGCAGTGCGCCAATGGGTCAAGTCCATGCTGGAGGAGGGGCGCGAGGAGGTCGTACAGGGGGCCATTGAGAACCTGGCTGCAAAGGCGGTCTATGACCAGGCGCGCCCGTGGGCCTCTGGAGGAGGAAAACGCGGTGCTCAATCCGGCACGGGCGGCCCGGGAGTTTGCAGGCGGAGCGGCAGTGGGCGGAGTCCTGGGCGGGGCTCAGATGGGAACCGTTGGGCTGGCGAACCGGCTGCTTTTTCCGGCAGGGGATGCGTGGGCGGGCGCGGAGGCGCGGGCCGATGTGGGCATCGGCCCCTACGACGGCAGGGAAGCCGGGGCTGTCGTGAAGGGCGCGGAGCGTGACAACGCGGAAGTGTGGAGCACCCCGGAGCAGGCGGAGACGGGGGCGGACAGCCGCCGGGTGAGTAACCGTCAGGCGGAACAGATTTTGGCCGATCCCGAGGCGCTGGCCGGGCTGCGGGCGGAGGCTGGGCTGGAGCTGTCCGACGGCATGACCAGGGCCCAGCAGAGGGCTGCTGTGAAAAGCGCCGTGGAGCGCCTGACGGGGCGCACGGACCGCGTACAGACGGGGGAGGACGCGGGCGGCCACGAGGGCCGCCCCTACGCAGAAGCGCGGCGGTATTTTCGGCGGAGCAGTGAGCAGTTGCCCGTCGCGGCGGGCGCAGAGCGTGACAGGAGGCGCGGGGCCGCCGCAGAGGCGCGGACGGGCACGGAGGCGCGGGCCGATGTGGGCGGGGAAAGCGAAAGCACCGCCGCACGGCTGCGGGAGGCGGGCTCCGCCTTCGGAAGGAACAGGGGCCAGGGCCCTTACCGCCGCCTACGACGGGGGAGATGGCCCTCGACCGCTACTACGGGGGCTTCGCGGCCTACTATCAGGCCGGTCTGTCCGGGCGGGGGATGGACGGGGCCAAAGGCCCTTACACCGGCGCGCTGAACGAGGCGCAGAGGTTCGCCGCATACTCCGCCGGGCGGAACGATGGGTTGGCTTCCCTGGCTCGGGAGAGGCGGGCCGCCCAATTTGCCCCGTCGGCGGGGGACGGGAGCGGGCTGGTATTCGACGGCTACGTGTCCGATGCCCTGGACGGGGCCACGGCGAACCGGGTAAACCAGGTGGCAAAGGCTTTGGGGGTGCGGGTGCGCTTTGCGGACAGCGTGCGGGGCGGCACGGCCAACGCGCAGCTCAGCGGCGCGGACATCCTGGTGGAGAAGGGCAACCCAAACCCGGTGCTGTTCCTGCTGGGCCACGAGTGGACGCACCGGCTCCAGGAGCTGGCCCCGGAGGCATACCGGAGCTTCCGGAACTTCGCCTCGGAGGAGCTCCAGGGCGAGGCGCAGGTGCTGCTGGAGGGCTACCGCCAGGCTGGTGAGGACATCGGCTACGAGGCCGCCCTGGACGAGGCGGCGGCCAACTACGCCGGAAAGCTGCTGGAGGATGGGAAGCTGCTGGACAGCTTCATCGAGAAGCACCGGGACGACCGCACCCTGCTGGAGAAGGTGCGGGACGCTATCCGGGCCGTGGTGCGCAGGCTGACCGGCGCGGAGAAGCGGCAGGCACAGACCGCCGAGGAGAAGCTGACGGCGGCCCTGGAGGCCGGAGCCAGGCAGGCGGCCAGGAACGCCAGGGCGCAAAAAAACGCCGCCCGGGTGGACGGCGGTACGAAGTTCTCCATCAAGTACGACCGGGACAACCGGCCTTATGTGGTCATTGAGGAGGATATTCTGGACGGTGTTCCCCAAAAAGAGTGGGTAAAAGCCGTCAAGGACAACCTCCGGCGGAAATTCCCTGACGGCGTGACGGTGGGGAACAATGTCATCCATATCAATCAGCAGAGCCGGCAGGAGATGACATTTTCCCGATATATGCAGCGGCTTTTCAATACTGAGCCGACGGTATATGCAGATAAGCTGCGTGCTACTGACAATGCAGACGAAATTGTGAGAGCGGCACAAAATTGGGTGAATGAGGAGTTACTGCATCCGCGAAAGGACGACATTATAGACTTCGCCAGAGGCGAGGTGTTGATGCGTATCGGAAGTAGCGATTACAGTGCACAGGTCATTGTAGGGAATCGGGGCAAAAAGGGACTGCTGCTATATGATATAATCAACCTGTCTGAGAGCACCATCCATGAAAAGCAAAAAAATGAGAGCGCACAGTATACCACTAACGCCCAAAATGAGCCTCGCAGTAGGGGTCGTGCGCCCTCTGAGCCCAGTATACCCGAAACCAGCGCAGATGTCAACAGAAGTTTCTCCCTCAAGGGCAGCGAGGACGCGGCGGAGCTGGCGGAGCTGCGGCGGGAGAACGAGCGGCTGAAGGAGCGGGTGGAGGAGTGGAAGGGACAGACCCGGCGCACCGCGCCGGGGACGGTGGACCGGAAAGCGGTGGACCGGGCGGCCCGGGAGATCATCCGCGCCTACGGCTCCGAACTGGAGGCCTCCGACCTCTCCGGCGGGCTCAAGCGCCTGTACGATTACATGGGCACCGGTCGGGACGGCAGGGACGAGCTGACCTGGACCGAGGCCCGGCGGCGGGCGGAGGAGCTGGCCGGGATGCTGGTGGACAGCGCCGTGGAGACGGACGACAGCCTCTACCGGCAGTACGGTGAGCTGCGGGACTACCTGCGCGGGGCCAAGCTGACCATCAGCGAGCAGGACGCGGCGGGGCTGCGGGACTATGACACGCTGCGGCGGCACAACTTCGGGCGAATGTCCCTTGGGAAAGGCGGCACGAACATCGACCAGGTGTATGAGGATCTGGCCGAACGGTGGCCGGAGTTCTTCGACGCGCAGAGAGAGACCCACCCGGCAGACCAGCTGGAGCACATCTCGGACGTGCTGGACGACATCTACCGCATGGAAGAGCGCAACCCCTTCGCCCAGTACCGGGACCAGGCGGTGGACGGGGCGGCGGGCGAGATTCTGGAGACCTTCTTCGACCTGCCCCAGGTCAAGACCTTTGCGGACCGTCAGGCCGCCAAGCTGGAAAAGGCAAAGGCCAAGGGCCGGCAGCAGGTCCAGCAGGCCCGTGAACAGAGAGACGCCCGCCTTGCCGCGCTGCGGGAGCAGAACCGGGCGCGGGTACAGCGGGCCATAGAGCGGGAGCGGGAGGCCCGGACGCGGCAGGTGGGGGCGCTGAAAGAGCGCTACCAGGCCAGGGACGCGGCGGGCCGGGAGCGGAGGAGCGCGGCGGAGCTGCGGCGGAAGATCGCCCGGCACGCGAAGGGCCTCTCCCAGAAGCTGCTCCGGCCCAGCGACAAGAAGCACGTCCCGGAAAACCTGCGGGAGCCGGTGGCCGCCCTGCTGGAGAGCATCAACCAGGAGAGCCAGTACACCATCGATCCGGAGACCGGCAGCCGCCGGAAGGGCGGCGGGGGCCTGCCCGCCAAGCGCACCGAGGCATTCCGGGCGCTCAAGGAGCAGTACGAGGCCATCCAGAAGGGGACTACGGACTTTACCGGAGTGGTCGACCCCGCGCTGGCGGACAACCTGACGGCCCTTATCGCCATGAAGGACACCCCGCTGGCGGCCATGAACACGGAGCAGCTCACCACCGTATGGAACACCCTGAAAGCGGTGGAGGCCAGCGTGAGCAGCGCCAACAAGCTGTTCGCCAAGGGGCGCTACGACGGCGTGGCGGAGCTGGCGCAGGCCATCAAAGACAGCGCCCGTACCAAGAGGCCCAAGGCCAACTACGGCGGGGGCGGCCTGGGGGCCGTCACGGGCTTCGGAGACCAGCTGCTCAACCTGGATATGCTGGATTCGCTCACCTTCCTCCACCTGTTCGGGGGAGGGGGGCGACGCGCTGTATCACGAGCTCCAGGCCGCCCGGGACCGGAAGACAGAAATCATCCGGCAGACCAGGGAGCGGGTGAAGGAGGTCATCGGGAAGGCGGATATCAGGAAGCTCCAGGAGACAAGCCACACCTTCCAGGTGGAGGGCGGGGAGCTGAAGCTCACCACCGCCCAGCTCATGAGCCTGTACGAGCTGAGCAAGCGGGAACAGGCGCAGGGGCACATCTACATAGGCGGCCTGCGTCCGGCGGAGCACAAGAAGGCCGCCAGCCTGGCCGGGAAGCTGGAGGCCCCGGCGGACGGCGTGAAGGTCAGCCAGGAGGATGTGGCGGAGATGCTCTCCGCCCTTACGGACGAGGAAGTCAAACTCGCGGACGGCCTCCAGGGCATTATGCAGGGCTATCTGGCCGACGAGGGCAACCGGGAGAGCATGAAGGTATACAACTACCGGAAGTTCACCGAGGAGCACTATTTCCCCATCACCTCCGACCCACACCAGGTACAGACTAAGATCGGAGACATTCTGGAGGGCGGGCAGCTGCGCCCGGTGTCCGTGGCGGAGTGGGGCAGTGCAAAGGGCACCGTGGAGAAGGCCGGCAACGGCCTGCTGCTGGGGGACATCTTCGACGTATTCGCCCAGCACGCGGTGGATATGTCCACCTACGCCTCCCACCTGGGCGTGCTGGAGGACCTGAACCGGGTGCGCAACTTCAAATTCCGTGACAGCGAGGGGAATCTGATCGGCGCCATGGGCGACATCGTCCAGAGGGTGGCGGGCAAGGGCGGGGACGCCTACCTGGACACCCTGCTCCAGGACATCAGCCGGGGCACGGCAAAGGGCGGCGTGGCAGGCCTCAGCCGTTTGACGGCCAACTACAAGGCGGCCAGCGTTGGCCTGAATCTGCGGGTAGTTTTCCAGCAACCCACCTCCTACGCCCGCGCCCTGGCAGTGATGGACCCCAAGTATCTGGCCGACCCCAGGGTGATGAAGGGGGGCGGATGGGAGAAGGCGCTGAAGTACGCCCCCATCGCACAGTGGAAAGAGTGGGGCAACTTCGAAATCAACCAGGGGCGGCAGATCCAGGATATCCTGTTCGGCACGGACAGCGGGCTTGAGAAGGTGCGGAACAGGGCCATGGGCCTGGCAAGTGCCATGGACAGCTGGACGTGGGGCCGCCTGTGGAATGCCTGCGAGCTGGAGGTGTCTGACCAGAGGCCGGGGCTCACGCGGGGGAGCGAAGCCTTTTACCAGGCCGTCGCCCAGCGGTTCACCGACGTAGTGGACCAGACCCAGGTGGTGGACAACGTGCTGGGGCGGAGTCAGTTCATGCGCAGCTCCGACGGGCTGGCGAAGATGGCCTCCTCCTACATGGGCGAGCCCACCAAGACCTACAACCTCTTTTACCGCACCTACCGGGACGCGGTGCAGGAGCAGGACCCGCAGAAGCGCGTCCAGGCCAGAAAACGGATGGGCCGGACGGCGGGTGCGCTGGTGTTCTCCATGTTCCTCAACGCCATTGCGCAGTCCCTCTGGGACGCCGTGCGGGATGACGACGACCGGGACGAGAAATACTGGGAGCGGGTGCTGGGGCACATCGGCCCCAACTTCGCCCAGAACGTCAACCCCCTGGGCATGGTGCCCTACCTGCGGGACATCCTTTCCATCCTCCAGGGCTACGACGTGGAGCGCATGGATCTGTCCGCGGTCGCCAGCTTCTTTTCCGCCGTCCAGAACATGGGCAAGGCCATCAATGGGGAGGGCCGGTACACGGTTCTAGGGGCCGGGGCCAACCTGCTGGCAGAGCTGGCCCGGCTCACCGGCCTGCCCGTGGCGACGGTCAAGCGGGACGCGCTGGCGGTGGCCCGCACCATCGGCGTGGAGAGCTATACCATGAGATCGCCGCGGATCTCATGGAGCAGGGCGTCAAGGCCTCCACCATCGAGAGCGCCATGCGGCAGCGGCTGGAGGAGGCCAGGAAGGAGAACCCGGACTTCTCCATGCCGGAGGAGGCGCGGGATCTGATCGGAAGCTATGAGACATACGCCAAGCCCAAGGAGAGCACCAGCGGATTCAGCGCCGAGGCTCTGGACGCGGAGAACTATCAGGCCTACGCCGCCCAGGCCGCCCGGCAGAGCCGGGAGTGGGTGGACACCCTGGAGAGCTACGGGAGCTTCCACAGCCTGGACGACGAGGCCAAGGACGGCGCCCTGGAGGCCGCCCGGCAGCTGGCTGAGGACATGGCCCTGCGGAGTTACTCCGGCGGGCAGTTCACCGACGCAGATCTCTCCCAGTGGGAACGCTGGGCCACTGGTGGAGAGGACTGGGGCGTAGACCCCGTGGAGGCCATCCTGTTTAAGACCGCCTATGATATGGCGGAGAGTGACAAGGATGAGGACGGCAAGACCATTTCCGGGAGCAAGAAGGAGAACGCCCTGGAGGCGGCGGAGAAACTGCTGCCCGGCTTGACCGGCGGCGAGCTGGAATACCTGATGGCAAACTTCTGGACGCCGGAGGATCGGGAGCTGAAGGAAATGAAAGAGAGCAAGTTTATGCCTTAAATGGAACAGGGCCGGGATAACACCCGGCCCTGTTTTTATATACTATATTTATATTGTCCTCTGAGGCGCGATAAGGGCAAACAGTAAATTGCCAGGCACTTTTGTTTTCCCTTATTTTTTTCCCTTACAAGGATCTGAGTGTATAATACTGTATCAAACTATTTCCGAAGAAATATTGATTTCAAGCCACATAAACAGGATAAAAATGAAACTATATGAGGCATTTTTTGCTTGAAAGGGGGCTCACCAGTGCTCCAGAAGATAGGGAACAGCCGGGACAGGGCGATCAAAAAAACGGGCGAGGGCCTGCTCCAGCTCCTCCGGGGAGAGGGTGCCCTGGGGCTCCGGCCTGCCGTCCGCGCCCCACGCCAGCAGGCCGATGCCGGCGGCCCAGTAGAGGGAGTCGTCCGCCCGGGGAGATCCCTCAAAGTCGTTACAGGCGGCCACTCCGCTGGGCAGAAAGGTGTCCCGCCCCAGGTGGACGGCGTAGCGGCGGAGCAGGACGGCGGCCTCCTCGCGGGTGATGGGGCGGTCAGGGACAAAAAGTGTGCCGCCGGTGCCCCGCACGATCCCAAGATCATAGGCCCAGGCTACAGCCGTGGCACCGGGGGAGTTGGGATTCACATCGGAGAAAGGGCCGTTGGCATCGTAGGGGACAGCACCCGAGCAGGTCCATAGGGCGGCCACAAACTGGGCACGGGTGACCGGGGACTGGGCCGCTGCCGCCGCAGGGAGCAGCAGGGTGAGGAGCAGGAGTGCAGGAATGAGCTGTCTCATGGCATATCCTCCTTTGGGTATAGCATACCATATACTGGAAGAATATGCCGTCGAAGGAAGGGGCTAGTCGCAGAAGGCCACAAGTTCGCCGTCGGTGTCGTAGCCCCGACAGGAGAGCAGGAGGATAGAGCTGCGGGAGGCAGCCCCGGGGGAATAAAACCGTATGGACAGGGAGGGGCCGGACCACACTCCGTCCCCGGCGGGGAGAGCCAGGCGGTGACGCCCCGCTCCGCCAGGGCGGCGGCGGGGGCGTCCCGCTCCTCATCTCCCACCCAGACTGCCGTTACCTCCACCTGCGCCACCCGGGGATCGTCGGACACGGCCACGGGTGTAAACTCAGACCAGGTCTCGCTGTCGAGGGAGCCCTCTTGAAACACGTCGTAGTAGTCCAGTCCGGCGGGGAAAGCCCAGATCGCCTCCCCCCAGCGGGATGGGGTGATGTCCATTATGGCCTCTGACCGCCACAGTAGACCAGCGGTTCGCTCCAACTCCATGAGGGTAAAGGAGTCCCCGGCCCGGCGTACCGCCCAGGCGTCTGCTTTGCCGAACCACACGCCGTTCTCGTAGCGAAGGGGGCCGGAGGCGGAGGTGGTACCGTGGGGGAGGAACCGGGCGGTCTCCGCCTGGCGGCAGGCCAACCCCTGGGTGGGCATGGGCCGCCCCATGGAGAGCCATAGCACCCACAGCCCGCCCAGTAGTACCAGGGCGCTGAGGGCCAGACAGAGGCGTGGAAAGATGTAAAAGCGGAATCGGCTCACAGCGGCGGCACCTCCTCGGCCAGGGCGGCGGTGAAGGAGATCTCCTCACCCGCCGCGGAGACAGTAATGGTGAACACCCGGGCCCCGGGGGTGGGGTCAGCGATGTACAGCCAGCCGGAGGCACCCAGCAGATAGTCCTCCCCGGAGCGGAGGGAGCAGGGGCCGGAGCCGCCGGCGTCGTCGGTGTATGAGGCATCCGCCTCATACACCAGGGGCACGGGCAGCCAGGGGCGGCGGGCCGTGACAGTGAGAGGAACCTGAAGCTGGTACTCCTCTTTCACACCGCTGCTGAGCTCCCAGCGGACATGAACCAGTCCGGCCCGGCCAGCGGAGGCAAAGGTATACGCCCCCAGCACACCGCCACCGGCAGCGGCGCCGCCCTTCAGTACCAGGGAGTCCCCCGTGTCATAGGACAGTTCCGGCGGCTGGGGAACCACCCCGGCCAGGGCGAAGAGGCCGCTGTCCCGATTGAGTCCCAAAAGAATACCCAGAAACAGGGCCAGCAGTCCGACGGCCAGAAAGAGGCGAGATACCCGAGGGAGCGTGGGGGGGATGGGTTTGATCCAGCGCGTGACCTAGGGCGTAGGGATTGCCCATGGCGGTCACGGCCTGGGCGGCAGCCTCCTCGGGAGACAGGCCCCGCGCCTCCAGAGCAGCAGCGTGATCCTCCAGATGGGCGGTCAGCTCGGCAGAGACCGGCCCCCATGCCGCCTTCCAGCGGAGCATCTGACACACTTTCTGACAGAAGTCCTCAAATTGGAGATTTGCCATGGAATCACCTCATTCCATTGGGGAGAAGTCATAGTTCGCCCAAAGGCTCGGCACGGGGGACTCATACACCAGATTTCCGGCCGTATCATAACCCCGGAGGCGGATGGATTGAAAGGGATCGTCCACCGGCACCCAGGCCGAACCGTCACAGGGAAAGAGAAAGCAGTGTTCCACCGCCTCCCGCCGGAGGGTACGCAGCTGCTGCGGGGACGAGCTGGTTTCTGAGAAGCCCGCCACGTAGTCCAGCTCCATGGTCACAATCTGCGGATCGCTGGAGAGCACACAGAGGAAGCTGTGAGCCATCCCGGCGTCCTCGAACAGAAGGGTTATGGGGAGCGCGTCGTCCGGCTGAACTGCGTTGAACCGGACGGGCTCCCAGAAGGGCCCCGCCCGCCGCAGGGTTCCCACGGCGTACCAGCCGTCCCGCCGGAGGACGGCATAGGCGGTATCACGGTCTTCCGGGGGAGACGACCAGGCGACAACGCGGCCGCCCTCAAAAAAGTTTGCCTTTTGAAGCGCCCAGAGGGCCTGACTCCGGGTGAAGTAGGGGAAGCCCCAGGCCAAAAGCAACACCAGCGGGCACAGCAGCAGGAGGCAAACGTCCCGCAGGATGCGCTTTTTCCGCAGGGCGGGGGTGGGCAGGTTAGCCATGGGCTTTCTCCTCTCTCAGCGGAATGGTGAGGCGCGCTTCGACGGCGCCGAAGGGGTCGAGCAACAGGGTAATGGTCTCCGCCTTCAGATCGACCTGGCAGATAGAGAGCTCATAGTAGCGCACAGGGAGGGGGGAGGCGCCCGGAAGCGGCCCTCCGTGCAGGTAACGCCCGGTGAGAAACGGGCGGTTCTGGAACTGCGGATATTCGTTGCCCCGGTCATCCTCCGCGCGGAGCAGCGCCCCGGCGTTGGGGGGCGGAAGCCAGGGGTTGCGCCAGGAGACCCGGAGCAGACAGTCCAGCCGGAGGCCGGTATGGGTGTCCAGCAGAATCACGCGCTCCACGGAGAAGCGGTAGTCCGCCCCTGGTACACCGCCTGGGGCTCCAGCTCTCCCGCCACCTGGGGAAAGCTCCTGTGCGTCTGAAGCCACTCCGCCTCCGCCTGGGAGGGAGGCGGAGGGAGGAGGTGCTGTGCAGCAGAGAATAAGCTGCCGTCAGGATGGACAAAAGCAGGAGCGTCCAGACCGCCGCCCGGAACCAGATCTGGAACCACCCCCAGGAAGGGGCTGTGGCTCTTGTCCAGTTCTTTTCCGATTTCCTTCGGATCGCCCATGGCGTCCACGGCCTGCTGGACGGCTACGTCGGAGGGAAAGCCCCGCGCCTCCAGGGCGGCGGCGTGATCCTCCAGATGGGCGGTGAGCTCCGCCGTGATGGCGGCGTGATCGGGGGAGAAGCGGACGTGCGCGCACACCCTGGAGCAGAAGCGGTCGACATGGTCGCGGTTCACGGAGTCACCACCTTCAAATGGGAGTCGAGGATCGGGTATTCCAACCAGCGGGCGGGATAGGGAGACTCGTAGAGCAGCTTTCCGTCCGCGTCATAGTACCGGACGCGGAAAACGGTGGAAGGCGTCTCATAAAAGAGGCGGGAATAGGCGTCCTCCAGAGAGAAGTAAAAGCACGAATCCTCCAGCGGCTCCTGACGGGCCATCTCCACGTGAACGTAAACTACGGTGTCGATGATGGCGGATTTCACCAGATAGTCCAGTTCCACCGCGGCGATGTCCGGGTCGCTGGATACCACTACCAGCTCCGGACTGGTGCCGCCGAACGTGGGGGAAGCCAGAATGGCCAGGGGGGCCTCGCCGTCCGGACAGGCCGCAGTCAGCGCGCCGGGGCGCCAGAACAGGCCGTCCCCCTCCACACTGCACCAGGCGAACCAGTCCCCGTCGCGGACGATGTAGTACCGTAACGGGGGGCATGCCCTGCTGGGGGCTGAACCGGGCAATGACCTCCCCGGGGCCGAAGGCGTACCGCTCCTGGGTGGCGGCCAGAGCGCCCCGGGCGGTGAGAAAGGGAACGTCCAGCACCAGCAGCAACGCCGCCAGCAGGAGCGGCAGAAGGACGGCGCACACGGCCGTCCGGCGCTTCCGGCGGGCGGGGGTAGTGGGGCGCCTAGCCATAGAGACCGCCTCCTTCCAGAGGGATGGTCAGCCACAGCACATCCTCTCCATAGCGGTCAAAATGGAGGGTGATCTCGGTGGCCGCCGGGTCAATGTTGGATACTCCCATGTCGTAGTAAGTGGCGAAGGGATAGGCGGCGGAATAGTTCCCGGAGGACATGCCCATATACACGCGGAACGCGCCCTGGTCGCTCAAAGCCTGCTGTTCCTCCATGGAATAATAGTGGTTGCCCAGGTCGTCCTCCGCCCAGATCCCCTCCCGGAGTTGGGGCTCCTGCCGCCAGGGGTTGGGGTGGGCGATCCTCAGCAGATAGGACACCTTCTGGCCTCCCTCCCACTGCTCCACCACTGCACGGGGGATGGAGAAGGCGTAGCCCCGCCACGTCCACGTCCCGTCCGGCGCGAAGTCGGCGGTCACATGCTCCCTGTCCGACGGGCCCCAACTGCGGAGCCGCTGGATGTCAGCGGCCTGATTGTGTACGCGCTCCGCCTGGGGCAGAGCCAGCACCAGCGCCAAGGCCGCCAGAATACACACCGCCCGCACGAACCAGATCTGGAGCCACCCCAAGAGGGGATTGTGGATGGAGTCCAGCCAGCGGCCCAGCTCTTCCGGATTCCCCATGGCCTCCACCGCCCGGCGCTCCGCCTCCCACAGCGTCATGTCCGGGTGTATCTCCAGAATGGCGTCTTTATGGTCCTCCAAGTGAGCGGTGAGCTCCGCCGTGATGGCCTCGTGGTCCGGCCGGAAACGGACGTACATGCATACGTGGTCGCAGAACTGGCTGATGGTGCGGTGGGGGGCCGCCGCCGGGGCGCTCATGCCAGGGCCGGACTGGTTCCGGCCAGAATGGCGTTGACGGTATGGGTAAATTCCACCCACTCCTCCTTCTTTTCGTCCAGCAGGCGCAGGCCCTTGCGGGTGATGCGGTAGTATTTCCGCATCCGGCCCGTGGGGGCCTCTTTTTCGTAGGACTTCACCGCTCCGTCCTTCTCCAGTGTGTGGAGGATGGGGTAGAGGGTGCCCTCCTTGAGCGTAAAGGTGTGGTCGCTCCGCGCCTCCAGCTCGGCGATCATCTCATAGCCATATTTGTCCCCGGAGGAGAGCAGGGAGAGTACCAGAAGGGTGGTGGAGCCGGAGAGCAGGTTCTTGTCCGCCTTTTTCATGGGAAGCCTCCTTATACGCAAAATACCTCGGCGATCTAGGTGTATTTTACCTAGATCGCCGAGGTATGTCAAGGGGGGTCAGCGCACTTGATTGCGGAGCGTGCGGCCCTCCACATAGCGCCGCAGGTTGTCCAGGAAAATAGCCTTGATGCGCTCCAGCGTGGCCTCCATGTGGTTATAGCCCCCCGGCGGTGTGGGGGGTGAGGAGGAGGCTGGGGGCCTCCCAGAGGGGGTGTCCGGGGGCAGAGGTTCCGGATCGGTAACGTCCAGTCCCGCGCCCAGCAGGCGGCCGGAGCACAGCACCTCCGCCAGGGCGGTGCAGTCCACGGCGCTCCCACGGCCCGCGTTGAGCAGTACCGCGCCGGGCCTCATAGCCAGCAGCCGGGCCTTGCTCATCAGGCCCGCAGTCTCAGGGGTGTGGGGGAGGGCCAGGGCCACCACATCGGCCTGGGGGAGCAGGCCATCCAGCGCACCCAGACCGTAAATCTCGTCAAAGCCCTCTACCGGGCAGCCCGCGCTCCGGCGCAGCCCAATAACCCGCTGTGCCCCCAGGGCGCGGACCAGCCGGGGCAAAGTGGCGGCCGATATCGCCGGCACCGCCCACCAGCACGGTTTTGCCCGCCAGGGAGCCAACGGGTCCAAGATCCGCCCAGATATGGGCCCTCTGCTGGTCCCGGTAGGCGGGCAGGCGCTTATAGATGGCCAGGAGCATGGCCAGCATGTGTTCAGACACGGCTGGGCCGTAGGCTCCCACGGCGGAGGTGAGGCGCACGCCTCTGGGCAGGACGCCGGGGGCCAGGTAGGGGTCCACCCCCGCGTTCCAGCTCTGCACCCATTTCAGGTTGGGAAAGGTCTTGAGCTGATCGGGGGGGACATAGCCAAGCAGAATGGTGGTGCGCTCCCGCCACTCCTGGGGGATGCTGCTGGCTCCCCCGCGGTCATTGGTGGGGAGAAAGAGATGCTCAGACTCCGGCGCGGCGGCCTGAAAGGCCGCCTTCTGTGCGCCGGTGAGGGGGAGCAGGTGGAGAATGGTTTCCATGGTTTGGGCCTCCTTGAAAAAGCGGTTGCAGGCGGTGGAAAAGGGGCCGGTCGTCAGACCGGCCCCCTGCGCTTATTCTTTATGGTGATGAGCAGTCGCCGGCCTTGACGGATATAGCCGTACTCCTTGCGGTGGCGGCAGAAGTCCTCATATACCTTGGGGTACATGGCGTAGGAGATCAAGTCCTTGCGTTCCGGGTCGTCCCGGAACTTCCGCACCTCCTGCTCCAGCTGGTCAAAGTCCACCGGCGGCAGCAGCTTGCCGGGGCGGCAGGTGATGGGCTCCTCGCCCTTCAGGACCACCTTCTGCAGATCCTCCGGGAAGCCCCATGCGGGCTGGCCCATCATGCCCTTGAAGTAGGACACCACGGAATCCGGGAAAGCCAGTGCCTTGCCCCGCTCCACGATATTCTCCGGGGTCAGGTCGTTCTGCACCATAAAGATGGCCAGATCGCCCACCACCTTGGAGGAGGGCGTCACCTTCACCGGGTCGCCCAGCATATCGTTGACGGTCTTGTACATCTCCTTGACCTCCTCGAATCGGTCGCCCAGACCCAGCGACTCCACCTGGGGCCGCAGGTTGGTGTACTGACCGCCGGGGATCTCGTAGCGGTAGATGTCGGTGGTAGAGGTTTTCAGGCCGTGGTCGAAGCTCTCATACCGCAGGCGCACATCCGCCCAGTAGTTGGACAGCTCCTGCACCCGCCGCAGGTCCAGCCCGGTGTCCCGCTCCGTTCCCTGCAGGGCGGCCACCAGCGCATCCAGCGAGGGCTGGCTGGTAAGACCCGCCAGCGGGGCGCAGGCGGCATCCACCACATCCACACCGGCCTCGGCGGCCATCAGCAGGGCCGCCACCTGATTGCCGGTGGTGTCGTGGGTATGCAGATGGATGGGGATGCCGATCTCCTGCTTCAGAGTGGACACCAGCTTCTTGGCGGCGTAGGGCTTCAGCAGGCCGGACATATCCTTAATGGCCAGCATATGGGCGCCACGGTGCTCCAGCTCCTTGGCAAGGTCCACATAGTATTTCAGGGTGTACTTATCCTTGGTGGGGTCCAGAATGTCGCCGGTATAGCACATGGTGGCCTCCAGCAGCTTATTCTGGTTCAGCACCTCGTCCATGGCCACCTCCATGCTGGGGATCCAGTTCAGAGAGTCGAACACACGGAACACGTCGATGCCCCGCTCCGCCGCCTCCTTGATGAAGCTGCGGACCAGATTGTCGGGATAGTTGGCATAGCCCACCAGATTGGAGCCACGCAGCAGCATCTGGAAGGGGATGTTGGGGATCTTCTCCCGCAGCAGCCGCAGCCGCTCCCATGGGGACTCGTGGAGGAAGCGGTAGGCCACGTCGAAGGTGGCGCCGCCCCACATCTCCAGTGAGAAGCAGTCCCGCAGAATATCCGCCACGCCGTCAGCGCCCTTCACCATGTCACGGGTGCGCATCCGGGTGGCCAGCAGGCTCTGATGGGCATCTCGCATGGTGGTGTCCGTGAGCAGCAGCTTCTTCTGCTCCAGCACCCACTGGCTCACGGCCTTGGGGCCCTTTTCATCCAGCAGCTGCTTCAGGCCGGGGCCCAGCGGGGCCTGAGGCTGGGGGAAGCGGGGGGTGTCGTACTGGTGGCGCTCGGCGTTGGGATTGGCCACTTGGATCTCGGCGATGTACCGCAGGACACGGGTGGCCCGGTCACGGGAGTCCACGATGTCAAACAGCTCCGGCGTCTCGTCGATGAACTTGGTGTGGCAGCGGCCCGCCACGAAATCCGGATGGGCCAGAATGTTGGTGACAAAGGGGATGTTGGTCTTGACGCCCCGCACCCGTACCTCGTTGATGGCACGGGCTGCCTTGCGGCAGGCGGCGGGGAAATTATGATCCCAACTGGTGACCTTCACCAGCAGCGAGTCGTAGTAGGGGGAGATAACGGTACCCACGTCGGCATTGCCGCCGTCCAGACGGACACCGAATCCGCCGGAGGAGGCGTAGGCCGTGATCTTGCCGTTGTCCGGGGCAAAATTGTTGGCGGGGTCCTCGGTGGTCACACGGCACTGGATGGCGTAGCCGTCGATGTGGACATCCTCCTGCCGGTTCAGGCCGATCTCCGGGTGACTCAGGGGATACCCGGCGGCAATGAGGATCTGACTGCGGACGATATCCACGCCGGTGACCATCTCCGTCACCGTATGCTCCACCTGAATTAAATTTGCATTCCGCCATGCTGTCCTTCCTTCCTGAATCAAATGAGTCCGATCGCGTCAAACAGACACCGTTCGGCTGCGGCGGCTCTCCGGCCGCCATGACCCCGCCGCCGGGGCGTGCGGGGAAATGCGATGTTAAGACTGATTATAGCAGTAAGGCGGATTTTTTGCAAGCGATTTTGTGTGTGGTTGCAAAACTTGGCGACACGCACAGGAAATTCAACCGGCCGGTTTTGCATTTGGCGGTTTCGCCGTCGGGGGGAAGGGGCCTTGCCACTGTCTGGGAAATATGCTACACTAAGACCTCACAGAGGAGAGGAGGGAGCATCCATGGCGCTGCGGCTTGGCGACGGGGTGGAGCGGCTGCCCGGCATCGGGCCGGCCCGGGCCAGGAGCCTGGAGAAGCTGGGGCTGGCCACGGTGGAGGATCTGCTGCGCTACTTTCCCCGGGACTATGAGGATCGCCGCCGGTTTTCCACCGTGGCGGCGGCCCCGGTGGACACTCCGGTGTGCCTGGAGCTGCTGGTGGCGGAGCCGCCCCGCCTCTCCCGCATCCGCAAGGGGCTGGAGCTGGTGAAGGCCCGCCTGGTGGACGACACCGGCAGCGTCACCGCCACCTTCTTTAACCAGTCCTATATGAAGGACGCCCTGCGCACCGGCGAGACGTACGTCGTCTACGGCCGGGTGGAGGGCCCGCCGGGGCGGCGTCAGATGACCAACCCGGTGTGTGAGCGGGCGGACAGGGCCCGCTTCACCGGCCGTATCCTGCCCATCTATCCCCTGACCCGGGGATCTCCAACAACCTGCTGGCGGGGCTGACCCTCCGCTGCGTGGAGGAGTGCGCCGGGCAGATGGAGGAGACGCTTCCCGCCGGACTGCGGCGGGAGCACGCCCCTGGCCGCCGCCGAGTTTGCCTGCCGGAACATCCACTTCCCCGGGACGAGGAGGCCCTGGAGCAGGCGCGGCGGCGGCTGATCTTCGAGGAGCTGTTCTGCCTGGCCTGCGGCATGGCCCTGCTGCGCACCCGGCGCACCTGTGCGGAGGGCGTCCCCTTTTCCACACCGCCGGTGGAGGAATTCCTGGCGCTGCTCCCCTTCTCCCTCACGGCCGCCCAGCGGCGGGCCATGGAGGAGGTGGCGGTCGACACCGCCTCCGGCGCGCCCATGAACCGGCTGGTGCAGGGCGATGTGGGCTCGGGCAAGACCATGGTGGCGGCCTACGGGGCGTGGCTGGCGGCGAAGAACGGCGGCCAGTGCGCCCTGATGGCCCCCACGGAGCTGCTGGCCGAGCAGCACTTCCGCTCCCTGGCCCCGCTGCTGGGGCGGGCAGGGGTGCGGGTGGGCCTGCTCACCGGCTCGGTGAAGGGAAGGCCCGGAAGGAGCTCTACGCCGCCCTGGCGGCGGGGAGGTGGATCTGGTGGTCGGCACCCACGCCCCTGCTGAGCGAGGGGTGGTGTTTTCCGACCTGGCCCTGGCCATCACCGACGAGCAGCACCGCTTCGGGGTGGCCCAGCGCGCGGCCCTGGCCGCCAAGGCCGGGCGGACGCCCCACGTGCTGGTCATGTCCGCCACCCCCATCCCCCGCACCCTGGCCCTCATCATCTATGGGGATCTGGAGGTGTCGGTGATCGACGAGCTGCCCCCGGCCGCACGCCGGTGGAGACCTATGTGGTGGGGGAGGACAAGCGGCAGCGGATGTATCGCTTCGTGCGGAAGCTGGTGGGCCAGGGGCGGCAGGCCTATCTGGTCTGCCCCGCCGTGGAGGAGGGGGAGGAGTCCCCGGGAGAACCCGGCGGGGCCTGAAGGGCCTCAAGGCGGCCGGTCCCCTATGCTGAACACCTCAAAAGCGAGGTGTTCCCCGACCTGCGGGTGGGGCTGGTGCACGGAAAGATGAAGGCCAGGGACAAGGACGCGGCGATGACCGCATTCGCGGCGGGGGAGCTGGACGTGCTGGTGTCCACCACCGTCATCGAGGTGGGAGTGGACGTGCCCAACGCGGCGCTGATGGTGGTGGAGAACGCCGACCGCTTCGGCCTGAGCCAGCTCCACCAGCTCCGGGGCCGGGTGGGCCGGGGAAAGCACCAGTCCTACTGCGTGCTGATGACCAGCACCCACAGCGCCGAGAGCCGGGAGCGGCTGCGGGTGCTGGCGAAAACCGCCGACGGCTTCCGCATCGCGGAGGAGGACTTGAAGCTGCGCGGCCCCGGCGACTTTTTCGGCCAGCGGCAGCACGGCCTGCCCCAGCTTGGCATCGCCGATCTGGCGGCGGACATGCGGGTGCTCAAGGAGGCCCAGCAGGCCGCCCAGAAGTTGCTGGAGGCCGATCCCGGCCTGTCCCGGCGGGAGCACGCACCGCTGCTGGGCCGGGTGCGCCGCCTGTTTGCCCAGCACGGTGACATGTTCAACTGAGCGCCCCGCCAGGGGGAGGAGAATCACATGAAAAGGAGTAAGACGTATGATTTCCATTCGAGAGATGACCGCGGCGGACGAGGGGGCCGTCATGGAGATGGTGGACCGGTTCTACCACAGCCCGGCGGTGGAGCATGAGGTGGACCTGGCCGTTCTCCGCCGGTCCTTTCAGGCGGCGGTGGACCCGGCCGAGCCGCTGATCCAGGGCCTGGTGCTGGAGGAAGACGGCCGCCCGGTGGGCTACCATTATATGTGCATCGGCTATTCCGCTGAGGTAGGCGGGCGCTACCTGCTGCTGGATGAGCTCTACCTGGCTCCCGAGTGCCGGGGCAAGGGCTACGGCGAGCAGGTGATCCGCTGGGCCATGGAGCAGCACCCTGAGTGCGCCCGCTACCGCCTGGAGGTCACCGGGGAGAACCGGGCCGCCCGGCTGTATGAGCGGATGGGCTTCCGCTATCTGGACTACAAGCAGATGGTCATTGACCGGTAAAAAGGAGTGTTTGGTATGACGAGGATGGAAGAGACCGAGGCCCTGCGGGCCCGGACGGACGTACACTACAACTGCTGCCAGTCGGTCTTGGTGCCCTTCGCCGATTTGTGCGGCCTGGATAAGGGAGACAGCCTTCAAGCTGGGGGCCAACTTCGGCTCCGGCATGCGCCATGGCTCCACCTGCGGCGCGGTGACCGGCGCACTGATGGTGTTGGGGCTGGCGGGCAAGGGGGCCGATGAGGCCACCGCGCTGATGCGCCGGTTCCGGGAAAAACCAGGTCCTGGACTGCGCCAATCTGCTGCCGGCAGGGGCCAAGGTGGTGCGGGGGGAGGGAGCATGGAGATGACGTGCCACTGCGACCGGACGGTATACGAAGCGGGTGGAGCTGTTTTCAGGCTGACAGTGATAAACTTCTGACTCTTCTCCAGCCACTCTGCCTTGGTGATGTGCAGGGTGAGGGAGTCCGGATCGCTAGAAATAAGGGCTCTCGAACAGGTAGGAGTCCCCCATGGCGGTCAGGCCGCTGGCGGAGCCCTTCTCATAGCGGTTGCCCTTCTTGTCCTCCAGATAGAAGTCCAGACTCTGGAGCTCCTCTGCGTTGTCTGGGTCCTGCTCAGATTTAGCCGGGCGTGGGTGGGGTAGAGCTCCAGATCCACAATCCGGATGTTGTTGCCGTCCAGCTCCAGCCAGCGGTTCACCTCCACCGTGCGGCCTTGGCCCCGGAACCGCTGATCCAGGGGGAGGTCGAAGGTGACCACGGCGTCCGCCGTCCATTCCCCGGCATCGGGGACATCGGGTATGTGGGCCTGCACCTCGCAGGTCAGGCGTAGGGACTCCGGGAAGCTGGGACTCCTCCTCCCCGTTAAAGGCCACGGTGATGGCGTTGGACAGCTCCCC
>VOFI01002558.1_pt1 | contig 29758 bp, 49 predicted proteins | sample 5384131 | NCBI WGS metagenome assembly VOFI01 (sample SAMN12384728, study PRJNA508395) | human gut metagenome | isolation source: healthy gut H | host: Homo sapiens
ATCCGCGCCTGCTGCTGCTCGGAGCCGTTCAGCGCCGAGTACACCCGCCGCCACAACAACGCCAATACCCTGTGCCTGGGCGGCCGCGTTGTGGGCCCCGGCCTCGCCTGCCAGATCGTTGACGCCTTTTTGGACCACGAATTTGAGGGCGGCCGCCACCAGAAGCGCATTGACAAGATGATGGCGCTGGAAACCCTTTAAGGCTCCCCCACTGTTGTACCCCGCCTGGGACCAGGCTTTGCATTGTATCCGATGAATTTTCATATTGTAAGGAGAATCTGCCATGAGCGTTGTTAAAATTGTAGACCATCCCCTGATCCAGCACAAAATCAGCCTGATGCGTGACCGCAACACCGGCACCAAAGAGTTCCGTGATCTGGTCAGCGAAATTGCCACACTGCTGTGCTATGAGGCCACGCGGGATCTGCCCACCGAGGAAGTTGAAGTGGAAACCCCGATTGCTCTGGCTCGCACCCATGTGCTGGCTGGCCGCAAACTGGCGCTGGTACCGATCCTTCGCGCGGGGCTGGGCATGGTGGACGGCATGCTGACCCTGATCCCCTGCTGCAAAGGTCGGCCACATTGGCCTGTACCGCAATGGCATAAAGCAGGGGTCAGGTCGTACAGTCCCAGCTCCTTCATCAGCACACAGATGCCGCACCTGTTATTGTAAAGCGTCCCTCGTAGCCGCTGCCATCCGGGTACTCGTAAAACTCCATGTTCCACGAGTAGGGGTTGCGGTCGGCGGCTTTCAGTGCGGCGGTGGCTTTCATGGCAGCGATATCCTTTGCGGTGAATTTGCTTTTTCCGCTCTTACGGCAGAACCACTGCATGGGCGCTGTCATCATCGCCCTTGCGTAGTAATCCGTCAGCCTGTCTACCGCCGGGCGCTGCGGCATGGAGAGAATGAACGCGCCGAGCATTGCGCAGTTGACGATGTTCATCTTGAAGCGGTCCGCTTTTTCGAACTCCGGCAGCCTGCGAATGATCTGCCGGTATTGCGGCTTTGCCTTTTTCATGATGGCTTTTGCGGTGGCTGCATCATAGCCCAGCACAGCGGTCAGCTGCTTTTTGAAAGGAACCGGCAAACAGCGCCCACATCCCCATGGGTATTCCTGCGTATTTCATTGTCTGCCTCAAATCCGATCTTTACGATCTGCATTTTCATCCCGTTATCCGCCGACCTTAGCGAGAAACCGGAAAAAGCCGCTGACGGAAGGGTCTTTCAAATCGTTGTACCCCAGCATATAGCCCCTGCTGGATGCGCAAACGGCTGTCCCATGGAGAAAGCTCCCCTTTCCGCGTCGGAAACCGCGAAATACGCGCCCACATCCTTGATTTTTGCCGTTCTGAGCCATGTTTTCGCAATCATCTTCACCGCCGTACAATACCCTGTCAAACCATGCGGGGTCTTTCGGGTCGAGGGGATGTTTGACTCCCGTTCCCCGGCGGGCAGCAGCTGCTGCCGCAAAACGATCACAGGACATTCAGATTCCCCGGCATCTTGCAGCCGCCATTGTCGCAGGCTCTGCCGGTGTTATCCAGCCCGCAAAAAGATTGACCACCGCCGCGCTGGGATGGGTTTTTCAGATAATTCCTGCACTTCAAAGGCAAAGGTCATTCTGCCGCATGGCCACCTCGGTCACCACCGAAACGGCTGCCAGGCTGCGGGCGTTTTTTCTCTGCCTCTGAAAAGTCGTAGTCGATCTGGTCGATCAGACGCACCGCCGTTTCGTCCCCGTAAAGGTTCGGATACAGCTCTGTGCACAGCTTCCGGGAATACAGCGGAAGAATTAACGTCTCCTGCACGGTGTTTTTCTCAATTTTGTATTTCATAAGACAGCTCACTTTCTGATTTCGCGTACCCACCGTGCCGGCCTTTTTCTTTCCGGCAGACAAACCATGCAATGCCGTGTTTCACATTTCCAATCGTCACGGTCCGCATACATGTTTCCAGCCGTTTTTTAAGCTGGAAACTGTTTCATAGGGCGGTGTGAAAAATCCCGCCTTTTCATAAATATGCCGGATAAACCAATCCGTCCGCTTGTGCTCGTCCGCCACAAGAAGCAGCCGCAGAATCCGTCCCGCCGGGTCTCAAGACCCGGAAAACTTCCCTTGATAAGCGGCTTCCTTATCCGGGAATGCGTGAAAGCCGTTCAGTGACAAAACGATGTCGAAGGCACCGTCCGCAAAGGGCAGTGCGCCCCCACATCCCCCTGCCGGAAGGTTACAGTTTTTCAGGTGCAGACGGTCCCTTTTCCTGTGCCTGCCCCATCATGTCGGGCGAGTAATCTAGACAGGTAATATCCGCTTCCGGCAGCGTCCTGTAAAGCGGCATGGTCAAAATTCCGCCCGTTCCCACCGGCACCTCCAGCAGCCTGCCGGAGAAATGCCCGGGATACCGGACAGCGCATTTTCCAGATAAGCATCGCATTCCACCTGATTCATATCCCAAACCAGGCGGCACACTGCTTTTCCGCTCAAGGTAGAACAGGTAATCATACCATCATAAAAATTGTTGCCGCCTGTCAGCCGATACGCGCCGCTCCATAATGGCTTCTTTTTCGTTCCATGTTCATTCCTTCGGATGCAAAATTTCCGTGCTCTATCTCCTTTTCCGCGCCGTGACGCACAGCCAGCCCTTTTTTATTCTTGTGAATCTGAACCCGCAAAACCCGCCTTGTTCCAGTTACGCTTTTCAGCTCGACGTCCTTGTAGATGGTCATGCCGTTAATGATCTTCGTCCACTTCTCGTCCTTGTCTGTGTCGCCATTGCTCTCGTTGCAGATGAGAAACATTCCGCCGGGTTTCAGCATCCGATGGATTTCATGGAAGCACTGCGGCAGTTCCGGCCAGAAATAGACGGTTTCAAATGCCGTGACCGCGTCAAACCAACCCTCCGCAAACATCATTTTGCCACGCTGCCTTGCAGAACGGCGCAGCGTCCCTTTGCGATGGCGTCTCGTTGACTTTCCGGTTTTCTCCACGCTGACGGGCGAATAGTCGATGCCCTTCACGATACCCTGCGGGCATTTTTTCAGCAGTCTTTTGATGTTCGCCCCTCCGCAGCCGCAATCCAGCACTCTGGCATCCGGCGCAAGCTCAAAAAGCGAAGCCCCCACCGCGCCATTGGACTGTGTCCCAGATTCATCATGGCAACCATAAGTTTTTCCCGCCGAGGCCCACGGGCTTGCGGGTGTTTTCCAAAAGAACGACATATCACACCTCCGTCTTTCACACATTCCGCATAGGTCAGCGGGAAGGACGCTTTCAGCACGGCGCTTTTTCTGCACCGTCCAGCCGTTTTCCCGCAGGAAGTTCAGGTATTCCTCGCTCGTCCACCTGCTGTGCAAAGCGGAAAGCCCGCCAGCTTCAGGAAAAAAGCTTTACCATTTGCCGAGTTTTCTGCGTGGGTGAAGGTAGGCGCGATCAACACGCCGTCATCCCTCAGTACCCGATGAATCTCGGCAAAAGGGCTTTTCCGGATGCGGCACTATGTGAAGCGCGTTGGACACGATCACCACCTCGAAGGACTCGTCCGCATAGGGCAGACAGAACATATCCTGCACCGAAAAGTACAGCTTGGCAGAGTGATTCCTGCGTTTTGCCTCCCGAATCATTTCGGCAGAGGTATCGCTTGCCTCGATATGTGCCGCCGCGTTTACGATGTTTTTAGCAATCAGCCCCGTGCCGGTGGCAAGCTCCAAAACCGTTTTGGATTTCACGACCGGACGGATCAGCGCATACATTGTTTCGTATGCCGCCCTGTCTTTTGCATAAAGCGGTCATACCGACCTGCATTTCTGTCCCAAAAGTTCTTATGTTCTCGCATTGTAATCCTTCCTCCTCGATGCTTCATGTCATGCACGCCGACCTCATTGTAACACTTGGCAGCGGCAGACACGATTCCCTGTACTTCTGCGAAGTTGGAAACCTTGACTTGTCTTACCATAATAATGACCTCCATAAATAAAACCCGGCACAGGCCATCATGCCTGCGCGGTAAGGGGGCGGAACCCACATTTCCTTTTCCTTACAGCTGCATTATAGCATAATTCTATCCAGCGTACCTATGTTAGATTCATTGTTGCCATTTTTTCATCGGGATGCACAAAAGACAAATTTGTTCATGTTCCGCTTTGTACAGGCTGCCAAAGTTTTTTTTCACTTTATTCACGAATTTTCTTTATTTTTTGACTTTTCTGGCTTCGGTTTTTGTCTTTTCAGCTCTGTATTTTAACGGTTTTTGTTCCTGTTTTGGCAGGTTGCACATTCAAACTGTCCATTTGGCTTTTCCTTCCGGCAACATAATTCCATGCTCTGCCGAAAAGTGCTGATTTTTGCGGTTTTCGGCCAGGTTTTCAGCTCTGGGGCACGCCTTTCATGGTCAGGGCAATGCGCTTTTTGGCTGTATCCACGCTCAGTACCTTGACCTGCACCACATCGCCCACTTTCAGCGCATCTCTCGGGTTCTTGATAAACTTATCACTGATCTGGGAAACATGCACCAGTCCATCCTGATGCACGCCGATATCTACAAATGCGCCAAAGTCAATCACATTGCGCACGGTACCTTTCAGCTCCATGCCGGGCTTCAGGTCCTCCAGCCCCATCACATCGCTGCGCAGCAGGGGTTTGGGCAGGCTGTCGCGCACATCGCGCCCCGGCTTGCACAGCTCGGACACAATATCCATCAGGGTGGGTTCGCCCACGCCAAGTGCTTCGCACAGGGCTTTGGTGCCGCGGCTCTTCACCCGTACCGGCAGGCTCTGCATCGCGTCCGTGCCGATCTCTTTGGCATCACAGCCGCAGGCTTCCAGCAGGCCCTTGGCGGCGGGGTAGCTTTCGGGGTGGACGGCGGTTGCATCCAGCGGGTTTTTGGCACCCGGCAGGCGCAAAAAGCCTGCGCACTGTTCAAATGCCTTGGGGCCAAGGCCCTTGACCTTTTCAGCTGCGCACGGGAGGTAAACGCGCCCCCCTCCTCACGCCCAGCCACAATATTTTTAGCGGTAGCGTTGGTAATGCCGGCCACACGGGCCAGCAGCGGGGCGGACGCCGTGTTCAGATCCACGCCAACGCTGTTCACGCAGTCTTCCACCACACCGTCCAGCGTTTCGTTCAGGCGCTTCTGGGGCATATCATGCTGGTACTGGCCCACGCCCACGGCCTTGGGGTCAATTTTAACCAGTTCGGCCAGCGGGTCCTGCAAGCGGCGCGCAATGGAAACCGCGCTGCGCAGGTTGATATCATACTGCGGGAACTCCTCCGCCGCCAGCTTGGACGCCGAATACACCGAAGCACCGGCTTCACTGACGACCATATATTGCAGGTGCAGCCCCTTTTCCTCGGCCAGTTCACGGATTACGGCGGCGGCAAACTCCTCGGTTTCATGTCCGGCGGTGCCGTTGCCGATGGCCATGACCTCCACCTCGTTTTTCAGCACCATGCTCTTGATGGTTTTTCTTGGCCTGATCCACCCGCTTGAATTCCGGCACCGGGTATACCACGTTGGTCTCCAGCACCTTGCCGGTGCCGTCCACCACGGCAACCTTGCAGCCCATGCGGTAGCCGGGGTCCAGGCCCATCACGGTTTTGCCACGGATGGGCGGCTGCAGCAGCAGCTGGCGCAGATTCTCGCCAAACACAGTGATGGCACCCTCGGCGGCCTTGGCGGTCAGTTCGGCGCGCAGTTCGTTTTCCAGGCTGGGGTGGATCAGGCGGCTGTAGGCATCCAGTGCCGCGGCTTCCACAATGGCAGCGCTGGCGCCGCCGGTCTTTTTGCGGGCGAACATCCAGGCCACAATGCCCCCGGCGCGCTCGGCTTCCACGGCAATGCTCACCTTCAAAAAGCCTTCCCGCTCGCCGCGGTCCAGGGCCAGAATACGGTGGCCAGGGATTTTGGCGACAGGCTCGGTATAATCATAATACTGGGTGTATACGCTGTCTTCGTCCTTAGCTTTTACGCTTTTGACCATGCCGAACGCATGGTAGTAGCGGCGCAGCTCGGCGCGGCAGTGAGCGTCATCGCTGATGGTTTCGGCAATGATATCTTGTGCCCCGGCCAGAGCGGCTGCTGCATCGGGGACTTCCTCGTTCAGGTAGTCGTTGGCGGCTGTCTGCGGGTCAAAGTTAGCATCCTGCTTCAAGGTAGCATCGGCCAGCGGCTGCAGGCCGCGAGCGCGGGCGATGCTGGCGCGGGTCTTGCGCTTGGGCTTATACGGACGATAGATATCCTCCACCTCGGCCAGTGTTTTGGCACCAGCCAAAGCGGCCTGCAGTTCCGGCGTCATGGCGTTCTGCGCTTCAATGGAGCCGGTCACTTCTTCTTTACGCTTATCCAATCCGCGCGGTATTCCAGGCGGTCGCCCAAGTTGCGCAGCACCTGGTCATCCATAGAGCCGGTAGCTTCTTTGCGGTAGCGGGCAATAAATGGGATGGTGTTCCCGGCATCGATCAGGTCAATGGCACCCTGTACGTTTTTCAGGCTCAGGTTCAGTTCCTGCGCCAGCTGTTCGGCATGGTTCGGCATCTTTGTTCTCACTTTCTGTTTTACGAGGGATTTTCCACGGGATTTTCCAGCCTTTTTTGAAAAAAAGGCTTCGGCGAAAAAACTTTAATATATTTTAATATATAAATTATAGTAGATAGTTAAAAATCAGCTGTAGGGGGGATGCCCTTATCCCGCCGGGGAGAAACCTTGCCATTTGTTGCAAACGTTGCAAGCAATCCGTAGGGACCGATGCTCGCCATCGGCCCGCAAAGGGGAATGCAATCACAGGTCAGGTGTTGGCACCGGCGGGGTGTTGTGCCATGATTCCACATATCGGGCTGTATCCGGGTATATCACCCCATCATATGTCACACACCCGTGTGCGCACAATGTGCGCCCCTACGGTCTCTATCGGGATAAAACGCAAGTTTCCGCCCCCGACTACATCCTAAGGCAATACCGCATAATTCTAAGTGCCGATACGGCGGCGAGCGAGGTACGGCAGATGCTAAGCCAAAAGCGCAGATAATACTTTGTGTATTATCGAGCATTTTGGCAACACAGATGCCGTACCGCAGCCGCCGGAGCGGTGCTTAAGCCGTAAGGCGGGAATTATGCGGTGTTGCCCTAAATTTGACCGTGCACACTCCCAACGGTTTGGCGGGGCATCATTTACCCCATACTGCTCTCTTCTTCCCGGCGCTTTTTCCGGTGCAATACTGCCACCCACACGGCATACACCACAATAGCGCCGGCGCTGACGGCAACGCTCTGCCGCAGACCGGCCGTGTGGTAGGTGAACACGATCTCGCTGTGGCCCGCCGGGGCGGCAACCGCCATCAGGCCGTTGTCCACTTTCTCCACCTCCGCCGGCACACCGTTCACGGTTGCGGTAAAACCATCGTCATAGGGCACGCTGAACAGTACCAGATTTTCGGCTTCCAGATCCGCCTGCGCGGTAAAGCCGGTGCGCGTTGCGGTAAAGCTTGTCACAGCGCTTTCCCGCCGGGCCGTACAGTCCTGCACATAATCCTCATAGCTGATGTTATTTTTCTCATCATCCGTCAGGTTCTGCATCATCTGGCCGTACCGTTCCACCTGTTCATCGGTCAGCAGCAGGGCTTTCATCAGTACATTGCCCGCGTTGGTATCGCTCACCGTTTCAAAGTCCTCTTCCGTAATATAGGAATCATAGGTAAAGCCCATCGGCACCCAGTTCTCGTTCTCGTAAATCAGGTAGCTTGTGGTGCTTGAAACAAGGTTCCAGCCTTCCAGCTTTTCTTTTTCCCAATCCTCAACTTTTTTTTCTTTCGGCACAAAGGGTATACCGCACGCTCAGCAGACCGCGCAGGGCATACAGGCTGGCTTCCGGCTTGGAGTTCACATCCCGCTTAACGCCCACCGTAGGGTAAAATTCCAGAATGCTGGGTGCTACCGTAGAGTTAAAGAACTGGATGCAGCTTTTGTCCAGCCACAGACCAAGGTTGTTATAACTGTCGTAAGCGTCCAGCCGGTAAAAGACATCGTCCGGCAGAACGGCGTTCAGCTCTGGGGCTTCGCGCCAGGTCTGCTGCACATAGTCCGCATCGTGGTACCACTGGCCGTATTTGGTGATGGAAAGGTGTACCTGCCCATACACAAAGCTGAACCCCAACACCACGGCCAGCACCGCCGTCGGGAACCGTGCCGCCAGCTGCCTGCGGTAATGCAGCAGCAGCCAGAACAGCCCCACGCCCAACATGCTGACCAGCAAAATGCCCCAGTAGCGCAGCGGTTCCTCCACCACGCCAATGGTGGTGGTGTCGTCTTTTCATTGGGCACCAGCGCAAAGGCAATGCTGCTCAAGGTACACAGCGCCACAAGGCCCAGCGCGCGGCGGTACTCGGTTTCGCACAGGTTGGCTTTTTGCAGCGTCATAGCCGTGGCGGCGCAGAGCACCAAAACCGGCATATAATACCAGCGCGCATAATAGCTGGAATTGAGGGCATAGAACATGCTGTTCAGCACCGGCACAAAGGCGCAGATAAGGCACACTTTCATGATGCGCGCAAAGGGGTGGCGCCGCCGCACGCGGCAGAACACCAGCCCGCCCGCAATGCCCACCACCGGCAGGTAGACGGTCATGCTGGTGTGCTTTAAGATGCCCTCCTGGAACAGATCTTTCAGGTAGGGGGCATCCGGCATCAAAAAAAAGCGCTGTAAAAAATGGCAAGGTACTGCTGGGCGCTGCCGTATGCAAGGTAGCCGTACCCATTGAATGGATCGATTGTGCGCGGGTTCTGCACCAGCGAAAGTGCCGCCGGAACCAGCAGCGCACAGCCCATGCAGCAGCCCAGCACCGTCTGGAACGCCAGCGCCCCAAACAGGCGCAGGTTCAGCTTGTACCGGCCGCCCGCCACCATGCAGACAAAATAAATAATCAAAAACACGGCCTGCCCGGCAAAAAAGAAATAGTTGTTGAGCAGGTTGACCGCAACCCAAAACGGGAATGCACCGTGCCTGCGGTCCAGCACGGCGTCATCCAGCGCTTTGAGCATGTAGGGGAACAGCGCCACAACGTCCAAAAAGTGGTTAAAGAACACGTTGTACACCGTAAAGCCGGAGAACGCATACAGACACGCGCCCACCATGCTCCAGCGCTCGTTTTTACCCAGCGGCGCATCCACAGGTAAGCCCCGCCGCCCGCCACAGCAAATTTAAGGCAGAGCATTGGCACCATGGCCCAGGGCGTCCACCGATAGGGCAGCAGCAGGGTGAGCCAAAAAAACGGGCTGCCGCACAGATAAAAGCTGTAGGAGTTCACAAACCCGCTGCCCAGGTCCGTTGCCCAGCTGAAACTGCCCCCCTGCTTAACAAAATTGTTGGCATAGGAATAAAAGGAAATCTGCTGGTCGTTAAAGTCCCCGGCGTAGTGGAAAAAGTCGCCGTTCAGGCCATCAATGATGCAGTGGGGCAAAAACAGCGCCGCCGCCACCGCAAAGCAAAGCCAGAACACCTGCCAATACCGTGACCGCCCGCCTGTTTTGCGCTCCAAAAGCTTGCCGCCAATCTTCAATGCAATTCCCTCCTTTGAAGGGATGTGATATACTTTATAATTAGGAATTAGCAATGAGCAATTATCTGCCATTCTTTGGCTCCTCGTATTTTAGGGCAATACCGCATAATTCTAAGTGCCGATACGGCGAGCGAGGTGCGGCAGATGCCAAGCCAAAAGCGCAGATAATACTGGATGCTGCAAAGGTGAGCGCCGCCAGTGGCGGAAACAGCGAACCGAAGCAGGGGCAGCGGTCGCAGAGTGCGAGGGGCTTTTGCCCCCGAAGCACGATGCGGGTACCGCAACCCGACATTATCGAGCATTTTGGCAACGCAGATGCCGTGCCGCAGCTGTCGGAGCGGTGCTTAAGCCGTAAGGCGGAATTGTGCGGTGTTGCCTTAGCAAAAGGTCTGCCCCATTGCCCACCATTTAATTTCTCATTCCTAATTACTAATTCCTAATTTTTTCAAGAGTGAGGTGCTTTGTTTTGTCTCTATACCCTTTTCACGCTCTTTTGGGGCGCATGAAGTATATTACGCGGTGGGCGCTGATGCGCTGCATGCGGCAGGAAAGCCTGAGTGAGCACACGGCGGATACCGCCCTGCTGGCCCATGCGCTTTGCCTGATCGCCCGGAATATCACCCACACCGGGGCCGATATCCGCCCCGACACCGTGGCGCCGCGGCGCTGTACCACGATGCGCCGGAAATTTTGACCGGCGATATGCCTACCCCGGTCAAATACAAGAACGAAGCCCTGCGCACCGCCTACAAAGCCGTGGAACGGGAAAGCGCCCTTGCCATGGCGGATCTGCTGCCGCCGGAGCTGCATGAGATCGAAGGCAGCTACCTGACCGGCAGTGTGCTGAACGATGCCGAGCGCAAGCTGCTGAAAGCCGCAGACCGGCTTTCGGCCCTGATCAAGTGCATGGAGGAGGTGGAAAGCGGCAACCGCGAGTTCACCGCCGCTCTCGCCCAGCAAAAAGCCGATCTGGCCGCCATGCACAGCCCCGAAGCCGATTATTTCATTGAGCACATGCTGCCGTGCTATACGCAGAACCTGGATGAGCTAACGAAAAGTAAGTAAATAGTGAGGAGTTAGGAGTTGAAGGTGCGGCTTGCGCCGCATTTTCGAAAATTTGAAAATAAGAAAAGGTTAATATTCAAAATCGTGCGCGTCAGCGCACACCATAAACTCCTAACTCCTACTTCCTAACTTCTAACTACCCTTGGAGCTTATATACCGCCTCAATCAGCTTGTCCACATCGGTAAAATGCTCCAGCATGGAACAATAACGGCGCAGGGACGCGGCGCCTTTCAGACCTTTCATATAGTGCATGGCCTGGCCGCGGGCCTGGGGCATAGCAGTCCATTCGCCTTTTTCTTCGCACATTTCGTAGATTTGGGCGCGCAGGGCGCTCATCCGGGCGTTCAGGCTGGGTTCGCCGGGCTCCGGCTGGCCAGTCAATACGGCGTTGATGCGCTCAAACAGCCAGGGGTCGCCCAGCGCGCCGCGGCCGATCATCACGCCCGCGCAGCCGGTTTGCTCAAAATCTGCTTTGCGCCTTCCGCCGTGGTGATATCGCCGTTTGCCAGCACCGGAATGCCGACCGCTTTGCGGATCTCCGTGATGGCATCCACATCAATGGGCGGGATGTACATCTGCTCCCGCGTGCGGCCATGCACGGCGATCAGGTCTGCACCGTTTGCTTCGCACTGCCGGGCCACGGCAACGCCGGTCAGCTGCTCGGCATCCCAGCCAATGCGCATTTTAACGGTCAGAGGCTTATCCGGCCCCAGGGCTCCGCGGGCAGCGGCCACCATGCGGCCGCACAGCTCCGGTCCTGCATCAGTTTGCTGCCTGCACCGCTGGATGTGATCTTGGGGGCCGGGCAGCCCATGTTGATGTCCAGAATATCAAACTGCACGCCTTTTTCCTGAATGATCCGGATCGCCTGCGCCATCGTTTCGGGCTCGGCCCCAAACAGCTGCACGGCATAAATGCCGTGGGAGGCCTTGTCCCGCAGCAGGCGCACGCTTTTGTCATCGCCAAAGGTAATGGCCTTGGCGCTGGCCATCTCGCTTACCGTCCACGCCGCGCCATGGTCCGCCATCAGGTGCCGGCACGCCGCATCCGTAAACCCCGCCATCGGCGCAAACACCGCAGGCTGTGCATATGGAATGGTTAGATTGCGTAATTGCATATTTTTGATAGGCAGGAGTGAAGAGCGAGAAGTTAGGAGTGAGGCGTTAGGAGTGAGGCGTTAAAGGTGTGGCTTGCGCCGTGTTTTGAATTTTTGGGGTAAAACAATAAACCCTAACATTCAAAATTGTGCGCGCCAGCGCACACCAATAATTCCTAACTCCTACTTCCTAACTCCTACTTCCTAACTCCTAACTCCTAACTCTCTCCCAACTTTTGTTTTTGCTTCAGCTAAAATATTATTTTACCACACTCCCCACACCAGTGCAATTTGTGATATACTATTTTTATTATTGCGATCGATGTGTTTCGTTTTTTCGGAGGTTCCTGTATGAAACTGCTGGTTTTGGATGGCAACAGTCTGGTGAACCGGGCTTACTTCGGTATCAAGCTGCTGACAACCAAGGATGGGCGCTACACCAACGCCATTTTCGGCTTCCAGAATATCCTTCTCAACCTGCTTTCCGCCCACCACCCGGACGCTGTGGCCATTGCCTGGGACGAAAAAGCCCCCCACCTTCCGCCATACCGCCTATGACGGCTACAAGGCCACCCGCCACGGTATGCCGCAGGAGCTGGCGGAGCAGATGCCGGTATTAAAGCAGCTGCTGACCGACCTTGGCTTTGTGCAGGTCAGCAAGCCCGGCTGGGAAGCGGACGATATCCTGGGCACGCTGGCCGCCGCCAACGAGGCCGCCGGGGGCACCACCCTGCTGGCGACCGGTGACCGGGACAGCCTGCAGCTGGTAGACGATGCCACCACGGTGCTGCTTGCCACCAACCGCGAAACGCTGCCCATGGACCCCACCGCCATCCAGGAAAAATACGGCGTGGCCCCGCCGCAGCTGATCGAAGTAAAAAGCCTGATGGGCGATGCTTCCGATAATATTCCCGGCGTGCCCGGCATTGGCGAAAAAGACCGCCCTTGCCCTGGTGCAGAAGTTCGGCAGTTTGCAGGGCGTGTATGAGCACCTGGACGACAAAGCCATCAAACCCAAACAGCGGGAAAAGCTGGAAGCCAACAAGGAGCTGGCCGAGCTTTCCCACATGCTGGGCACCATCCGCAAGGACGCTCCCATCGAAACTGCGCCGGAGCACTACTGCCGCACTGCCGGGGACCCGGCTGCCGCCGCAGCCCAGCTGCTGGCTGAGCTGGAAATGCACAAGCTGACCGCCCGCTGGGGGCTGGATGAATCCCCGGCAGCGGTTGCCGCCAGCGCAGAGACTCTGCCGGAAGTGCAGCCCGACCTGCTGCCCCTTGCGCCGGAAGGCCGATATGACCTGGCCCAGAACAAGGACGGCAGCTGGTACGCCGTGCAGGGGGGGATTCCGTTTACCTGCTGGATAACGACCGCCTGCCCTCTCTGCTGGATGCCGCCGGGGTGCAGCTGCGTGTGTTTGATGCAAAGCCGTTGTACCACATTGCACTGGAGCAGGGCGGCGTTGGCGCGACCATTGTGTTTGATGGCAAGCTGGCCGCCTACCTACTGAATCCTTCGGCCAGTGATTACCAGGCCGGGCAGCTGGCGGCAGAATACGCTGCTGCCCCCGTCTTTGCCTGCGCCGCCGCGCCGGATGCCGGGGCACTTTCCGCCTTGCTGGATGTGCTTTCCACTAAGCTGGACGAGCAGGGCGGCCACGACCTGCTGGCCACGATGGAGCTGCCTCTGGCCCGCGTGCTGGCCGACATGGAGCGCATCGGCTTTGCGGTGGACGCCGAGGGCATCCGCCAGTTCGGCGATAGCCTGCGCGCCGAGCTGAACGGCATTTTGCAGAACATTTATGCTGAGGTCGGGTACGAGTTCAATCTGAACAGCCCCAAGCAGTTGGGCGAAGCCCTGTTTGACAAGCTGGGCCTGCCGCCCCGCAAAAAACCTCCCGGGGTTATTCCACCGACGCCGCTACGCTGGAAAGCCTGCGCGCCTACAGCCCGGCGGTGGATGATATTTTGAAGTACCGCACCTATTCCAAGCTGCTTTCCACCTATGTGGAGGGCCTGCTGAAAGCCCTGGGGCCGGACGGACGCATCCATTCCACCTTTATCCAGACCGAAGCCCGCACGGGACGCATCAGCTCCACTGAGCCGAATTTGCAGAACATTCCCATCCGCACCGAGCTGGGCAGCCGCCTGCGCGGCTACTTTGTGGCCGCCCCCGGCGAAACGCTGGTGGACGCCGACTATTCCCAGATCGAACTGCGCATTCTGGCCCACATTACAGGCGATGAAGCCATGCAGCAAGCGTTTTTGTCCGGGGCAGACATTCACCGCGCCACCGCGGCCAAGATCTACCACATCCCGGAATCGGATGTCACCCATGAGCTGCGCACCTCCGCCAAGGCCATCAACTTTGGCATCATGTACGGCAAGGGAGCGTTCTCTCTGGGCAAGGACCTCGGCATTTCGGTCAAGGAGGCAGATACTTTCTTGAAAACGTATCTGAATACCTTCCCGAAAGTGGACGGCTACATGCAGAACTGCATTGAACACGCCAAAGAGAAGGGCTATGTAGAAACGCTGTTTGGCCGCCGCCGCCCGCTGCCGGAGCTGGCAAGCTCCAACTTCCAGGTGCGCAGCTCCGGCGAGCGCATGGCCCGCAACACACCCATCCAGGGCACCGCGGCGGATATCATTAAGCTGGCCATGGTGCATGTCTGGCAGCGCCTGCGGGACGAGAAACTGCAGGCGCGTCTGCTTTTGCAGGTACACGATGAGCTGATCGTCGAAGCGCCGGAAAACGAAGTGGAACAGGTCAAGCGTATTCTGAAAGAGGAGATGGAGCAGGTGGTATCCTATTCCGTCCCCCTCACCGCCGAAGTCGGCACCGGCAAGACCTGGCTGGAAGCACATTAACAGGTAGGAGGTAGGAAGTAGGAGTTAGGAGTTCATTAGGAATTAGCAATGAGCAATTGCAATGCTCCCGCCAACCTTGCTGCAAATCCCGTCATGGCATCTGTAGCAAGGTTTCGGAACGGTCAAGACCGTTCCCTACAGATCAAAAATAAAAGGTTGCTAAAATCTTTTCGTTCCTATTAACTCCTAACTCCTCCCTCCTAACTCCTAACTTCACACGGGGGTATACAATGTATATTTTAGGCATCGAATCGAGCTGCGATGAGACGGCGGCTGCGATTGTGGAGGATGGAAAACATTTAATTTCCAACGTTATTTCTACCAGCGTCAAAGAGCAGGCGCTTTACGGCGGTGTTGTGCCGGAAATTGCCAGCCGCCGCCATGCGGAATACATCAGCGCAACGGTGCAGCAGGCTTTGCAGGATGCCAACATGGCCATTGCGGATGTGGACGCGGTGGCCGTCACCTTTGCCCCCGGCCTGATTGGGGCCGTGCTGGTGGGGTCAACTTTGCCCCAACGGGGCCTGGCTTACGGCCTGGCGCGGGCAAGCCGCTGGTGCCGGTACATCACCTGCGCGGGCACATTGCAGCCAACTATCTGACCCACCCACAGCTGGAGCCGCCATTCCTCTGCCTGGTGGCCAGCGGCGGCCACAGCCATATTGTGCAGGTAGAGGACTGGTGCAAGTACCATGTTCTGGGCCGCACGGTGGATGACGCCGCGGGCGAAGCGTTTGATAAAGTTGCCCGCACCCTGGGGTCTGCCCTATCCCGGCGGGCCCAGCGAAGGGCGGGCTTGCGCTTTCGCAGGCCGCCAAAACCGGCGACCCGCACTATTACAAGCTGCCCACCCCGCATGTGGAGGGTAAATACAACGTGAGCTTTTCCGGCTTAAAGACTGCCGTTGTCAACGAGGTTCACAACGCCCAGCAGCGCGGTGAGGAAGTGCGCGTGGCCGATATGGCCGCCAGCTTCCAGGAGCGCATTGCACAGATCCTGGCCAAAAGCTGCTGGCCGCCGCAGCGGATACCAACGCCAAAACCCTCTGCCTGGCGGGCGGCGTTGCGGCCAATGGCCGTCTGCGCCAGCTGGTGAACGATGGTGCCCAGAAGCTCGGCGCGAAAGTGTATCTGCCGGAACTGAAATACTGCGGCGACAACGGCCCCAGTCCTTCGCGTTCCACTCAAGATGTCCGCTTGTGAAGGTGTCCACTATACGGAACTGGAATGCCCGGCACCCAGTCCTCGACCGTGTCGCCACCCTCGCCCGCTGTGAACAGCGTGAAATAGTTGCTGTACTTGCCCGGCGAGAGCACGCTCAAATCGTACTGCGCTGTGAACTCACTATCACCCCTCATGCAGATTCAAATCATACAGACAGGACGTTGCCAACGGATTTTCCCACCTCGTCACGCACCTCAAGCCGCAGTCCAACACGTTCCACCGATTCCTGCGCCTTGATAACGCAGTGTATCCGCACAGGCTGGATACGTTCAATGGCCTCGACGGACGGCACCAATACCCGCACGCTCTGCAGACGTAGATTGTCACGTTTAAACCAGTTATCGCGCTTGAAATCGGAATAATCAACAAAATCAGCAGCCTGGCGACTTGGTGGAGAGGTACAGCGCGATGCCCCTCGTCCACGTCGCCGTCGAAGATGACCTTGCCCTTGTCCAGCACGATGCAGCGGTCGCACAGGTCGCGGATCGTCGCCATGTTGTGGCTGACGTAGAGGACGGTCTTGCCGTCGCGCCGGGCGGCCTGGCGCATCTTGGTCAGGCACTTTTCTGGAACTTCATGTCACCGACGGCGAGGACCTCGTCCATGATCATAATTTCGCTGTCCAGATGGGCGGCAACGGAGAATGCCAATTTCACGAACATGCCGCTGGAATACCGTTTGACCGGCGTGTCGATGAAGTCGCCTACCTCGGAAAACTCAATAATTTCCGCCATCTTGGCGTCAATTTCGGCGCGGGTCATACCTAAAATCGCGCCGTTCAGGTAGACGTTTTCCCGGCCCGTCATCTCGGGGTGGAAGCCGGTGCCGACCTCGAGCATCGAGGCGACGCGGCCATACAGGTCAATATCGCCGGAGGTGGGGGCTGTGACGTGGGTCAGCAGCTTTAACAGCGTGGACTTGCCCGCGCCGTTCGAGCCGATGATGCCGACGGCCTCGCCCTTGTTGACCGTAAAGCTGACGCCGTTCAGCGCCATAAACGTCGTGCCGATCAGGCGCTGGTCGGTGCCAATCAGGGTGTTCGGGTCCTCCTTGCCGCGCTTGCGGCCCACCAGCTTTGCAGGTCACCCCGCAGCGTACCGCCGCCGATCTGCCCCAAGCGGTACTGCTTTTTCACGTTCTCGACGCGAATCATCAACGAATTTTCACGCATACTGCGCCCCCTTACACCGTATCGACGAAGGTCTTTTTCGACCTTGCTGAAAAGCGACAGTCCCAGCGCCAGCAGCGCAACGGTCCAGATCAGCGACGACGCCCACATGACGCCCGTGACCTGCCCGGTGCCGAAGAAGATATAGCGGAAGGTTCTCCATCGGTGCGGTCATGGGGTTGATGACCATGACGGCGCGCAGGGACGGGTGGGGATCATCGACAGCGGATAAACGACGGGCGAGCCGTACATCCACAGCTGGACGCCGAAGGGTCACAACGACCATCAGATCGCGGTAGCGGGTCGTCAGGCTGGACACAATGATGCCGCAGCCAAGGCCCAGCAGGCCGACCTGCAGCACCAGCGGCACGCAGCAGCAGCATGCCCCAGTGCGGGCTGACCTCGCCTTTTGGCAAGGTAGACAAGCAGCAGGATGAAAAACAGTGCAAACTGCACAAGAAGTTGATAAGGCCGGAGATCACCGTCGAAATCAGGCATCGCCAGCCGCGGGAAATACACCTTGCTGAAGATGTTGGAGTTCGTCGTGAACGTGCCCGACACCTTGTTGATGCAGGACGAGAAGAAGCCCCACAGCGCCGTGCCGGCCAGATAGAACAGAATCTGCGGCACGCCGTCGGTGGACAGCTGGGCAATCGTGCCGAACATGACGCAGTACATGGCCGTGGACATGAGCGGGTTGATCAAGATCCACGCCGGGCCCAGCACCGTCTGTTTGTACATGACGTTGAAATCGCGCTTAACAAACAGCCAGATCAGGTCCTTGTAGCGCCACAGCTCGCGCAGGTCGACATGGCTCCAGCCCCTTTGGCCGGGCCGTAGTGGACATGGTAGTTTTGCAGTTGCATTTTTTCCATGCGTTGGCTCCTTAGGTTTTGTGTTTCAAAAGGCTTGGTGGCGGGCAGACCGATGCGCAGCAGCGCGGCGCGCAGACGCATCGAGCGCTGCACCCCGTGGCCGCGGCCAGCGCGGCCAGCGCCGGCACAGGCGCGGCAGGCGGCGCGGTAGCGGGTCTGTTGGGCGGGTGTGGACAGGTCAAAGCACTATTTTTCGGCAAGGTTCTGGATGGCGTCGTTCAGCAGCCCCTCGGCCCGCAGGGGGCATCGCCCTTTTGGGCAAAGTAGGCGCACCAGTCCAGCAGGTACTCGGGCCGGTCCAGATAGGTGCGGCTCGACCCTGCGCCATGATGCTGCCGCTGCGCTGCACGTAGCGGTAGCCGGGCGCGGCCAGGCAGGCAATGGTTTTGCACTGTGCCAGCAGGTGGGGCAGCAGGAACTGATCCTCATACCGTTTGCCCGGGGCATAGCGCAGGTGTTGGAACAGGCTGCGGCGGTAGAGGTTTATTCCACGCCATGGCGTAGTAAATCCTTGTTTCCCCAGGCGCAAAGCAGCGCTGCCAGACGCCGTCCTCGTCGAGGATCTTCATCCGTAAAGCCGCTGAAATCCGGCTGCCCAGCGGGCGATTCGTTCTTCATCGACGTAGGTCAGGTTGAAGATGACCAGATCGGCGTCCTGCTGCCGTTGGGCGTCCACCGCGCGGCGGACGGCGTCGGGTTCTAATAAGTCGTCATCTGTCAACGAACAGCACAAACTCGCCCATGGCGGCGTCGATGCCGCTGTTGCGCGCGGCGGACAGGCCGCCGTTCTCCCGGTGGATGACCTTGATGCGCGGGTCCTTTTCTGCCCAGGGCATCGCAGAGCGCCGGGCAGCGGTCCGGGCTGCCGTCGTCGACGAGGAGTATCTCCAAGTCCGCATAGCTCTGCCGCACAACGCTCTCCACACAGGCGTCGAGATAGCGCTCGACCTTATAGACCGGGGATAATAACGGTGACGGTGGGCATGAGGGGACTCCTTTGTTGGCGGTTTTGTTGGGGAGGGGTTCGGGCGGCGGGAACGGGCTAAAGCCCTCAGGCCGGCTTCGCGGCCAGCTCCTCGCTTTGCGGGAAGGTGGCCGAGCGCAGCGGCCCGGAGGGCTCTGCCCGTCACCCCCGCGCTCTCACATACATGGCAAACACGCCCAGCCCGCCCTTTTGCGGCGGCCCGCAGTTTCATCGACGTCCCCTTTTGGGCGGCCAGCGCATCGTACACGCGGCAAAGCTCATGTTTTTGTCTCGGCAAATTCCGCGCGGTGGCCGGGTTTTGCGTCAAATCGTAGGCGCACTTGTTGTCGTGTAAAAAACAGCGCGGCATCGGTCAGCGCACCCTCGGCGCGGTCATACCAGCCGTTGGCAAAAGTATTCGGCGCGGTGGATGTCGCCTTTCGTCATGGCCAGACGCACCTCATGGGCGCGCACCGTCGGTGATGCTGCCCGCGTGGCGCAGCACATAATAACCCGTAAAGGCCATGCAGTAAACAGCGCTGCAATGTGCAATTAAATCCGGCAGCACGTAGTAATCCTCGTGCACAGGCCCACCTTCGGGGTAGCGCACGCCGTCAAAAGCCTTGCGGCGTAGAGGCGGTGGGCCGTGCCGGTGAACTGGTTGATCCACGGCGTATGGAAGGCGTCCCAGAACGCATCTACGTCCAGCAACGTGTCCTTCGTGAACTGCTCGTCGGCGGGCAGCGGGTGCCGTGCGCCATCCTCGGTCACGGGGCAGCCGTTGCAGATCACCAGCTCTGCGCCGGTGGTCTCCGCGCCCGCCAGCAGCTTTTCCACAAGGTCAGGGCGCTATCGTGTCGTCGCTGTCCACCATCGTCAATCGCCGGGGGCCGCGGCGGCCTGCACCCGGCGTTGCGGGCGCCGGACGGGCCGGGCCCGGTCTTGGCCGGATGTGCAAAACGCGGATGCGCGGGTCTTTTTGCCCAGGCATCGCATTTCCGGGCAGCGGTCCGGGACTTTCATCGTCGATGAGCAGCAGCTCAAAGTCGGCAAACGTCTGCGCGAGGATGCTCTGCGACGCAGGCATCCAGCGTTTTTTCCGCCTTATAGACGGGCACGAACGGTACTGATCGGTTTGGGCATGGTGTCTCCTTTACGGTCGTCGACGCGTCGTCCACGCCCGGCAGATGAATGAGGCTGCCCATGTATTCGTTGGCGCTCTCCGGGTGCCAGCGGGAGATACCGCTCTCGGTGGTGAAGGTCATCTCGCCGAATTTGATGCTGCCGTCGTTGAGAATACAGGTCCACCCGCACCGCCGTAAAAGCCCTGACTCAGTGTGCGGGCCATGTTCCAGCATTTTTTTCAAGGTTCGCCGGGCCGGGGCAGCTCGGCGTTGTTCCAGCGGTACATTGATGTTGAAGGGCAGCAAGTTCCAATCGGCATCATAGAAGATCATCCGTTCTTCTTTGTCGGTATAGCGATCCTCAATGTGCAAAATAATTTTCGGCTCGCCGTTGAAACAGAAAATTTTGTAATCGTAGAGGTCGCCGCCGTCGTTTTCGATGAACTTTTTCAGCGATGATGCGCGGTTTTATGTGGATGTACTGCACATCCAACCCGCCCATCAGGTAGCAGTAGTTCAGCTTGAGCCAGCCCTCGATTTTGCGCTTGGCATCGGCTTTATCAAACTTGGATTTGTCCTGCACGGCGATGTTCCACCCGCGCCGTGGTTGACTTTGAGCATAAACTTATCGGGCAGTTTGTCGAAGTCGATGTCGTCGAATCGATTCAGACGCCCAGCAGCGGGATAAGGTATTCCTCGCCGATCTTCTCCTTGACCCACTCGCGCACGGCATACTTGTCAACGAGGGGATAGACATCCTCGAACCCGCCGTACAACTTGAGCCACTGGGTCTTTTCGCTGAAGGATTTGGGATGTTCGAGGTCGAGCGGTGTGTGAGTGTAGTTTGTCTCCCAAAACCACTTTTTCAGCGCCTCGGGGGTAGTCCTTTTTGCAGGCATGCCCAGTAGGCGTAGTCCTCGTTGGCGATCTTGTGATATTTCGCGTAGGTATACAGATATTTAGCGCTGATGGCCGGGCCGTTGTGGCAAAAGGTACGCCAGCGCCTTTCGGACAGCGTGGCGGGGCAGCCACGTCACGGCGCGGCCGATTTTGTACGACGACGAGCCGTAGACGGCCTCCAGCTCATGCTGTAAAATGCGGGCCCGTTCTTCGGCGGTCAGTTCGTTCATTTCTTCCATGATTCAGCACTCCCCTTTTTCGGTTTTGATACGTGCCTCTTCCAGCAGGGCCCGCACCTTGGGCTTCCAGATATAGTGGCGGAACACCTTCGTCATAAAAAGAACCAGAATTTATTTTCCAGCTCGCACCACAGGCGCACCCGGGGCGCTTTCTTATTATAGTTCACGAAGGCGGCGCAGGCGGCCCGCGCCGTAGCGGTCAATGTTTTCGAGGTAGGTCTGCCCTTCCTCGGTCAGCTTCGGATCGCGGCGGTTCTCATACAGCTGGGTTGTACTCAAACAGGGTGCGTACCAGCCCCGCGCCGAATAAACCGCGCAGCATCGTCTTTGCTGATAGAGCATCAAGGCGTTCAGGATATAATTCTGGTAGACGCTGCGGCGGTGGAAGGTGCTGTCCTCCGTCTGGCGGTAGTTGAACATGCAGTCCGGGATATAGTACACCCCGCCGTAGGGCAGAAACTGGTAGGTCAGCAGGTTATCAATGATTTGAATGCCGCTCGTGTACGGGTCAATGCCCCGCAGGCCGATGTTGCGGAACATCATGGCGTTGGTGTGGATGTAGAAAAAGCTCCAATACTCCTTCGCCGTCAGCGCGCACATTCCCGGATGGGCTTTTCAATCGGCTTCGTCTCGCCGGTGCTCTGCCAGTAGTAGCAGCCGTTAGTGCCCACAGGCCACGTATTTGTGGCCTGTGTCGGCGTCAAAATGTCCGCCTGCTTTTGCAGCTTGCGGTCATCGGTAGTAAAAATCGTCGCCGTCCAGATAGCAGACATAGCTGCCCTTGGCCTCGTAAAAAGCCGCCCCGCGGATGGCGTTCATCCGCCGGATGCGCTCATGTTGCCCTCATATTTTTGCCCGGCACGCGGTCCATGACAAAGACGCGGACGGTGTCGGGGTGCGCTGCCTCCCAGCCGCGCAGCTTTCAATCGTGCCGTCGTCGGAGCCGTCGTCCGCGCAGAGGATTTCCACGGGGAAGTCGGTTTTCTGCGCCAGCACGCTTTCCCATCGTCTGGTCCACGAAGGGGGGCCAGATTAAAAACTGGATCAGCACACTGACCTTGGGCTGCTGTGTCATGCGGGTTCCCCTTCACTCTTTTCAGCTGCAGCACCAGCGCCGCCAGCGCGCGCATATCGTCGGGCGTGTAGCGCTGGTCGATGGGCAGCGGCAGCAGGTGTACCGGCTGTAGTCGGCCTCGACGGAGTCGGTCGCGGGCAGCAGCTCCAGCAGGTACTTCCACCACTGGCTGACGTAAACTTTATTTTTTATCAGCCGTCCGCGCAGGCCGTCAACCCGGCACAAAAACGGATAGATCATCGCATCGGCGTCGGCCGGGCAGTCCAGCGCATTGTGCGGGGCCAGCGCGGCGTGCAGCGCCCGTAGTTGGCGCGGCGGCGCAGGCGCAGGGCTCGTACTCGACGGACGCGAGGATGCGCCGGGTCGAGGGCGACATGCCGCGGATCTCGCCGTCAAAGCGGCTTCGTTGTCGAGGCTGTCGCCGTAGGCGCTGTTCACGCTTTCATCGATGCAGCCGGAACAAAACGCCGCGTGCTGCCAACTGGTGCGTCCGCCGGGTAAATCCCGTCGGTCAGTCCCGTGTACAAGGTACGCGCCGTCCGTCCACGCCGACGAACTTGCGGCGGCAGGAATAGACGTTGTAGCTGTCGGCATCCATACAGGGCGCTGAAAAAACGCACGGGTGTTGTCAAAATCACCCGCGGCCAGCGGCGCTTTGACCTCGGCCAGCAGGTCGTCCGACGCAATGCCGAAGTAGTTGACATACAGCAGCCACTCGCCGTCGCCCAGCGCGGGGCAGACTTGGGCAGACGGCGCGCGTCCAACGGATAGCGCTCCACCGCAAAGCCCCGCGCGGGTCACGGCGTCATAGACCGTGTTGCAGTTGTAATAGGGCAGATACACCTTTTTTGCGCCCGCGTCGCGGGGCAGCCACAATCGTATTGCGGCCACAGTTCAGCCGCAGCACGCCCGCGCCGGTGTGCAGCTCCTGCCCATGGGGCAGCTCCAGCGGCAGGTAGCCGCCAAACTCACGTTGCATCGTTTGTTTCCTTCTTGCTAAAGGTTTTTGTAAAAGCCGAGGTTCACGGCATGGCAGCTCGCGTACCCCTTCCTGTTTCCTCCACAAGGCCGAAGTTCAGCACCTTGCCGCGTTCCTCCGTCGAGATGCCCCAGGACAGGGCGTTGCAGCCCATCCCGGCGGCCAGGCAGAGCATCCGGTAATAGAGATACGCCGCCGGGCTGTAACTGCGGATGGACAAATCCGCCGCCAGATACTGGGTGTGCAGCACGTTGGCCTGGGCAAAGTAGAAGGTCATGCCGCCTGCGCGACCATCTGCTCGTCCGCAAACACGCCGTAAAACCCGGCAATGTCAGGCAGACGGCTGGTCTTGAACTCCCAGAGTTCATCGGCGGTATGCACAGGTTCAACACCGAATTTTTGTAGGTTCTGCCGAAGCAGCGCGTGGAAGGCGTCAATCTCCGCCCGTGTTTCCAGCTTGCGGAACGTTAAATCCTGCTTGAGCGCCTTTTTCACATCCTGCTTTTTGTTCTGGCGGAAGGACGCCAGCAGTGTTTCCGGCGTGCGGCCCGCCACCGGCACCCGTGCTCAGCTCGGTCTGCTGGTGTAGCCCAGATAGGTGAAGGCATATTGCAGCGCGACGTTCTCGACGCCGTTGAACAGATCGGGCGTCGGGCGGAAATCCGCCGCGTCGTAGCGCGTGGCAATATAATCCTCCACCGCCTGCAAAATCCCGATGGACTTGGGCCGCAGAGTTGTAGAGGTGCTGCGCACCGGCCCGCCAAACGTGCTGCCCGGGTGGGGAGCGGAAATTCTCGTTGCACCGTCCAGCCGCAGTGCCGCGGGCACCACTGCGCCGAGGCCGCCGTGCTCGTTATAGACCATGAGCGAGGCATCCGTAAACCCGGCCCGCGGGGTGGTAGTTCAAAAAGTTGCGGGTCTGCAAAAACGTGCCGTTGCCGCTTTCGTGCATGACAAAGCGGTCCCACTCGGCCTCGTCCGCCGGGGTGTAGGGGCGTACCGTCCACTGCATCAGTCCAGATCCTTTCCCTTGACAGCTTCCAGAAATTCATCGTAGTCACGGATATAATCCGATTCATCGTAGTAGGAATCCGCCGCGACGCAGAGCACGGAGTCCTTTTTTCTCCCAGATCATCTCGCGCCACATATAGTTTCTCGACGATCAGGCCCTTGTCGGGGCTGTCCAGCAGGACGTCGGCCTTCGCGGCCATTGTCCAGCCGGATGCGGATGCTGCCGTAGGGGCACCACAGCACCTGCCGCAGTGCCTTGTGGGCGTGGCCGCCGCGGTGGGTGCCCTTGGGCGCGCCGTGGATATAGTAAATGCGCTTGATGTCAAAGGGCACATCATGGCTGCCCTCAAAGACCGAGAGGGTGCCCATCCCCTGCGCCGTCACGCTTTTTTGATGCTGATGGTCTGGATGATCATAGTGGTTGCCTTTCTGTGTATTACTCCTTGCCTCCCCTAGCAGGGGAGGTGGCCAAGGGCTGACTCGTAAATCTGCTTTAATTCCTGAATATCTCCGTTCACGGGAGGGACCCAGGCATGCTGGGCTTTTTTTGAAAGGGGCGTTCTGCGGCACGATGAGCCGCCCGGATTCAGCCGCGGACGAGCCGCGATTTGTGCCGGTCATTGAAGTAATATTCATACGCCAGCCGCACGGTGCGGTCTTTGGGGTACAGCCCTGCAGCAGCTCTACCATGGCACGCCAGTCGCGCAGCATCCGGGCGCGTGCGCCCTCGTTGGTGGAAACGCCGGTGCCGACCTCATACCACGCAATGCAGCGGTCATAGCCGACTATCGGGATGTTTTCCACGGCAAAGAGCCGCGCAGCGAAATCCTCGGCCAGCAGTACGCGGCCCGCCATCTTTTCCAGCGCTTGTACAAGCAATTCCCGCTCATACACGAGTCCCGCGCCGCTGATGCCGTCATCATAGAGCAGCATATTGCGCTTGGCGGTCTTGGCGTCATACGCGCCGGGGCGGTAGGGCGTGCGGTCAAACGGCGCGTCGCCGGGGCGCCGGATCGGTGCGCCGTTCCGGTCTGCGTAGCAGGCCGCGGCCAAAGGCAACCCGCGGGGCATCGCGGCGCAAGACTTCCAGCAGCCACGCCACCGTGTCGGCGTCGTAGAGATAGTCCCCGGCGAGACGGTGAACACCATTTTCCGGCTGCCTGCTTTGCGCCGTTCAAAACGTTTTTGACCGTGCCGCCGTTGGGGGTGAGCTTGACAAATTTTGCGCCGGTAAAGCCGTTTTCTGCAAGAATTTTGCGCGTTAGGGGAAGAAGTCCTCATCGGAGCCGTCATCCGCCGACCAGTTCAAAATCACGGCAGCTCTGCCGCAGCAGCGACGCCAGCGTCCGCCGCAGCTCGCCCTCGTCGGGGCGATACTGGACCAAGGATGGATAGATCCATGGGGATCTCCTTTACGTCAGCTTTCTTGCCTCCCCAGCAGGGGAGGAGCCAGGGGTTACCCCTCCATCCCCCATTTTCCCGTTTCCAGAAATCCACGGCACCTCGGAACGCGCCGTAACTGCGGCCTTTTTGCGGCCCAGCAGCTTTGTGTCAGGGCGTAGCGTGCCGCGCCGGTGAGGAGGGAGAATCGTTTTCAGCTTCGCATAGGCCGCGCTTTGCCCTTGCAAGGTCAGGTACAGCGTGTTGCGGGTGATGTAGTAGACCGACAGCATCCCGCAGCGCTGCCGCCCGCCTTGTGGTGGATGACGGCATCGGGCAAAACCACATCGGCACACCCGCCTGCGCCAGACGAATGCAGTAGTCAACGTCCTCGCAGTACATAAACAGCGTCTCATCGAGATAGCCGACCTTCTCAATCACGGCCCGCGGCAGCGCACGCAGCAGAGACGTGATAAAGCTGACCTGCTTTTCGGCAAATTCGAGCGTCGTCTTTTATGAAAGCCGCCAGGTGCTGTTGCTGCTTGTCTTGGTCCCAGGCTCACCGCCCGCAAAGCGAGATCTTGTCGGGCGGGTCCATGCTTCGGGGCGGCTGACCGCCCCCGCGGGTCTCCGCCAGCAGCAGTTTCCAGCGAAATCCGGCGGACCGGCGTGATACCGTTGTTCAGCAGCAAAGCGCAAAGTCGCAGCAGATGCCGTCCGCGCTGCACGGCGGTCCGATGTTGCTGACGCGGCATGCGGCGTGCGCTCTTGCGGCTGGAACACCGTGTTCGGCGGCAGCTATTTTGCAGCTGCAGACTCATTTCGGCGACGCGTCGTCGATCGCACCACTTCAAAAGTCCGTGAACGTCTGCTTTTTGCGGGCTGTCCAGACGAGACGAGCGTGTCCTGCCAGGCCGCCATCTGGAAATTACGATACCGACCTTCGGCATGGTTCACCCTCAAACTCGTTCACTTTGGCGTCGGATGACGGCCTGCACCTGCGCGTCGGTGCATGCCGTATGGGCATCGTGGCAGGCTCAGCTCGGTGGCGGCCTGCACTCCGCCAGCGGCAGTGCGCCTCGCTGCTGGCCGAGCTTTCGGCGTCAGCGCCGCGTGCAGCGGATGGGCTGTCGGGCGGGTGCTTGTTCGTGCCGATGCCGCGGGCGTTCAACAGCGCGTTGGTCGCGCGCTGCGCGTCGGCGCAACGACACGGCAGACGATGGTGTCAAGGCTGGCGGCAGAACGCGTCGGCGTCAACGTATGCATTGCGGGTTGCGCGGCATCGTGCCAGGCGGCAGCTCGGCGCTTTCATCGCGTCGAGGTGCGGCAGCTGGCGGCTGACGTGCCGCGGCCTGCTCGCTCCGTGGGAGCCGGCCTTGCTGCATGACCATGTGCATGGTGTGCGTGTAGTCGCCAGCCGTAGCTGCCCAGCGCACGGTAGCTTCGGCCAGCGCGCGTCGTCGTTCGTCGTCACACGCAGCCCCGCGTCGCCCAGCGCACCCGAGAGTTGCGGGTGGCGGCGCTGAACCCGGCGGCGTCAGGCGCTGCACCCGCGCGGCGGCGCTGCAGGTCGCGCCGTGAGCTCGGGCGGCGTCTCCCCGATGTGCCGTGAGGCCGTGAGAGCGGGCACGGCGTTGATGCCGTCCCGTCGGGCGCACTCGGCCGTAGAGGTGCACGGCCATGATGGCGCTTCGTGCGATCGTGCCGGCGGCTCGATGCGGGCGGCCGATGTTGTAGCGTCGGCTCGACCAGCGTCGCGCTGGCAACCTGCGCAGCTGATGGCCCAGCACCGTGGCGATAAAGCATGTTGACACGACTCAACTGCCCGCCGATGCGTGGCCTGACCGCATGCACGCTGCGCTGTCCAGCCGCGCGCGCTTTGCCGACGCGGTGCTCGACGCCGCAGTAATCGGCAAAAGCTTTCAAGGCGGCGTCACTGCCGCCGATGTACCAGCGGCAGCTGTTCCAGCACGCGGGTTACAACGCGCCGCTGCTGGTCGGCATTCCGCTCCCGCGCTCCATCGGGCGTGTGAAGCGAGCACGAAACGGGCTCGGTGACTGGAGATTTCGGACATGGAGTGACACCTCGCTTTATGCGCACGAAATATTTGTTTGCGCGACAAAGCGTCAGCAGGCGAGCATTGCTCACCCGCGGAAGCTGCGTGGCTGCCCCGGCCGCAAACGGGCACGGGCAGCTGTGCCGACACATCCGCAAAGGGCGGACAAGACATTATATCGTCTATGTCCATACAACAAAGCGGATGATTTAGCAAAAGGGATGCCGCTTTGTGAAAACGCGGCATATCCGTTCCGCATAAGTATTCGGCGATGGTATCCGCGCGGTTGGCGCATTCGCCGCAGCCGCGCTGTCAATGCTGACGGTGATGCAGCGGCTGCGCCCTCGAAGATGGCGGCAGCCCCGTGTCGTCGCAGTGGATCCGGTCTCGGCGAGCCGGCTGGTTGTCGGTAGCGACGCCGCCGCAGCTGCTGTTGCGTGAGTAGCTGCTGCGGCGACAGCGGTCCCCGTAGCCGGTATGGCGGACGTTGATGCCGTCCCGCACGCTGGCCCGCCTTGTTATGGCGGCTGTCAGTCGCCTGGCACAATCAAGACTAGCTCATAAAAAACACCTCCGTGCGCACAGTATGCAGGCGCGGAGGGGTTATACACGGTCGTGTTTATGGTATGGCAGCAAGCAACGGGCGGATATGAACTGGCCTCTACGGCGTAGGGGTCGATGTCGCCATCGACCCGCCCTCTGCCCTGCCGCGCTTATTCCGCAGTCAGCCACCCTTGACTCGTCGCTTTTCAACATGGCCGCCGTCATTTGTTGATAACTTTCTTTCGCGGGCATTTTCTATCGGGCACGCAGAGGACGCCGATGCCCGCGTGGCGTGGGCGCACCGATGCTTGGCCTCCCGTCCTCCAGAACCAGACAGTTCGCCGGGCGGCGGGCTTTTTCGGCAGCCTTCAGAAAATATCCGGCCGTGTTTGCGTCAGATCCGGTGCCAAAGACCATGTCGTCAAAATACCGTGTGCACGACGCCCAGCCGGGTTGAAGCATTCTCGACGGCGCGCCTCCCGCACGCTGGAGGTTGCCAGCACCACGGCCACGGCCCTCGGTTTTCAGCGGGACAGCAGGGCCGCCGCGCCGGGCTTGAGCTGCACATCCTGCAGCAGACTCCTTTTCCCGGGCAACTCCAGATGCCAGGCTTCCCTCCACCGTGATGGGCAGATTGTACCGGGCAATGACGTTCGTCATGGGCCACGCCCGTTTTGCCGCTGCGTCAGGCGTACTCGGCCACGGTCACGCTCTTACCGTACCGGTGGTGCGGCAGTTCGTCATACAGGTCGATGGGAGATGACCTCACTGTCGATCAGCAGACCATCCAAATCAAAACACAGCTCATGTTAGTTCTTATTGTGCGCCTTGTGACCTCATGGCATGGTCACGGCAGATTTATACAAAACCGCGTCGTGCGCAGCATGACATCGCTCGAACAAAGCGGCTTTGCTGATGTGAGTTCATGCCGGAATCCAGGCATCGTCCTCGGCGTGAGGCGTTGGCGCTCATGGCGATGATGGGCACAGTCAAGCACGGGGCTGCCCGCTGGCGCGGATGGCGGCCGTGGCGTGCCGCCGTCCGCGAGCCGGCATCATCAGTCCATCAAAATCGCATCGCGACGCCGCCGGGTCGGCAGCAAAGCGCGCACGGCGTTTTGCTCGCCGTCAAACGCCTTGACGACCTCGGCCCCGGCGCTTTTCAGCATGACCGAGCGATCTCCATGTTCAGCTCGTTATCTCGACTGCAAGCAGGCGCTTGCCGTGCAGGCGGCGGGGGCTGCTTCCCGCCCGGCGGCGGGCGGGGTCGTGGTCTATGCGCAAAACGGCAGCGTGACGGTAAAGTCTGCCTCTCACCGTGCTCTCGACGGTGATCGTGCCGTTCATCTTCGCCAGCTGGCTCACGATGGACATGCCCAGCCCGGTGCCGCCGTACTGGGAGCGCGCGGCGTTGTCCTCGGCTGAACGCCTCAAACAGGTGGTTGTCAATAAAGTCCTGCGTCATGCCGATGCCGGTATCCCGGATCGTGAACGCACAGCCCGCGGTGTCGGCGGATGGCGTTGCTGGGCTGCGGTCTTCACGCGATCTTTCACCGCCCAGCAGGTCGGCGTCGCGCACACGTCGCGGTCCGTACAGTTGCAGCCCGCCCTGAGCAACACGCAACCGAACCAGCCAATACCGA
>VOFI01002227.1_pt1 | contig 29744 bp, 48 predicted proteins | sample 5384131 | NCBI WGS metagenome assembly VOFI01 (sample SAMN12384728, study PRJNA508395) | human gut metagenome | isolation source: healthy gut H | host: Homo sapiens
AGCTGGGCAAGACCCCCAAACCCTGGGTGGCCCTGGACGAGGCGGTGCCCCACGTCCCCCGGTGCTGTGCGCCGGATGTCCCCCACCGGGGGCTGTTCTACACCCCCTGGCCAAGCACAAGGTCACGGTATTGGGGGACATCGGCTGCTACACCTTGGCGGCCTACGAGCTCCCCTCTACGCCATTGAGACCTGCGAGTGCATGGGGGCCTCGGTGAGCTCCATCCACGGCTTCAACAAGGCCCTGGGCCAGGCCAGCGAGGGCAAGACCGTGGCGGTGTTGGGGGACTCCACCTTCATGCACTCCGGCATGACCGGCCTGGCCAACATCGCCTACAACCAGAGCAACTCCACCGTCATCATCCTGGACAACTCCACCACCGGCATGACCGGCCACCAGGAAAACCCCACCACCGGCAAGAACCCGGGGGGACCCTGCGGGGAAGATCGACCTGGAAACCCTCTGCCGGGCCATGGGCATCCGCCGGGTGCGGGTGGTGGACCCCTACGACCTGAAGGCCACCGAACAGGTGGTCACCGAGGAGCTGGCGGCGGAGGAGCCGTCGGTGATCATCACCCGCCGGCCCTGCGTGCTGCTGAAAACCGTGAAAAAGCATCCCCCTATCGGGTGGACCCCGACCAGTACAAGGGATGCAAGCTGTGCATGCGCATCGGCTGCCCTGCCATCTCCTGGAAGGAGAAGAAGGCCGTCATCGACCCCACCCAGTGCGTGGGCTGCGGGGTGTGCGAGCAGCTGTGCAACTTTGACGCCTTCCGCCACGAGGCGTAATTCCCCAACCCCGGCCCAGCCCGGGAGAAGACCCCGATGGGCCCTCTCCCGGGCTGTTCTGTTTTGGGGCATAACCTGGCCGGCGGGAGAATAGGAAAGGCAGCGGCCCCTTGGGGCCTGCTGCAAGGCAAGGGAGGGGCCCACCCCTCCCCCCACAGAAAAGGAGCGGCCTATGCTCAGTCAAATCCTGGCGGTGGCCATTTTCGTGGTCATGTTTATTGAGATCGTGCGGGAGAAGATTCCCCGCCATGTGGTCACCTTGGTGGCGGGGGCCTGACCCTGGTGGTGGTGTTCCTGCTGACCATGCACAGCTGGCCGGATGTGTGGCAGGCCCTCAGCTTCCAAAGCATGGCGGAGACCACCTTCTGGTACACCGGGGCCCATGGGTCCACCGGCATGAACACCGGCATCAACTGGAGCACCATCCTCTTCATCACCGGCATGATGATCCTGGTGGAGGGGATGAGCGAGGCGGGCTTCTTCGACTGGCTCTGCCTGCGCCTGACCAAGCTGGTGGGCTACAAGCCGGTGCCCCTGCTGGTGTGCTTCATGATTCTGTCGGCGGGGCTGTCCATGTTCATCGACAGCATCACCGTCATCCTCTTCCTGGCGGTGGCCAGCGTCCGGCTGGCCCATTTGCTGAAGTTTGACCCCATCCCCCTGATCATCGCGGAGATCTTCACCGCCAACCTAGGGGGCGGCCACCATGAGCGGGGACCCGCCCACATCATCATCGGCACCGCCCTGGGGCTGTCCTTCGGGGACTTCCTCCGGAACACCGGGGTCATCGTCCTGGTGGGCATGGTGGTGATGGTGCCCTACTTCTACTTCTGCTTCCGCAAGCAGGTGCAGAGTTGGGACCCCAGGCCAAGGCAGAAGGTGATGGAGCTGGACCCCAGGGACTCCATCCACAACCGGGGCAGTTTGCCATCCATGTGATCCCTCTTCCTGGTGGTGGTGGTTCTGCTCATCACCCACGCCCAGACCGGCCTCACCGTGGCCACCGTGGGGATCATTGCGGCCATCCTCACCCTGCTGGTCAACCGCTGGCCCCTCCACCTGCTGCGGCGGGTGGACTGGAAGACCGTCCTGTTTTCATCGGCCTCTTCCTGGCCGTCAGCGGGCTGGAGCAGACCGGGGTGCTGGAGGCCATGGCCGACGGCATCGCCCACCCTCACCGGGGGGAACCACACCCCTGATGATTGGGATCATCCTGTGGCTCTCCGGGGTGGCCTCGGCCTTTGTGGATAACATCCCCTTCTCCGCCACCATGGTGCCGGTGATCACCTCCCTGTCGGCCACCATGGGGCCGACCTGAACTACCCTGGCCTGGACCCTCTCCATGGGGACGGACATCGGCGGCAGCGCCACCCCCATCGGGGCCTCGGCCAACGTGGCGGGGACCTCCATCGCCGCCCGGGAGGGCCATCCCATCTCCTGGGGCCGGTACTGCAAGTACTCCGCCCCGGCCTCCCGTGCTGGTCCTGGCCATCAGCATGGGGATGCTCCCTGCTGCGCTACTGAGGCGCCACACGAAAGAATCCACGACAGGAGGACAAGAATGCTTCACCAAGGTTTGGCCCTGGCCATTGCTGCGTTTACCTTCCTCCAACTGCTCCGGGGCAAGTGGCCCCGCCATGTACTCACCTTGGCGGCGGGGGGCTTATGGTGGTGGTTGTGCTGCTGGGGGTGATGGGAAGCCTGGATGCCGTCATGGAGGCCCTCAGTGTGGACAGTTTCGGCAAACCCCAGTTTTGGTTTGCCCACGGCGGGGGTGACCGAGCGCAACGTGGGGATCAACTGGAGTACCGTCCTCTTCCTGGTGGGCATGATGGTGATGGTGGAGGGGATGAGCGAGGCAGGGTTCTTCGACTGGCTCTGCCTGCCCTGGCCAAAAGCCTGGGGTTCCGCCCCATGCCCCTGCTGCTGAGTTTTATGGCGGTGGCGGCCCTGCTGTCCATGTTTGTGGACAGCATCACCGTAGTCCTGTTTCTGGTGGTGGCCACCGTCCGGCTGGCGCGCCTGCTGCGCATTGACCCCGTACCCATGATCATCGGGGAGATTTTTGCCGCCAACCTGGGGGGGCGCGGCCACCATGACCGGGGACCCGCCCAACATCATCCTGGGCACCTCCCTGGGGCTGGGGTTTTGGGACTTTCTTCAGAACAACGGCCCCATCTGCCTGGTGGGGTTTGGGGTGGCGCTGGGCTACTTCTACCTGTGCTTTCGCAACAAGCTCCGGGCAGGGGCGTGGAGCGTGGACCCGGCCCTCTGGGCCATGGCCCGGCGACGCCATCCCCAACCGCCGGGCCTTTGGCGTCAATGTAGCCATCTTCGGGGGGGGATGATTCTCCTCCCTGGCCACCCACGCCTGGACGGGGCTCACCATGCCCACCATCGGGGGTGGCGGCAGCTGTCACCCTGGCGGGGAACCGCCGGGGGTGGAGCCTGCTGCGGCAGGTGGACTGGCGGACCATCGGGTTCATCATCGGCCTTTTCCTGGTGGTCAGCGGGCTGGAGCAGACCGGCATCCTGGACGGCCTGGCCCGCTTCCTAGGGAACCTGGGCGGGGAGGACACGGGCCGGATGATGGTGGTCCTGATCTGGTTCACCGCCCTGCTGTCCGCCTTTGTGGACAACATCCCCATGGCCACGGTGATGGTCCCCGTTCTGACGGCCCTGTCAGACGGCCTGGGGATGGACCTGGAAACCCTCACCTGGAGCGTGTCCAAAGGGACGGACATCGGGGGGATTGCGACCCCCATCGGGGCCTCGGCCAACGTCACCGGCGTCATGCTGGCCGCCCGGGAGGGGCACCCCATCTCCTGGCGGCGGTACTGTAAGTATGCTGTGCCGCTGTCCCTGCTGGTGCTGGTGCTGAGCATGGTGCTGCTACTGGCCTTCCACTGAGGGGGCGGGGTGGAGGGTGGCCACCACCACCTCCGGCCGGTTGCCTACCCGCAGGGGGAAGAGGCTGTTGCCCAGCCCCCGGCTGACCACCATCCGGGCCTGCCCCCCGGCGGTAGAGCCCCCCGTCGTACCGGGGGAAGAGGCCCTGCCCCGGGGCGAAGAGGCCGCCGATCCCAGGCAGGCGCACCTGGCCGCCGTGGGCGTGGCCGCTGAACACCAGGGCCGCGCCCCTTCGGCATACAGGGGGAACCACTCCGGCCGGTGGGCCAGCAGCAGGGGAAAGGGCTGGCTGGACAGGCGAAGGGCTGCCAGGGCGTCCCCCAGGATGGCCTCTGCCGGGCTTAGGGGGGGTCCCCGGCCCTCTGGGCAAGGCCGGGGTCGGCCAGCCCGGCGATGGTGATCCTCCCACCGCCCCGTACCAGGGGGAGGGCCCGGTTTGCCAGCACTTGGACGCCGGCGGCCTCCAGCGCCGCCGCGAAGGCGGTATATTGGGCCAGGCGGGCCTCATGGTTGCCGGGAACGTAGTACACCGGGGCGATGGCAGCTGCCTGCCTGGCGAAGGACAGGGCCACGGCGAGGTTGGTGCGCCGGGAGTCTGCCAAGTCCCCCGTCAGGAGGATGATCTCTGGCTTGGCCTGGGCCAGGGCGGCCAGCAGCCGGGCATTGTCCCGGCCAAAGGTAGCGTTGTGCAGGTCGGACACCTGGGCCAGCCGGAAGCCCTGAAAGGCGGCAGGCAGGCCGGGGCAGTCCACGGCCACTTCTTGACTTGAAGGGACCGGTTGCCCCAGACCGCCCCCCCACCCCCAGGGCAGCCAGAAGGAGTAAGACGAGGCAGAGCATGGGCAGGGACCCTCCTTTCTTTCGCAGTGTGGTCAGGCCATTGTACCACGGCGCGCACCAGGGGGCAAGGCGCCCAGGGCTTGACGGTTTTGCTGAAATTTGTTACAATGCTTCCATTCACTGGAGGGTGCGTCATTCAACGGAGAAATGGCAAGCTGGATAAGGTGATAGGCTGAGATGCCTGTTGCCCTGTCCGGTTTCTTTTTTGCTGGCCTGGGCAAGGGGCCGGCGGGGAAGGGAGAGAGCAACCGTGGATCTGCTGCGGGGAAACATCAAGCAAACCTATTTTCGCTATCTGGGCGCCGCCTTTGGCAGCGCCATGCTGGCTGCGGTGTACAGCCTGGTGGACATGGCCATGGTGGGCCAGTACCAGGGGCCCGACGGGGCGGCGGCCCTGGCGGTGGTGGCCCCGGTGTGGAACATTCTTTACAGTTTGGGGATGCTCACCGGTATGGGAGGCTCCGTCCTCTACAGCGCCTACCGGGGTCAGGGCCGGGTCCGGGAGGCCAACCGGGTCTTTACCGTGGCCCTGGGGACCACGGTGGTCATCGCCTGCCTGGTGTGGGCCGGCCTGGTGGTGGTGTGGGAGGTCCCCCTGATCCGCCTCTTCGGCGGGGAAGGGGAGTTGATCCCCTGGCGCAGGCCTATCTCTACCCGGTGAAGTTCTGCGTCCCCCTGTTCCTCCTCAACCAGATGCTGGCGGCCTTCCTCCGCAACGACGGCCGGCCCGCCCTGGCCACCGGGGCGGTGGTGGCCGGCGGGGTGTTCAACATTTTTGGGGACTACTACCTGGTGTTCGTGGCGGACCTGGGCATCCTGGGGGCGGGCATTGCCACCTGCATGGGGGCAGGGATTGCCGTCCTCCTCATGGCCACCCACGTCCTCTGAAGAGCACCCTGCGCCTGGTGCGGGGCGGCCGCACGCTCCCCCACCGTGGGGAAGATTGGGGTCACGGGGTTCTCCGCCTTTTTCGTGGACATCGCCATGGGCATCCTTACCATCCTCTTCAACCGGCAGATTATGGCAAACGGCTGGGGAACCGACGCCCTGGCGGTCTACGGGGTGCTGGTGAACGTGAGCACCCTGGTCCAGTGCTGCGGCTACAGCGTGGGCCAGGCCGCCCAGCCCATCCTCTCCCAGAACCACGGGGCGGCAGGGGGGGCGCGTATCCTGGGGGTGCTGCGGTATGCCCTGTACACCGCGGCGGCCTTCGGCGTGGGGTGGACGGTGGTCCTTCTCCTCTTCCCCCAGCCCCTGATCACCTTGTTCATGGTTCCCACGGACCAGGTGCTGGCCATCGCCCCAGGGATTTTGCGGACGTATGGGCTGTCCTTCCTGCTGCTGCCCTTCAACGTCTTTTCCACCTATTACTTCCAGGCAGTGCTCCGGCCGGGAGCGCCTTCGGGGTGTCGGTGGCCCGGGGGCTGGTGGTCAGCGGAGGGCTCATCCTGGCCCTGCCCACCCTCTTCGGAGGGCAGGCCCTGTGGTGGGCCATGCCCGTCACCGAGGGGGTGGTGGCCCTGGGGGGCCGCCCTCATGGCCCCTCTGTTCGGAGGCTGCGGGCCGGGAAATACTAAAAACACCCTCCCTGGAGGCAACGGCCTCTAGGGAGGGTGTTCTGTGTGGGCAGGATTACAGTTCGCAGTAGATCTCCGGGGAGCGGTGGGCTACCTCCTTCATCAGGGCATCCATCTGGTCGCACTGGGCGTGGAGGAGGGGCCAGGTCCTCGGGGCTGAGGTTGTGGGTGATGAAAAGCTCTTCCATCTTCTGGGTGAGGGCCAGGGTCTTCCGGGCCACGTCCACGAAGGTGCCGTAGTTGCGGCTGTTCCGGGCGTTCAGGAAGGCGTGGTAGTCCCGCTCAATGAAGGGCAGGATCTCCTCTGTGCTGGCGAACTTGCCGTGGACCATGGGGGTAGGGGTAGGGCCCGCTGGAGGAAGCACTTGTTCTCGTTGCTTACGGATAGGACATAGACCAGGTCCAGTCCGTTGCCCAGGTCAAAGGTGATTACCATCTGTTTGCCGCTGACCACCTTGATCTGGTTGGCGCCCATCTGGATGAGGGCAGTGTGGACAAAATCGCTGCTAAAAGTAGATACGCTCATAGTAACGCTCCTTTTCAGATGTGGGGCGCCCAGAGGGGAGAGACCCGGGGCCCTAAACTCCTCAACAGTACCGGAGGAGCATGTAGATGGTGCAGATGCCCACCGAGAGCAGCATCAGGGGAAGCCCACCTTGAAGTAGCTGGCGAAGGTGATGGGGAAGCCGTGGCGGTTGCTGATGCCGGAGAGCACCACGTTGGCCGAGGCGCCGATGAGGGTGCCGTTGCCGCCCAGACAGGCGCCCAGGGAGACGGCCCACCAGAGGGGCGCCACGTCCACGCCGCTGCTCTCCATGGTGAGGATCAGGGGATGAGGGTGGCTACGAAGGGGATGTTGTCCAGGAAGGCGGAGATGATGGCCGAGACCCACAGGATCAGCAGGATGGTGAGGGTCATATGGCCGGCGGTCATGTCCACCAGGGTGTTGGCGACGATTTGGATGACGCCGGTCTCCTGGAGGCCGCCCACCACGATGAACAGGCCGGTGAAGAAGATGAGGGTGGACCACTCCACGCCGGCGATGGCCTCCTCCACGTCCTGGCGGCCGATGAGGAGCATGATCCCCGCGGCGGTGAGGGCCACGGTGGAGGACTCCAGGTGGAGCTGGGAGTGGAAGATGAAGGCGAAGACCACGATGACGATCATCACCACGCTCTTGATGAGCAGGGGGCGGTCCTTGATGGCCTTGCTCTCATCCAGCTGAAGGACCTCTGCCATGGCGCCCTCCTCCACGTGGAGCTTCCGGCCATAGATGAAGTAGAAGCACACCAGCATGGCCGCCAGAACGAAGACCACCGCCAGACCGGTGTTGGCCACAAAGTCCAGGAAGCTGAGCCCGGCGGCACTGCCGATCATGATGTTGGGGGTCGCCGATGAGGGTGGCGGTGCCGCCGATGTTAGAGGCCATGATCTGGGTGATGAAGAAGGGGACAGGGCTGGTCTTCAGCATGTTGGTGATGGCCAGGGTCATGGGGCCGATGAGGAGCACCGTGGTGACGTTGTCCAAAAACCCGGAGAGCACCGCCGTGATGATACACAGCAGGAGCATCAGGGGCCAGGGCCGGCCCTTGGCGATCTTGGCTGCCTTGATGGCAATGTATTCAAAGATGCCGGAGTTCTTGACGATCGCTACGAAAAGCATCATACCGATGAGAACGCCGATGGTATTGATGTCCACATAGGAGAAGCCGGACTCCACCGTGAGAACGCCTGTGAGAATGAGCAGTAAGGCACCCACCACGGCGGCCACGGCCCGGTGGACCTTCTCCGTCATAACGGTGATGATGGTAGCGGCAAAGATGACGATGGCAATGATTTGCATGGTGTTCATAAAGGGTCACGATCCTTTCCAAAGCGCCCCGGATAGCACCCAGGCGAAGGGAACATGGCGCTGGAACATGGCCTGGGAACTGTTCCCATTATACTGACAAAAACTACAAAAAGGCAACACCTTTTTTCCCTTCTTTTTAGAAGAAAAAGCAAAAGGCGCTGTCCCAGGGGGGCAGGGCCGTGCGCGCCATGCGATGGGGGCATGTTCCGCTCACGGGGTTGGCGCATCGTGGGCGGTGAGGGTCACCGAAGTGTTGAAGCTGTAGGTGGTCCCGTCGGTGGTGAGGACGATGGGGCCGCTCTTGCCGGTGCCATAGACCGAGATGCCCTGGTCCAGCAGCCGCTGGAGCACTTGGGCGGTGGGGTGGCCGTACCGGTTGCCCTGGCCATAGGAGATCACCGCGCACTCCGGCCGCACCACGTCCAGAAAGGCCTGGGAGGTGGAGGAGGCCGAGCCATGGTGGGCCACCTTCAGCACGTCGATGTCCCCGAAGAGGGGGAGGGCGGCCGCCTCCACCTGGGCGGTCATGTCCCCGGTGAAGAGGACCTGGACGTTGCCGCAGGTGAGCTGGGCCACCACGGAGCAGGCGTTGCTGTCCCCCCCCAGGCATCCCCGGTTTCCAGGAGGGAGAGAACGGTGTTGTCCGACAGGGGGAGGATCCGGTCCTCGTCGTAGGAGAGGGTGCACCCCTCGGCCTGGACGGCGGCCCAGTAGTCGGCATAGGTTTTGGTGTCAGAGGTACGGCCGCTGTCGATGACCTCCCCCACCGGGTAGGCGGCCAGCACCTCGTCCAGCCCGCCGATGTGGTCGGCGTCCGGGTGGGTGGCGATGAGGTAGTCCAGGGGTCCGTCCACATAGGCGGCCAGGTAGGCTGCCACCGCCGCGCCGGCGCCGTTGTCCCCGCCGTCGATGAGGACCTCGGTGGCGCCGCAGTCGATGAGGGCGGCGTCCCCCTGGCCCACGTCCAGGAAGTGGACCCGGACCAGGGCGGCCCCGGTGGTCACCACCACCTGGCGGGCCGCCCCGTCCCAGGTGACATAGGCCCCGAAGGCCTCCAGCACCGGGCGGATGGGGAGGTAGGTCCGGTTGTCTCGGATCTGGGCGGCGGTGTCCAGGGCCACCCGGTGGCCGTTGACGGTCATCCAGGGTTGTCCGATGGGGACGGCCACCTGGACCCCGTCCTTCTCTGCCCAGGCGGTGCGGCTGGGGTTGTCCCAGGAGACGGTGCAGCCAAAGACCTCCAAGGTCCGCCGGAAGGGGGACCTGGGTGCGGCCGGCGCTGTCCAGGAAGGGGGCGCCGTAGTCGCCGGAGAAGCTGACCGGGGTGCCGTCGATGGTCACCCCCACCGCCCCCCGCCCCGGCGGGGACGGCCAAGAGGGAGAGGATCAGAGGAACGGCGACGAGGAGGGAAGCCAGTCTCTTTCCTGCCATGGGAAACACCTCCAAAAATATGGTATTTTTTTCAGTGTATCATGGCCAAAGCGCCCAAGTCAAGTAAGTATCCCGGCAGTCGGAACGCCGGCTGCCGGGAAGGGGTCAGGTGGTCTGGGCCTGCTGGGCCTGGTCCAGCATGTTTTGGGCCAGGATGCCGTAGCCCCGGTCGGCGTGGTCCACCAGCACATGGGTCACGGCCCCCACCAGTTTGCCATCCTGGAGGATGGGGGAGCCGGACATCCCCTGGACGATGCCCCCGGTCTGCTCCAGCAGCCGGGGATCGGTGACCCGGAGCATCAGGTCCCGGGTGTCCCGGCTGTCGTCGTAGACCTTGAGGATCTCCACGGTGTACTCCTCCACCTGGGTGCCGGAGACGTTGGAGAGGATGGTGGCCTGGCCAGTGTGGACTTCCGCCTCCTGGGCCACCGGCACAGGGGTGCCGGTGACGGCCTCCGGGTCCTGGAGGTACCCAAAGACGCCGCTCTGGGTGTTGGCGTACAGGGTCCCCAGGGTCTGGCTGGAGGAGAAGGCCCCCGAGTTCCCCGGGCCGGCCGTTCATCCCTTTCACCACCCCGGCCACCGAGGCGGGGGGGTGATGGCCCGGACTGGAGCTTCATCAGCACGGCGGTGTCCACGTCATTGATGCCGTGGCCCAGGGTGCCGAAGAGGCCGGTCTCCGGGTCGGCAAAGGTCAGGGTGCCGATGCCCGCCATGGAGTCCCGGATCCAGGCCCCAGTTTGTATTGGCCGTCGTCGCTGGACTGGGCGGCGTGGGCGGTTATCTCCTGGCTGACGTCGTTCCGAGTGATGGTGAGGGTCATCGCCTGCCCTTGGAGCTCTTGGAGCATGGCCTGGACGGCCTCAATGGAGCTCACCTGGGTGCCGTTGATGTGGGTGATCACGTCCCCGCCTGGAGCCCGCAGGCCCGGGCAGGGGAGGCCAGCCCCCTGGTCGGTGGTGAGGTCAGACAGCCCCACCACCAGCACCCCTTGGGCGAAGAGTTTGATGCCCACGGCCTTGCCCAGGGGACCACATAGCGGGTGGAGGCGTCCTGTTCCTCCGCCGCCTGGGCGGCAGGGGCCAGGGAGAGGACCACCATCACCGCAGCGGCCAGCAGGAGCAGCGCCCGGAAGAGGCGGGCTGCCCGCCGGCGCCGGGACAGGTTTTGGTGTCTTGCAAACAATCACCTCCCTTGTGAACCAATGCAAGGCGCGCAGGGGATTCGCAGAGGGGCTGATCCACAGGGTGCGCCCTTTGCGAAACCACGCGCAAGCTTACTATGGCCCGTTTTTTGCAAAAAAGACGCGGCAATGATACGCAAGGTTTCCATGGGCTGTGGTCCCTTGCATTTTTTTGGAACCTCTGGTAAGATAAACTGAATTTATATTGCCCCAGGAAAGGAGGTGGGAAACCTTGACCATTCAGTACAAAACCAAGGGGTCTGCTCCCAGCAGATGAACGTGAAGATCGAGGACGGCGTGGTCCAAAAGGTGGAGATCGTCGGCGGCTGCCACGGCAACAGCCAGGGGTGGCCCGCCTGGTGGAGGATGCGGGCCGAGGATGCCATCCAGAAGATCCAAGGAATCCGCTGCGGCTACAAGGCCACCTCCTGTCCCGACCAGCTGTCCAAGGCCCTCCAGATCGCCTTGGCAGAGGAAGCAAAACGGAAACAATGAGGGGCAACCCTCGTTGACGGCGCCCCCAAGGGGTGTCTTAGATCCCATTCATGAATACGGAGGGAGAGTGCATATGGCAACGCTATTTTATCCCGGATGTCAGATTAGAAAGGACTATCCTGAGGCCAGCAAAAAGCTGGCGGAGTACATCCAGTCGAAACGCCCGGTGGAAGTTGTGGGCTGCTGCCGGGTGGACCATGGTAAATCCACCCAGGAGGACACTGCCCTGGTGGTGTGCAACAACTGCGCCAACATCATCGCCGAGAGCGGAGACCCCGGCAGCATCGAGTTTGTCTGGGAGATCATCGACAATGACCCGGACTTCCCTTCCCCGACTATCACGGGGAGAAAATGACCATCCAGGACTGCTGGCTGGCCGTGGAGAAGCGGCACGTGCAGGACGCCATCCGCTCCCTCATGCGGAAGATGAACATCCAGGTGGTGGAACTGCCGGAGAACCATGAGAAGACCACCTTCTGCGGCATGAACCTCACCGCAGAGTGCAACCCCAGCAACGCCAAGCTGGCCCCCAAACGCTACGTGGAGGAGGGGGGGACACATGTTCCGCCCCCTGTCCCCGGAGGCGCGCCAAGGCCTACTTCACCGACTACTGCAAGCAGTTTACCACCGACAAGGTGGTCTGCTACTGCAAGTCCTGCCGGGGGGCCCTGCTGGCCGGCGGGGGCGGATCCCGGCACATTCTGCAGCTGCTCTTCCCGGAGGGATGAGCGAGCTACAACCCCATAGGATGAGGAAAGGACCGCCGAGGATTCGGCGGTCCTTTTTCTGTCGTTGTCGGCAGGTGGTCCGGGTTTGGACCGGCGCAGGTCCAGACCTGCGAGGTGGGTTCCCGCCCGGTCCCGGGCGGGGACCAGGCTTTCTCTAGAGAAAGCCCGGACATAAAAGTCGCGGGGGATGCCCCCGCCCCCCTGGTTTAGGGCCCGCTCGTTCCCACTCGCTCGTTTTGGGGGTGGGTGCCACATTGTTCCGGTCGTTGGGCTATTACGGTGCCCACATACGTACCCTGATTTGGAAACTTTCTTTCGCAAAAATGCTTTCCAGTATATTTTTTCTCGAAAATGCGTCCCAAATCGGTCTTAGCATACCGGAGGAAATAGCCCCTCGACCGTTGCAGAGACAACTGGAGCAAAAATCAGCGAGTGGGAACGAGCGGCTATAAAAACGGGGTCGGGGGCTTGCCCCGGCCCTCTTTTCTCCCCCATTTCTCGGGAGAAATGGGGGTCCCCCTGCCGGGTAGGCGGGCAACGGGGCGCTGCGCCCCGAGGCCTCGTAAAGAGCCCCGACCGCCCGTAGGGTACGCCCTACCGGAGGCCCCCGGGCCCCGGCCCCACCTGGGAGCCCGCTGGGCCTCACACCTCCACCTGTCGGCGGCGGGCCAGGTTCAGCACCCCCCTCCTGGCGCTTGGCCAGGTGGGGGAGGGTGGCCTCCAGCCCTAGGGCCACCGCCCGGATGGGGTCCTCGGCCAGGTGGGTGGCCATCCCCGTCTCCTGGGCCAGGAGGGCGTCCATCCCCCCGCAGCAGGCTCCCGCCCCCGGTGAGGAGGATACCGCTGACCGCCACGTCGGCGGCCAGCTCCGGCGGCGTGCGCTCCAGCACGTCCTGGACGGCGGACACGATGGTCTGGGCCACGGGGGCGAAGGCGGTCTCGGTCTCCCTTGCCGGAGAGGGTGACCTCCCGGGGCAGGCCGGTGTTCAGGCACCGGCCCTTCACGGCCAACGTCTCCTCCCCTCTCCCGCCACTTGGCCGATGGCGCACTTGACCTCCTCGGCGGTGCGGGCGCCGATGAGCAGGCCGTGGGTCTGGCGGACGTACTGGATGAGGGCCTCGTCAAACTGGTCCCCGGCGGTGGTCAGGCAGGTGGAGGCCACCACGCCCCCCAGGGCGGCCACCGCCACGTCGGTGGTGCCCCCGCCGATGTCCACCACCATGTGGCCCTCGGGCTGGGCGATGTCGATCCCCGCCCCCAGGGCGGCGGCCAGGGGCTCCTCCATGAGGTAGACCCCGCCGGGCCCCGCCTGGAGCCCCGCCTCCACCACCGCCCGTTCCGCCACCTCCGAGATCCCCGAAGGGACGGACACCAGCAGCCGGGGCTTCAGCAGCCGCCCCGGGCGGCCTTGTGGAGGAAGGCCCGGACCATGGCCTCGGCCACGGTGCAGTCGAGATCACCCCTTCCCGGAGGGGGCGCACCGCCACCAGGTCCCCGGGGGTCCGCCCCAGCATCTGCCGGGCGGCCTGGCCCACCTGCAGGATCTTGCCGGTGTGGCGGTCCACCGCCACCACCGACGGCTCCTGGAGGAGGATCCCCCGCCCCCGCACGGCCACCAGCACCGAAGTGGTGCCCAGGTCCATGGCGATGGCGGGCAAAGCCCCCTTGTCCTTGCTTGTCCATATCCTAGCGCCCCTTCCTGTGTTTGTCGGTGAACAGAGTATACTCCAAACGAAAGAGGCTTTCCAACGAATTTTGGAAGCTGCGGTTCTGAGGAGTGTAGTCTCCTTGGAATCGCGCTGGTTCTGAGGAGGGGGTACCCTATGGGTGGGTGCCTCTGAAGTTACCTCGGGGCGCAGCGCCCCGTAGGACAGCCCGGCCCCGGGCAGGGGGCCACGCTTTCTTTGGAAGAAAGCCGGAGGAAAGAACACCAGGGCGGAGAGAGGTTCTCTCCGCCCTGGACCCCCTCTCTCTGGTCTGAGATCAGAGAGGTTTTTTTTCTATATTCCGAGACTGGCCTGCGGCCCTGTATCTTACGCCCGTAACGGCCCGCCCACCGGCTGGGCGGGCTGGGAAAGGCAGGAATTTTGGGACCCGCTGCGCTGGGCTCCCAAAATTGGGGATGCACCCGACCCGCGCCCGCGAAGCTGGCACTCTCGGGGTGAGAAGTATGTTTTGGCCGGCGGAGCCGGTCAAAACATGATTGGATTTTCTTTCCCCGCCTGCGGGCGGGAAACTCTGCGAGGCGTGCTCTGCGGGCGAGTCCGTTGGGCGGGAAGGTGCCCCAGTGCGCACACTGGGGCGGATGAGGGGGGCGATTTGGTACCCAACCTTTCCTTGTAGAAAAAGGGGGCTACCAGCTGTCGCCTCAACGAAGTTTTTCTGTTGCCCCGTTGGGCAAGCCGATCGCCCCCTCATCCGTCACCTTCGGTGACAGCTTCCCCCCAAGGGGAAGCCTTCGCAGGTGGTACACCCCCGCAACGAAATGCTTTCTCCCCAAACCCTGCTCCTGCAAAATGCGAATCCAAATCAGGGCACGTAGGTGGGCTACGAAATAGACGCACCATCGCCCCGCTGCGCCCCACCACGCAAAAACGAGCGAGTGGGAACGAGCGGGCTCTAAAAAGAGGGGGCGGGGATCCTCCCCCCGACTCTTTGCGTCCGGGCTTTCTCTAGAAAGCCTGGATCCCCCCGGGACCGGGCGGGAACCCTGGCAGGGCCCACCCTGCGCCGGTCCCAACGGGACCACCTACCGATAACAAAGGCCCCCCGGCCAAGCCAGGGGCACAATTTATGGGGCAATGTCCTGCTTCCCCGGCGTCCGCGCCAGGACGGCAGCCACCACCTGGGCCGCGCCTGCGGCCCGAAGGGTGCGGGCGGCCTCCTCCAGGGTGGCGCCGGTGGTGAGGATGTCGTCGATCACCAGCACCCGCCGGCCGGCCACCGCCTCCGGCTGGGGACGGTGTACACCCCGCCACGTTGGACCGCCGCTGGCTGCCCTGGGTGAGGGAGGACTGAGGGGCGTTGTGCCCTGTCTTGGCCAGCAGGGAGACGGCCTCGGTGCCCAAGGCCTGGGCAGTGGCCTGGGCCAGCAGCTGGGCCTGGTCATACCCCGCTCCCTTTCCGCCGGGCGGGGAGACGGGCACCCAGGTGAGCACGTCGTAGCTGCCGGGGAGGTAGGTCTGCACCGCCTGGGCCAGGATGGGGCCATAGGTGGCGGCATACCCTTTTTGGCCGGAGAACTTGAACCGGCGCAGGGAGTCCCGCAGGCCGCCCCGGTACCACCCGGCGCAGGCGCAGCGGACAAAGTTCTGCCCCGGGCCACGCCCTGGGCCCCTTGGGTCCAGAAGGGGACCTGCTGGCAGTCCGGGCAGGGGGCCGGTCTCAGCGTCGTTGAGGGGCTGGTTACAGAAGGGGCATCGGGGTGGGAAGAGCAGGTTCAGCAGTTGTTTGCGCAGAGACATGGTTCTCCTCCTGTTCTGGGGCGGCCCGGGACAGGGGCCCGCAGCCCGCTGTACCGCCGTTGCTGGCGGTCGTTGGCGGCCATCCGGGCCACCACCTGGTCGTCCCCCACCAGGATGAGCAGCTCCCGGGCTCGGGTGATGGCCGTGTACAACACCCCCGGGTGAGGAGCATGGGGGCGGCCTCCACCACCGAGAGGATCACCGCCCGGTACTCGCGGCCCTGGGCCTTGTGGACGGTGACGGCGTAGGCGGGCTCCAGCTGGGTCATCATGTCGGGGGGTGTACTGGGCCAAATGGCCCTCAAAGTCCACCGTCACCAGGCCGGAGGAGGGATCGATGGCGGTGATCTGGCCGATGTCCCCGTTGAAGATCCCCATGCCCACCTCCTTCCCGTCGGCGGAGGCCCAGAGGATGTCGTAGTTGTTTTTCACCTGCATCACCCGGTCCCCCTCCCGGAAGAGGGTGGGGCCGAAGGCCTTCTCCACCTTCCCCCGGGGCGGGGGGATTCACCACCGCCTGGAGGGCCTGGTTCAGGGCGGAGGTGCCCGCCGTCCCCCTTCCGGGTGGGGGACAGGACCTGAATCTGGTCCGCGGGGATGCCCATATTCTCGGGCAGCCGCCGGCGGCAGAGGTCCACGATGGTGTCCACCGCCGTCCCGGGGTCCAGGCGGCGGAGGAAGAAGAAGTCCCCCTTGGGGTCGTTGGTGAGGGTGGGGCAGTGCCCCTCGTCCACCGCCCGGGCCCCCCGGATGATGGCCGAGGCCGCCGCCTGGCGGAAGATCTCCGTCAGCCGCAACGTGGGCAGCCGGTGGGAGCGGAGCAGATCGGACAGCAGGTTTCCCGGCCCCACTGAGGGGCAGCTGGTGGGGGTCCCCCACCAGCACCAGGCGGCAGCCCCCGGGGAGGGCCTCCAGCAGGGCCTGCATCAGCACCACATCCACCATGGAGGCCTCGTCCAGGATCACCGCGTCGGTGTCCAGGGGCTCCCGTTGGTTGTGGGCGAAGGTGAGGCCGCCGGTGTGGCTGTCGTACCGGGTTTCCAGGAGGCGGTGGATGGTGGAGGCCTCCGCCCCGCAGGTCTCTCCAGGCGCTTGGCCGCCCGCCCGGTGGGGGCGGTGAGGGGCCGTGCGCAGCCCCAGGTGGTCAAAGAGGGCCAGGATCCCCGGAGAGAGGTGGTCTTGCCGGTGCCCGGCCCCCCGGTGAGGAGCATCACCTGCTGCCGGGCGGCGGTTTTCACCGCCTCCACCTGGAGGGGGGCGTAGGTGAGGCCCTGGTCCCGCTGGATCTGCACCAGCAGGTCCTCCAAGTCGTCGGGGGGCAGAGCTCCCCCGTCCCATGGCCAGCAGGGCGTGGGCCACATAGGTCTCACAGTGGTAGAGCTTGTCCAGGTAGCAGGCGTCCTGCCCGGCGATGGCGTCCCGGACGATCCGCCCCTGGTCCAGCAGGTCCTGGAAGCAGGCCTCCACGGCGTCGGCCTCCCCCCCCAGCAGCCGCTGGGCTGCGGCCAGGAGCTTGGCGTAGGGGAGAAAGACGTGGCCGTTGTCCAGGTTGTGGGCCAGGGTGTACAGGATCCCCGCCTCCAGCCGGAGGGGGGTCCTCCGGGAGAACCCCAGGTCCATGGCCAACTTGTCCGCCGCGGGAAAAGGAGACGAACAGGGGGTCCTCCATCAGGAGGTAGGGGTTGGGCCCGGAGGGCGTTCAGGGCCAGATCCCCATACCGCCGGTACAGGGGCGTGGCGATGGACAGGGGGGCAGGCTGTGGGCGGAGAGGAAGTCCAGCAGACGGCGCATGGACAGCTGCAGGCAGAGGGACTGGTGGATGGTCTCCGCCCGCTTGGGGGAGATGCCCACACCTTGGTCAGCTGCTGGGGGTCCTCCTCGATGACGGTGAGGATATCCTCCCCAAAGACGTCCAGCAGCCGCCGGGCGGTGGAGGCGCCGATGCCCTTGATGGCCCCGGAGGCCAGGTATTCCAGCAAAGCCTTCTCCCCCACGGGCATCCGCCGCTCCACGATTTCGGCCTTAAACTGCTCCCCCGTAGGTGCTGTGGCGGGTCCACTGGCCGTGGACGGAGAGGCCCTCCCCGGGGTTCACTCCAGGCATGGTGCCCACCACGGTGACCTCCTCCCCCTCGTCGGTGGTTTCGAGGCGCAGGATGGTATAGCCGTTCTCCTCGTTGCGGTAGATCACCGCGGAGACGGTTCCGTCCAGGAAGATCAGTTCAGAGGGAGAAGTATCCATGGTCACCTTTCCTTTGTAGGATGTATGTGGCCTCCTCTGTAAGGCAGAAGAGGAGGGTGGGGTCCCCGCCGCTGCAGGGCCTGGACCAGGGCCAGCCCCTGGGGGGAGAGGCCCGCGTCCACCACCAGGGGGGTGAAGGGGGCCAGCTTTTTCCCCCCTGAAGCCACCGCAGGTGGCGGAGGGTTTGCTCCAGCCCCTCCCCGTCCCCGGCGGCGGGGATCACGGCGAACACCGGCATGGTCCCCGTCTGGGCGGGGGAGAGCAGCCGAAGGAGCAGCCAATGGCCCAAAGCAGCACCAGCAGGGCCGAACCGAACAGCGCCAGCAGAATTTCCACAGAGAACACCTCCGCCCCATGCTATGCGCCAAAGGGGGGGGGGAACCTTGTCCCGGGCGGTTTATTTTTCCAGCATCCCAGGCCGGTGGTGGGCTCGTCCAGGATATAGATGGTCTTGCCGGTGGACCGGCGGGACAGTTCCGTGGCCAGCTTCACCCGCTGGGCCTCCCCCCCGGAGAGGGTGGTGGAGGACTGGCCGATTTTGAGGTAACCCAACCCCACGAGGAGAGGGTTTCCAGCTTCCGCCGGAGTTTGGGGAGGTTGGCGAAGAACGCCAGACCCTCGTCCACGGTCATGTTCAGCACGTCGTGGATGTTCTTTGCCCTTGTACTTCACTTCCAGGTTTCCCGGTTGTAGCGCTTGCCCTTGCACACCTCGCAGGGGGACGTAGATGTCCGGCAGGAAGTGCATTTCAATCTTCAGCAGGCCGTCTCCGGCGCAGGACTCGCACCGGCCCCCCTTCACGTTGAAACTGAACCGCCCTGGGGCCGTACCCCAGGACTTGGCGTCAGGGGTGGAGGCAAAGAGCTCCCGGATGTCTCCAAAGAGCCCGGTGTAGGTGGCGGGGTTGGACCGGGGGTCCGGCCGATGGGGGACTGGTCGATGGCGATGACCTTGTCCAAAAATTCCAGTCCCCTTCCAAACTGTCGTGCTTGCCGGGGCGGACCTTCATCCGGTTTAAATCGGCCCCCAGGCGTCTTGAAGAGGATCTCGTTGACCAGGGAGGACTTGCCCCCGACCCGGACACCCCGGTGACGCAGGTGAAGGTCCCCAGGGGGATGGACACGTCGATGTGGTCCAGGTTGTTCTCCGCGGCCCCCGGACGGTGAGGCAGTGGCCGTTGCCGGCCGGCGGCGGGGGGGACGGGGATGGTTTTGGCCCCGGAGAGGTACTGGCCGGTGAGGGACCGGGGCTCGGCCATGATCTCCTCCACGCGTGCCTGCGGCCACCACCTCCCCGCCGTGGACCCCGGCCCCGGGGCCGATGTCCACGATGTAGTCGGCGGCTGCGCATGGTGTCCTCGTCGTGCTCGACCACGATGAGGGTGTTGCCCAGATCCCGCAGGTGCTTCAGGGTGTCCAGGAGCATGTCGTTGTCCCGCTGGTGCAGGCCGATGGAGGGCTCGTCCAGGATGTACAGCACCCCCATGAGGGAGGAGCCGATCTGGGTGGCCAGGCGGATGCGCTGGCTCTCCCCCCCGGAGAGGGTGCCTGCCTGGCCGGCTGAGGGTGAGGTAGGCCAGCCCCACCCGCTGGAGGAAGGTGAGCCGGGCCTTGATCTCCTTGAGGATCTGCTGGGCGATCTGGGCCTGGGTCTCGGTGAGGGTGAGGTGGTCCACAAAGTCCGGGGCCGCGGTGACCGACTGGTGGCAGAAGGTGTCAATGTCCATCCCCCTACGGTGACCGCCAGGGCCTCCTTCTTCAGCCGGCGGCCCCGGCAGGTGGGGCAGGGGCACTGGCTCATGCACTCCTCCAGCTCCTTCCGGGAGGCGTCGGACTGGGTCTCCCGGTGAACCGCCGCTCCACGTTGTCCAGGATGCCCTCAAAGGCCTGCTGGAAGGAACCCATTCCGTCGGCCCGGTGGTAGGTGAGCTTCAGTTTCTTCCCCTTTGTGCCGTGGAGGATGACCTCCTGGGCCGCCGGGGGAAGGTCCTGGAAGGGGGGTGCGCAGGTCAAAGTGGTACTCCTTGGCCAGGGCCTCAAAGTACATCCGGGCGATGGAGTCCCCCTTCACGTTCTGCCAGCCGGAGACGGCGATGGCCCCGTCCAGGATGGACAGGGCAGGGGTTGGGGATCACCAGCTGGGGGGTCGGCCTTCATCTGGCTGCCCAGTCCGGTGCAGGTGGGGCAGGCCCCGAAGGGGCTGTTGAAGGAGAACATCCGGGGGGAGAGCTCCTCGATGGAGATGCCGCAGTCCTCGCAGGCGTAGTTCTGGGAGAAGGAGAGGTCCTGGTCCTCCTTCACCAGGTTGATGAGCACCAGGCCGCCCCCAGGGGGAGGCGGCGGTCTCCACCGAGTCGGTGAGGCGGCGGTTAATGTCCTCCCGGATCACCAGCCGGTCCACCACGATCTCGATGGAGTGCTTTTTGTTCTTCTCCACGGGGGATGTCCTCGGTGAGCTCATAGGGACCCCGTCCACCCGGCAGCGGACGTAGCCGGACTTCCGGGCGTTTTCCAGCACCTTGGTGTGCTCCCCCTTCTTCCCCGGATCACCGGGGCCAGCACCTGGATCCGGGTGCCCTCGGGGAGGGAGAGGATCTGGTCGATGATCTGGTCGATGGACTGCTGGCGGATCTCCTTGCCGCACTTGGGGCAGTGGGGGTGCCCACCCGGGCCCACAGCAGGCGGAGGTAGTCATAGATCTCCGTGACCGTGCCCACAGTGGAGCGGGGGTTCTTGGAGGTGGTCTTCTGGTCGATGGAGATGGCGGGTGGGAGACAGGCCGTCGATGTAGTCCACGTCCGGCTTCTCCATCTGGCCCAGGAACATGCGGGCGTAGGAGGAGAGGGACTCCACATAGCGACGCTGGCCCTCGGCGTAGATGGTGTCAAAGGCCAGGGAGGACTTGCCCGAGCCGGACAGGCCGGTGAGGACCACCAGCTTGTCCCGGGGGGAGGGAGACGTCGATATTTTTCAAGTTGTGGGCGCGGGCGCCCTTGACGTAGATGTGTGTCTGCATAGGGGATATCGCTCCGTTATCAATGGGATGGTGCCGTGGTGAGGTCGGCAATCTGCCCCTTCACCAGGGCGATGAGGTCATCGGGGGGCCACCTCCACCTGGAAGCCCACCTTCCCGGCGGAACACACCATGGTGTCCACCAGGATGACTTCCTCGGCAAAATAGGTGGGGAAGGCCTTGGCCATCCCACCGGGGAGCACCCCCCCGTGGACATAGCCGGTGAGGGGGAGCAGCTGTTTCTGGGGCAGCATGGAGACCGACTTCACCCCGGCGGCCTTGGCGGCCTTTTTTCAGGTCCAGGGTCTCCGCCACGGGGATGACAAAGACGAAGTGCTCCCCTTGGGCCCCTGGGCCACCAGGGTTTTAAAGACCTGCTCGGGGGCTTGCCCAGGAGCTTGGCGGCGGTGACCCCGTCGGGCACCTCCCCCTTGGGCAGGGGGACCTCATAGGCGGTGCAGGGGATGCCGGCGGCCTCCAGGATGCGGACTACGTTGGTTTTTTTCTTCTTTTGGATGTTTTGCCATACTGGGTTACCTCAAGATGTAGACGGAAGCCAGAATGCACACCAGGCCCAGCACCACGCCCAGGGTCATGGGCTCCCCCAAAGGCCAGGATGCCCACCAGGGAGGCCACCACCGGCTCCACCGAGGCCAGGATGGAGGCCTTGCCGCTGTCCCCAGGTCATTGAGGCCCTTGGTGTAGAGGATGTAGGGCAGCACGGTGCCGCAGACCATGAGCCCTAAGGACAGCAGGATCCCCTGGGGGAGTGGAAGGTGGTGTACAGGTCCCCGGCGTTGGTCATAAACAGGGACCCAATCCCGGCGATGAGGAAGGTGTAGAAGGTGACGGTAAAGGGCTGGTAGTGCTTCAAAGCGAACCGTCCGAAGATGGTGTAAGAGCTGTAAAACAGGCCGCTGCCGATGCCCAGCAGCAGCCCATCGGTGGTGAGGGTGAGCTGGCCGTTGAGGATGCCTGCCACAAAGCAGCACCCCAGAAAGGCCAGCACCAGGGCTAGGAGCTTCCGCTTGGTGATCTTATCCTTCCAGAGGATGGCGGAGAGGATCACCACGAAGGTGGGGGCGGTGTAGAGCAGGATGGCCGCCACCGCCAGGGAGGAGACCTGCTGGCTGCGGAAGTAGCACAGGGTAAAGAGCAGGATGCTCACCAGGCCCATGGCCAGGAAGAGGGGCAGGTGCCGCAGGCGGATGCGGAAGATGCTCCGGTCATAGATCAGGAAGAGGATGGCCAAAATCACGCAGGCCCCCAGGTTTCGCAGCATGACCACCGTCTCCGGGGCGATGCCCAGGGCGGAGAGGTTCCGGTTGAACAGCCCCAGGCAGCCCCCACAGGGGGAGCCGGCGATGAGGATGCACAGGATGGCCAGGGGGAGGATTTCTTTCCTGGTTGGGCGGTGTTGGTGGCGGGGGTTTTCTCTTCCATGGGAATACTCCTTTTCTCTCTGAGGGTGGGCCTGGGGGTAGGGATAGCTGGGGGGTGGGGACGTCTTAGTCGGTGGTCTCCTTTCCTCGGAGTTCGATGATTTGATCCCGCAAAATGGCGGCGTATTCGAACTCCAGCCGGCGGCTGGCCTCCTTCATCTCTTTTTCCAGGTTGGCGATGAGGTTGGCCTTCTCCTTCTGGGTGAGGGCCTTGGCCCCTGGCCCTTCTTGCCCTTGCCGTCGGGGGCGTGGGAGATCTCAATGAGGTCCCGGACGGACTTGACAATGGTCTTGGGGACGATGCCATGGGCCCGGTTGAAGGCGTCCTGAATCTCTCGCCGGCGCTGGGTCTCCTCCATGGCGGCGGCCATGGAGGGGGTGACGGTATCGGCGTAGAGGATCACCAGACCCTCCGCGTTCCGGGCCGCCCGGCCGATGGTCTGGATGAGGGACGTCTCGCTGCGGAGGAAGCCCTCCTTGTCGGCGTCCAATACCGCCACCAGGGAGACCTCCGGCAGGTCCAGCCCCTCCCGGAGGAGGTTGATGCCCACCAGCACGTCGAAGGCCCCCAGGCGGAGGTCCCGGATGATCTCCATGCGCTCGATGGTGTCCACGTCGTGGTGCATGTACCGCACCCGGATGCCCGCCCCTGGAGGTAGTTGGTGAGGTCCTCGGCCATCTTCTTGGTGAGGGTGGTCACCAGCACCCGCTCCTGGCGCTGTTCCCGGGCGTGGATCTCCCCGATGAGGTCGTCGATCTGCCCCTCCACCGGGCGGACCTCGATGTGGGGGTCCAGCAGTCCGGTGGGGCGGATGACCTGCTCCACGATCTGTCCCGAGCGCTCCCGCTCATACTCCCCGGGGGTGGCGGAGACGTAGATCACCTGGTTGAGCCGCTGGGTAAACTCGTCAAAGGTCAAAGGGCGGTTGTCAAAGGCGCAGGGCAGGCGGAAGCCGTAGTCCACCAAGGTGGTCTTGCGGGCCCGGTCCCCGTTGTACATGGCCCGGACCTGGGGCAGGGTGACATGGCTCTCGTCGATGAACAGGAGGAAATCCTTGGGGAAGTAGTCCAGCAGGGTCATGGGGGAGCCCGCCGGCCGGCCGGCGATGACCCGGCTGTAGTTCTCAATGCCGGAGCAGTAGCCCAGCTCCCGCATCATCTCGATGTCATACAGGGTGCGCTGGGAGATCCGCTGGGCCTCCAGCAGCTGGTCGTTGGCCTTGAAAAAGGCCACCCGCTCGTCCAGCTCCCGGTAGATCTCGTCGATGGCAGCGGCCATCTTCTCCTTGGAGGCCACATAGTGGGAGGCGGGGTAGATGGCCACGTGGTCCAGCACCCGGGTGGGGGTGCCGGTGACCACGTTGATCTCGCTGATTCGGTCCACCTCGTCCCCCCAGAACTCCACCCGGATGGCGTGGTCCTTGGCGTACACAGGGTAGATCTCCACCGTGTCCCCCCGCACCCGGAAGCGGTTGCGGTCAAAGGCCACGTCGTTGCGCTCATAGCGGATCTCGGTGAGTTTGTTCAGCAGCTCGGTCATGGGCCGTTCCTGGCCGGTGCGCAGGGAGATCACCATGTTGGAGTAGTCGATGGGGTCCCCCAACCCGTAGATGCAGGACACCGAGGACACCACGATCACGTCCCGCCGCTCGAACAGAGCGGAGGTGGCGGAGTGGCGCAGGCGGTCGATCTCGTCGTTCACAGAGGAGTCCTTTTCGATGAAGGTGTCCGTATGGGGGATATACGCCTCTGGCTGGTAGTAGTCGTAGTAGGAGACGAAATACTCCACCGCATTGTTGGGGAAAGAATTCCCGGAACTCGGCGCACAGCTGGGCGGCCAGAGTCTTGTTGTGGGCCAGCACCAGCGTGGGGCCGCTGCACCTGCTCGATGATCTTGGCCATGGGGGGTGGCCAGGCCGCTGGGGGTGGTTTGGGCCAGGACCACCACGGTGGCGTTCAAGGCCAGGGCCTCGGTGGTGATCTTCCGCAGGCTGATCTCGTTGGCGTTGGGGGTACCCTCGCTGAGGGGGCGCACGCCCAGGAGCTTGCCCCTTGCTGTCGAAGCAGGCCAGGAAGGACTTCTCGTTCCGGGCCCCAAAGAAGTAGGGGGTGAACAGGGCGTGAAGGGTGGCGCTGTCCGAGAGGATCACCTCCGCGCTGGTGCGGGAGGCCAGGTACCGGGCAGCGATGGCGGGGATCAGCTTGAGGAGGACCACCGTATTTTCCCCACGCCGGGGACCTTGCGCAGGTCATCGGGGAGGCGTCCAGCACCCCCGCCAGGGAACCGAAGGTGTCCAGCAGCTGGTGGGCCAGGGGTTCACATCCCCTGGCGGCGGGAGTAGAAGAGGAGGAGCTCCAGCACCCGGGGTTCTGAGACGTGGGCCAGGCCGCCCTGCAAGAACTCCTGTTTCATGCGGTCCCGGTGGCCTTCGTGGATGCCCATGGCACCCTCCTTTCTGCCGGCGGCCGAGGAACCTTCTGGCGGCCGGTCCATGGGTTTGGTACCTTTTATCATACCGCGTTTTTGGGCCGTTCGACAAGGGAAACCTCCGGCCCAAGGGGGAGAAAATCGGAAGAAAGCCGCTGACAAAGGGGAAAGTTATGGTATGATAGCCAGAAAGTGACTTGGGCCGGCCTCTGGGGCCGGCCGACCCAGAGAGAAGGAGGCGCATCCCATGCGCATGAGAAGAAAGAAGAATTTGATCCCCGGATGGAGGCCTGCGCCGACTGGCTGATTCGGGAGCCCCAGACCCTCCGGGGGCATTGGCGGTCCCTGCTGCCGGGGCCCAGGCCCTCCGGGTGGAGCTGGGCTGCGGCAAGGGCCGCTTCACCTGCGAGACCGCAGCGGCGGAGCCAGAGGTCCTCTTTGTGGCGGTGGAGCGGGTGCCCGACGCCATGGTGATGGCCATGGAGCGGGCCCGGGACCTGGGGCTGCGGAACGTGTTTTCGTGGACGCCGACGCGGCGGGCCTCCCCCGACTTTTTTCGCCCCGGGGAAGTGGACCGGCTCTATATCAACTTCTGCGATCCTTGGCCCACCAAGCGCCACGCCAAGCGGCGGCTGACCCACCGGAACTTCCTGCTCAAGTACCGCCAGGTGCTCCCAGACGGGGGGGAGATCCACTTTAAGACCGACAACGCCGGCCTGTTTGCCTTTTCTGTGGAGGAGTTTCCTGCCGGGGGCTTCCAGCCCACCCAGGTCACCGACGACCTCCACCGGGACGGCATCCAGGGGGTGATGACCGACTATGAGGCCAAGTTCCACGCCATGGGCACCCCCATCCACCGGTGCGTGGCAGTGAAGGGGAGCTGCCGCCCCAGCCGGCGGAATCCCCCGCTCCGGCGGAAGGGGACAAGGCCGAATAACGGCAGATCCATAGGGACAAACAGGCCTTGGGCTGCGGGAAACCGCAAAGCCCAAGGCCTGTGTTTTTTAAGTGCAGAGGGGAGGCTGCCTCACATCCGCCGGCCGCCGAACATGCGGCGGAGCTGATGCTGGAAGGTGTGGAACATGCTCCAGCCGGCGCGGCAGCAGGCGCGCCACGCTCCCCCCAGAGGTTGCTGGTTTGGGAGAAGTTCCCTGGAAGTGGGCGGCGTTGGGCCCCACGTCCGGGCCGGGGGCCGGTATAGGGGCCGCCCTGGTTGGGGCCCTCGCTGTCCCCCGAAGTCCTGGTGGAAGGCGTCGCCCTCTCCCGTGGCGGAGCGGCCGGAGAAATCCCCGTCGTCATCCTCGTCCTCTGGGGACTGCTCCACCAAATCCAGCATCCGGCGGTACCAGGAGGAACCCTGGCGGTGCCAGAAGAGGATGGGCCGGAAGGGGATCAGCGTCTGGGTGCCTGGGGGGTACTGGGTGATGTACCGGCGGAACGCACCCGGTCCACCACATTCAAGACCACCCAGACCAGGATGATCCACCAGATGTTCACCAGTAAGGTGAACAGGACCCCCTGGAGCACACCTCCCCCAGGGAGACGCTCTGCTCCCGGCTGTCTCCAGAGAAGAAGGAGAACCCGGAGGAGGTGTGGTCCAGCACCGGGAGGGCCGCGGCGCACCAGGTCTCCAACCCGTCGAAAAGGCGGAGGATGCCCTGGTCGCTTTCACCCTGGAAGAAACTGGCATTCAGGTTGTTGGACACCACAGAGGACAGGGTGGGGGTGACGCCGCTCTCCTCCACATAGGGGCGGAGGGTGCCGCCGTAGACCAGGTACCAGGCCTGGTTGCTGGTTTCGATGACCAGCAGCATGTCCATGCTGCCCAGCTCGGTTTCCTCAAACCGGTTTTGGCGTAGGTTTCAATGTCCTGGCCGTTGAGGTAGTTGATGGTCTGAATGGCCATGAGGCAGCCGTAGTTGCTGTGGAGGGACAGGTTGCTCCGGGCCAGGGTGTCGGTGGTGTCCATGGAGAAGCGTCGTCATCGATCCAACTGAGGTAATAGTTTAATCCGCTCTCGCCGGCCTGCTGGGCGGGGGCATCGGAGATGTCCTGGGGGTGTTGGGGGCGGCGGGTGTAGCCAATGACGCAGCACAGGGCAATGACCAACAGGGTAAGCAGGACGGCGACGGATGTTTTTCGGAAAAATTTCATAGGAACCTCCCAAACGAATGTGCTCCAACGCTGGGATTTTCTGGAGGATAGGGGTAGGGCTCAGGTGCGCAGGGCCAGCAGCTTTTGCTTGAGCTCGCCTTCGATGCGGCCCAGCTCTGCCTCGGCCTCCCGCCGTTTTTGGGCGCCCTCGGTCTGGATGCGCAGCACCTCGTCCAGGGAATCCATGAGCTGCTGGTTGGTGTGGCGGAGGGTTTCCAGGTCCACGATGGAACGCTCGGCTTCCCGGACGGTTTCGATGGTGCCCGATTTCAGCAGGTCCGCGTTCTGCCGGAGGAGGTTGTTGGTCATCTCCGTCACGGCGTTCTGGGCGGCGGTGGCCTGGCGGGCGTGCTCCAGCCCCAGGGACAGGACCATCTGACTCTTCCACAGGGGAATGGTGTTGACCAGGCTGGACTGGATCTTCTCGATCATCAACGTGTCGTTGTTTTGGAGCATCCGGGTCTGGGGGCCCATTTGCAGGGAGATCATCCGGGTCAGTTCCAGGTCGTGGAGTTTCTTTTCAAAGCGGTTGCACAGGCTGACCATGTCGTTGTAGGCTTGGGCATCGGCCTGGGTGCCGCTGGCCTGGGCCTGCTGCTGCAGCTGGGCCAGGTCCTCTGCCTGGATCTGGGCCAGCCGCTTCTTCCCCGCCAGGATGTACATGGTCAGCTCCTGCTGGTACTTGGCGTTGAGTTCAAACATCTGGTCCAGGTTGGCCACATCTTTCATCAAGGTGATCTGATGGGCCTCCAGATTTTCCACAATCTTATCCACATTGGCCGAGGCCTTGGCATAGCCGGCCTTCAGGGTGGCCAGCTGGTTCTTCTTCCGCCGGAAGAAGCCGGAGAGGCCCTTCTTCTCCTCCCCGGGTCGAAGTCCTGGAGCTGGCGGACCAGGTCGGACAGGGTGTCGCCAATCTCCCCAGGTCCTTGGTGCGGATCTGCTGGAGGGTGTTCTCAGAGAACTCCGACACGTTTTTCTGGGCGGCGGCGCCGTACTGGAGCACCACGTTGCTGTCGGTGATGTCGATGGTTTTGGCGAAGGCCTCCACCGCCTTGCGCTGGGCGGGGGTGAGCTTGGCCTCGTCCAGGTCGGTATCCGGCACCCTGTCCTGGGGGCGCTGGCGGGCTGCTGGGGGGTGTCGGCCCCTTTGGGCGGGGGCCGCTTGGGCCTGGCCGCCCAGGGGGAGTTGGGGTTGAGGGTCAATTCGGGAATGAATTCGTCTGCCATGGGGCAAGTCCTTTCTCAGTGGAGGTCCGGCTGGTCGCCTGCCAGCCCCTCTTGGGCCAGCAGGGTTTCCATGAGGCGATGTCCATGGCCTCATCCCGGAAGAGGGCGTCCAGCTGCTTTGGAAGGCCATGACAATGGTGTCCATGATGGTTTCAATCCGGTGCATGGTACCGTCGATGTTCTCCCCCGACACCCCGGCAGCGCGCATGCGGTCATAGGCGTTGAGGATCTTCAGGGTGGTGGGGAGGTAATAGTTCATAAATTTGCGGATCTGGGGAGTTTTTCCGGGTGGGCGATCACCTGGTCGATGATCTTGCCGGTGGCGTCCTCCAACTGGTCGATCCGCCGGGAGATCTCCTCGTCCTCGATGGCGTCGTTGAGGCGGCGCATTTCCTGGATGGCCCGGTCCCGCCCAGGACCAAGGCGTCAATCTTGGGGTCCCCGGTGGAGGCAGGCTCCTCTGGGGCCTCCTCCTTGGCTGCCTCTGCTTCGGGGGCGGGCTCCTCTTTGGGCGGGGCCTCCGGTTCCTCCTTGGGGGGATCGGGGAGCTCATACTCCACCGTGGGGAAGATCCCTTGGCCACAATAAAGACCACTGCCGACAGGAGGATCACCGTCACATAGTCAGACACCCGGTACAGCGGTGGACCAGGGTGAAGATAATCCAAACCACAGCAATGGCGTAAATGGGAATGACCGGGCGCTTTTTATGTTTGGCCATGGGAAAGCTCCGTCCTTTCCAAGGAATGAAATGGTTTTCAAGTATTTATACTATTCTACCTTCCCAGTGATGCTCTGTCAAGGACTGCTTTCCGTTGACAGGGAGGAAAAAGACAGATACAATGGAAGGGAAACACAGCAGCGCCTGCTTTGGCTTTTGGAACGGGGGGCCGCCGGGTGCCCGGCAGGGCCGGCACCCGTTCCAAAAAGGTATCATGATGCGGCGGGCCACCGGGCCGTCGCCGCAGAGGCAGGTCCGGGGAGCGAGGGAGGCCCCACGGCGGTCCCAGGGCTCCTAGGCGGGAAATCCCCCGCCGCCGCTTGCCGTATCCTATGCGGCGGAGAAACCATGTGTGCCCCCCAGCGGGCCGCCCTCCGCGGATGACAAGAAAGGAATGACACGCTATGATTCGGATTGCCCCTCCATCCTCTCCGCCGACTTTGCCCACCTGGGCCGGGACGTGGAGAAGGTGAAACCGCCGACTGGCTCCATGTGGATGTGATGGACGGGATGTTTGTCTCCAACATCAGCATCGGGGTGCCGGTGGTCAAGTCCCTGCGGAAGGCCACCGACATGTTTTTGGATGTCCATCTGATGATCGAAAAGCCCGTGCGGTACATCGACGCCTTCGCCGACGCCGGGGCGGACCTTCTCTCGGTCCACCTGGGCGGACATGCCCCCTGGCATCCAGGCGGCCCTGGCCGCCATGGAGAAGCGGGGGGTGAAGAAGGGCATCGCCCTGCGGCCCATCACCGGGGCCGAGGCCGTGCTGCCCTATGTGAAGGACGTGGACCTCATCCTGGTGATGACGGTGGAGCCAGGCTTCGGCGGCCAGAAGTTCATGGCTGACCAGCTGCCCAAGATCGCCGCCATCCGCCGGTACATCGACCAGTACAACCCGGACTGCCGCCTGGAGGTGGACGGAGGGGTTGACCCCGTCACCGCCCGCCAAGTGGTGCAGGCCGGGGCGGATACCCTGGTGGCCGGCAGCGCCATCTACGGCGCAGCCGATGTGGAGGCGCCATCCGGGCCCTCCGGGGGAATGATCCCCACAGATCACGCAGCCAATGCCGGTCTGGCCTGGGCGGCGAAGCCCGTCAGCCGCCTGGGAAAAGGCCGTTCCCTGCCGGGGCGGGCAAGTTTGAGAAAAGGAAGGGTTGACCCATGGAATACTTTCCCCCGCCTTAGAAAAATGGTGGAGCAGTTTGCCCGCCTGCTTCGGGCATCGGGCATAAGACCGCCCAGC
>VOFI01003667.1_pt1 | contig 29727 bp, 35 predicted proteins | sample 5384131 | NCBI WGS metagenome assembly VOFI01 (sample SAMN12384728, study PRJNA508395) | human gut metagenome | isolation source: healthy gut H | host: Homo sapiens
ATCCGCCACGCAGCAGCGCGAAAAGATCCTCGCCAAACTCGCTGAACTCAAAAAAGCAGCTCGAGGACATGCGCGAGGAGGACGCGACAACCGAGCGCCACCTCAAAACGGCCCCTCGAGGCCGCGGAGGACAAGGAGCGCTCGGCGCGCGCGAATCCGGGCGCCGCCTGCAACGCAGGCTCGACGACGCGCAGGCCAACCTCGATCGCACCATCAAGGAGCAGAGCGAGGGCGTTACCGCGGCGCACCAGGCGGTGACCAGCGCGGAGGCGCATCTCACCACGTTGAACTCCGAATATGCAGAGATCCAGAAGAACCCATCCGCCAACCCGGCAGGATACTCCGTGCGCAAGCGCGAGCTGGAGGACGAGATCTCCGATGCGACCGAGGCGCTCCGCAACGCCAAGAGCGACGTCCCGCGCATCGAGCAGGAAACACAGACGGCGATCGACGAGGCGCGCGCCGCCGTCACCGAGGCGGAACGCCCGATCGCCACGGCAAAGAGGCGTTCAACACGGTCGCCGCGGCTGCGGACCGAGCTCGCGACGCCTACGGCGAGGCACGGGAGGATGCCGAGAAACGGCAAAGGAACTCCGTGGCACGATTTCCGAAGGAGAGAAGGCCGCCAAAGCGCAGGAACGCGCGGCGCAGGATGCCCAAGCGAGGGTCGATGCCGCCCAAGCTGCCATCGACGAGGCGAACGACATCCATGCGCACCCGAGGCGACCGCCGCGCTCGTCAACGCTCTTGAGGCGGATCGCGCCGAGCGCGAGGGAGCGCGTCGTCGAGGAGGTCGAACAGCTCGCCGGCGCCGGAGCAGGCCGTGCGCGAGCGCACACGAGGCGCCCGCGTGCGCCTCACGCTCGCAGTGACGGGCATCGCGCTGACCGTCCTGCTCATGCCATTCGTCTGGACGTACATCGCGCAATAGCGTGTCGCCCGTACGCAAAAATCCGGCCTCCCAACGCCATGTGGCGTGGGAGGCCGGATTTTCATGCGCGATGGCGCCGTTACTCGGCGACCTCGACGAGCTCGATATCGAAGTTGAGATCCTTGCCGGCCAGCTCGTGGTTGGCGTCGAGCTTGATACCCTCGGGCGAGACCTCGACAACCGTCGCGGGGACGGGCATGCCGCCGGGGCCCTGCAGGAAGAGCTTCATGCCGGCCTCGATCTTGTCGAACTCGGGCACCTGATCGGCCGGGAAGAAGATGATCATGTCCTCGCTGCGCTCACCGTAGGCCTCGGCGGCGGGGATGTGGACGGTCTTCTTCTCGCCCACCTGCATGTCGACCACGGCAGCGTCGAAGCCCTTGATCATCTGACCGGCGCCGCAGGCGAACTCGAGCGGCTCGCCGCGATCGTAGGAGCTATCGAACTGCGTGCCGTCATCGAGCGTGCCGCGATAATGGGTCTTGACCTTCTTGCCCTGGTTGGACATGTGCATCCTCTTTCAAAATCGTTGTGAGCCTCGAAGCCGACGTTTCGGCGACAAGGCATGACCATCGCCGACGTGGGCCGCATGGCGAACGCCGGCACATGGAACCACTATACCCGAGCGCGGGCGAGACTATGCCTGCGCCGCCGCGTCGCCCTTCTTCTCCTGCGGGAGCACCAGGTTCAAGATGATGCCCACGAGGGTGGAGGTGGCCATGCCGGGCAGGGTGTAGTCACCCAGCGGGATGGCGATGCCGGAGGTCTCCATGCCCACGCCCAAGATGATGACCACCGAGGCGATCATGAGGTTGCGGTTGACGTCGAAATCGACACGATTGGACACGAGCATGCGCAGGCCGTTTGACGCGATGAGGCCGAACAGCAACAGGCACACGCCGCCCATGACAGGGCTCGGAATGGAGTTGATGAGCGCGGCGAGCTTGGGGCACAGGCCGCCGACGATGAGCGCGAAGCCACCGGCGTACCAGAAAATCTGCGTGGAGTAGACGCGCGTGACGCTCATGACGCCGATGTTCTCGGCGTACGTGGTGGTGGGAGGACCGCCGAGGAAGCCCGAGATCATGGTGGACAGGCCGTCGCCTGCAAGGGAGCGCGGCAGCAGCGGGCGGTAATCCTTGTCGACGATCTCGCCCACGGCGAGCAGGTGGCCAATATGCTCGATGACCGTGACCACGGCGACCGGTGCGATGAGCGCGATGGCGCCCATGTCGAACTTCGGGAAGCTGCTACTGGCCAGGCCGCTCCACGCGGCCTGGGCGATCGGGCGCGAAGTCCACCATGCCGAACGCCCACGCGACCGCATAACCCACGATGATGGCGAGCAGCACCGGCACCGTGCCGACAATGCCGCCGCGGCCGGAGAAGATCACAGCCGCGAGCAGCGTGACGGCGGCGACCAAGGCGCCCTGCGGGTTGAACACCGAGGCGCCCGCGGCGTCGGTGCCCATAAAGGCCATGTTGGCCGCGGTGGCGGAAAGGCCCACGCCGATGACCACCATGACGGAGGCGACAAGCACAGGCGGCAGCAGACGGTCGAGCCACCCCGTTCCGACCAGCTGATGATTCCCGCGACCGCGAGGAACACCACGCCCGCGACGATCACGCCGGACATGGCGGCGTCGAGGCCGCGCGCGTGGCGCCGACGGCGAGGATGGGGCTGATGAAGGCGAAGGAGCTGCCGAGGTAACTCGGGATTTTGTTGCCCGTGACGAGCAGATAGCAAATGGTGCCGATACCCGAGCACATGATGGCGACATTGGGGTCGAGGCCGGTCAACACGGGTACGAGCACCGTGGAGCCGAACATGCTCATCATGTGCTGGATGCCCAGCGGGATGGCGCGAGCGGGAGAAACCCGGTCGTCGACGCCGATGACCTCGCGCTCGCGATGGCTCATGGGCGATCCTTTCTGTTGGATGCAATTCGGTCTATGGTACCGTGTAACGTGCATGAGCGGAATGACAGCGCGCGCAAACCGGAACGGCTCGCTAAGGTAGCCCTCGCTGCAGGCCGCTCGGCAATACCGGCTGACTCTGACTCCAGCGGCTCTCGTGCCACCGCGCCGCCCCCCATGCGCGGCTGGTGTCGAAGGCGCATCCGCCCCTCCATCAATTCCCGGCGCCACCACAACCACTGGCAATAACCCCGGCATTCCCCAACGCCGTCCGAAACGTTTCGCCCGCCTCGAACCACCTCGAAAGGAGCCCTCGCGCATGAACGCCGCCCCGTTCATCCTCACCCTGAACATCGATGGGCTCGAGATTCCCGTCGAGGTCACCCGCAAGCGCGTGAAGAACCTCAACCTTCGCGTGCGCCCGGACGGCACGGTCACGCTCAGCATCCCCCTGCGCACGCCGCATGCATACGCCCAGGCGTTTCTCGATCGAAAGGCCGCCTGGATTGCGGAGCGCGTCCGCCGTAGCGCCGAACAAGAAGCCCTGAAAACGCCCGATGGTGAAGCGCCTGGGTACATTCCGCTGTGGGGCGCCCCCGTCCCGCGGGAGGCCGCCCTCGGCGAACACATCGGCATCGACGACCTCTATCGCGCGGAGGTGACTCGAGTCCTGCCCGATGTCGCGGCGCGGATCGAGCAGATTATCGGCGTTCATGCCGCGCGCTGGAGCGTCCGTACGATGAAGACGCGCTGGGGATCATGCACGCCCAAAACGGGCGCGATCCGCATCAATGCGCGACTCGCCGCCTACCCTCCCGAATGCCTCGAGTTCGTGGTGGCGCACGAGCTCGTCCACCTGCTGGAGCCCAGCCACAACGCACGGTTCCACGCCCTGCTCGACGAGTTCTACCCCGAAAATCGCCGCGTCTCGCAGCTCCTCAAGCGCCCCGCAGCCGAATAGCCGGACGCACGATGTCCCTACAGCATCCAAGCTCGCGTGATGTACCGTGCTGGCACTCGATGCACCTCCCGAGCGTCGATATGCTCTGAGTGTCGATGCGCGCTGAGGTTCGACGCGCGCCGAGGTTCGATGTACACCGAGCTTCGATGCGCCACCCTCTTCGGAGCCCGATGCGCCCCCGAAACCCGATGCGCTTCTTGAGACTCGATGCGCCCACCGAAACTCGATGCGCTTCCTGAGACTCGATGCACCTAACGAAACTCGATGCATTTCCTGAAACTCAGTGCACCTGTCAACCATTTTCCATCCGAGATATGGTTAATACGCGCACTGAAGATTCCCGGGTGCACCGAAGATTCCCGAGCGCACCGAAGATCCCTGGGTGCACTGAAAATCTCAAAGTGCGTCGAAGATTCCACTGCGTCCGGGGGCGGCATCGCGTGATGCCCGGGGGCCAAGTGTTCAATGCCCCAAATGGGCATGCATTACGCGCTGCATTCACTGAATGGTGGTGCGTTAAGCGCAAAGTGCCGTGAATGGAGATGCACCGACCGCCAACATCGCCCCCCTTGCGCCAAGCGCGCTCCGTCGCAAGAACTCCGTCGAGCAACGTGCAAGCCGAGTAGCGTACGGGCCGAGCAACGTGCAAGCCGAGTGGCGCACATGTCGAGCAACGTGCAAGCCGAGTGGCGCACGTGCCGAGCATCGCGCGAGCCGAACAGCACGCGAGCCGTGTTGTTATTGTGGGTTGTGAAGCATCTCCATCCAACTAGCAGCAATGTCAGGCTTTTGTCAGAGAAACAACGATGTCCGCCTGGCGCGTCATCGCTATGGTCTCCTCAACCATTTGCTGTAGACAAGGGGCAACCATGGAGACCAAGAGCGCCACCGATTTAAAACTCGAGCTTGCAACGCGGCGCGCATGTCTCTTGCTCCCCCGCAGACACACCGGAAAAACGGTGCCTGGACCGTCGCGTCACCAAAGGGACGGCATGCATGCCTTATCCCGGCGCATACGCCCTTGCCGAGCCGTACAACAAAGCTCAACCCGCGCGCCAAAGCCCGCATGACGCTCAAGGCCATACACGCCCTTCACCCAAACTGGACGTTCTGCTCATTTTCCGCCGCCGTGGCGCATGGACTCCAGGTTCCCCGGGCGCTACTCGCCCCCGTTCATATTGCGATCTCGCCAACGGAGAGCGCCGCAAAAAGCCAGGGCACGTTGCATGCCACACCGATCACGGCGGATCTCGCGTCATCACCGATGGAATGCCCTGCACCTGCCTTTTTGCAGACGCTGCTCGATTGCTTATGCGCAACCGGGTTTCGCTATGGCCTGGCAATCGTCGATTCGGCGCTGCACTACCATTTGACGACGCATGAAGAGCTGGCCCGCCACTTCGCCGATCACGGAAAAGGCAGGCGCGGCATTCGACAGGCGCAGCAAACACTGGCCTACGCAGACGGTAGGAGCGAAAACGGCGGGGAGTCCATTGTCCGTGCGGCAATCATCGAACTCGGGTTCCAAACACCCGAACTTCAAATAGAAATCGAGGACCCCATGAATCCGGGAGCACCGAAGCGCTCAGACATGGGATGGAGGCTTCCAAATGGCAGGTACATACTCGTCGAACTCGATGGGCTGTCAAAGTATCTATCCACAAACGCGAGAACGCATGAAGAGCCCTCCGTTTATCAAGCTGTTCGGACCATGAGGGCCGAAAGGCTGCGAGAGTCCCATCTCAACCTAACAGGAGCGACCATTCTGCGGCTTTCTTTTGCGCAGGCTCTCGATGCCGACTACCTCTTTCGGCTACTCTCCACAGCAGGGGTCCCGCTCAATAAGGAAACTTCTAGCTAGTGAGCCACACAAATTAAGAGCCCTCTAGCCAGTGACCCCCGCTCAATAAAGAACCCTCCAGCCAGTTAAAGAAGCGTCCGCCTGGTTAAAGAAGCGTCCGCCTGGTTAAAGAAGCTTCTACCAGGTTAAAGAGACCATCATCTGAACCCCTATCTGGTTAGATGGGCGAGTAGGAACGAGCAAATCCGCCGAATACGATACCCCCCAGCCAACATCCCTGCTAAATCGGTTGAAAAAAGCAAGAACTCGGTGTATGTACAGAAACTCAGCGCGCCGACCGAAGCTCGGTGCATGTGCAGTAACTCAGCGTACTTATCGAAGCTCAGTGCTTGTGTCGAAACTCGATGCACTTCCAGAAACTCGATGCATTTGCAGATATTCGGTGCACTTGTAGAAACTTCGATGCACCTGGCAACCATTCCACAGTTCAAAAATGGTCTAAAAGTGCATTCAGAATCTCTGAGTGCACCGAAGATCTCCAGTTGCGCCGCTAATCTCTGGGTTCACCGAATAATTCTGAACGCAAAGGGAAAAATCTGGACGCACCGGACAGCTCCAGTCACATCGAAGGTGCCCGGGCGCGCCTACGTTTTCCGGTATTCCGGGAAACCATAAGTGCACGGGTTCAGTATCGCCCATGGAGCCGCGGGCTCAACGTCAGCCTCGACGCCGCAGTTTCAGCGTCGGCCGTGGGCGGGTCGACGTCGACCGTAGAGCCGCAGGTTCAACGTCGGCCGTGGGCAGGTCAACGTCGATCGTGGAGCCGTGGGGTCAACGTTAACCGTGGAGCCGGAGATTCAACGTTAACCGTGGAGCCGGAGATTCAACGCCGGCCGCGGGACATAAAAGAAGAGGCGCCTCCGAAGAAGCACCTCTCTCAAGCAACTTGATGCGCAGTCGAGCGCTATGCGCGCTACTCCTCGACGAGCTCGAACTGGTCGGGCCGACGCCGCAGACCGGGCATACGTAGTCCTCGGGCAGCTCGGGGGGTGTCAACCTCGACCTCGTAGCCGCACACAACGCAAACGAACTTGTAAGTCTTGTCAGCCATGATGGCTCCTTTCACAGGCGAATGAACGTAGGGCGAGTATACCCGACTTACGTTCCAGGCAAACAGGAACGGGCTCAGAATCACCCCGTCTCTGAATTATATGTTACCGGAATACATTCCTATTAGCAAGCGGCCCGACGCGATTGAACGCTTACGCTTGGTACGAACTCGCCTTGGGCGGCGTCTTGCCCTTGAGCGTGCTGTGATAGTAGGCGTACGTGAGCGGGAGCTCGTCCGAAAGGCGCTCGGCCTGCACGACCTCGCCCACGAACAGGTAATGCGTGCCCACATCGACCGTATCGATGAGCTTGCAGGCGTACATCGCGCACGCGTGCTCCGGGCAATACGGGGGCCGTCTCCGACACGGCCGTCTGGTACTTCTCGAACTTGTCGTAGGTGTCGCTGGTGCGGAATCCAAAATTGCCGATATAGGGCATGTCCGCCGTCTGATCGAGTGCGGTCACCGCAAATGCGCCCGCCTCCTTGATGACGCGCGCGGTCACGTTGTCCTTGTGGACCGCGACGCTCATGCGAATGGGCTCCGCCGTGACCTGAACCGCCGTGTTGACCACGCAGCCCGCCTTGAGGCCATCGGCCTCGGACGAAACGACGTACAGGCCGTAACTCATCGAGAACATCGCCGTGGAATCGATCGCCATACGTACTCCCCTTTCTCAGAGCGCCCACGCCTCAACACGAGGCTGGTGGGCGACCCATCTTTCAAGTCCGATGAGAATCCGCTCCCACCGGACTCGTCATAACTCAGTCGGCGCCAAGGTGCCTCGCCCAGGGAGCATTGTGCCCCTTGGCGGCCGTACTGCACCCCTGGCAGCTATGGCCCTAGCGGCTACGCTGCTTGAGCGCTCGGTCGATCTCGCGCTGCATATCGCGCTTGGCCATGTCCTCGCGCTTGTCGTAGAGCTTCTTGCCGCGGCCGAGGCCGAGCAGGAGCTTGACGCGCCCGTCTTCGTTGAAATACAGCTCGAGCGGGACGAGCGCCACGCCACGCGTGCGGAGCTTGCCGTCGAGATAGTCGATCTGCTTGCGATGGAGCAGGAGCTTGCGGCGACGGTCGGGGTCGCGGTTGAAGATCGAGCCGTTGGAATATGGATGGATGTGCACGTTGTGCAGCCAGCACTCTCCATCGCGGATGGGGGCGAAGGAGTCCGTGATCTGGCAGGCGCGCTCGCGAAGGCTGCGCACCTCGGTTCCGGCGAGCTCGAGACCACATTTCGAACGTCGCGTCGATGAAGTACTCATGGTGCGCCGAGCGGTTCTTGGCGATGAGCTTTTCTCCTTGCGGGACTTGGGCGCAAAACCGGCCATGGCTACTCCCCCTCCGTCTCGGATGTGGCGATAGGGCCGCCGGCGCCATCGGAACCGGCGGCCGCGTCGCGAGCCGCCCCCGCAGCCTGCGCGAGCTCGGCATCGGACTCGCGGATCAGGCGAATGAGCGCCTCGCACGCCGGGGCGCCGATCAAGTCGCGGGCGAGTAGCGTGAGCCGCGTCGCCTCGTTGCGGTCGCCCTCGGCGGCGGCGTCCGTGGCGCACATGAGCAGGCACACGGCGATCTCGGCATTGGCGCCCGTCGCCAGGCCCTCGGCCTCCACAGCGCCGTTCACCTCGGTATCTGAGCGGTCGGCGAGCTCGGGGTGCTCACCATCGATCTGTGCGGCGAGCGCGGTGGCCGTAGGATCGTCCGCGCAGGCGCGAATGGCGGCACGACGGCAGCCCTCGGCGGCAAGCGGTTTTTCTGCGGCCAAGAAGAACTGGCCGAGGTTCGCAAACGCGCGGGCGAGCGCCTGGGGCGTTGCGGCCCGCTCGAGCACCGAGGCGGAAAGCGCCGCCCACTCCTGCGTGTTGCCGAGCGCGCGGAACACCTCGGCGAGGTTCAGGCGATGCGCGCAGTTCATGGGGTTCCAGCGAACCGCCTGCTTGAGCGCATCGCGCGCGCTCGTACTCGCCCTTTTGATGTACACGTATGCGAGGGCCGCGTACAGCCGGTCGAACGGGGCCCGAGCTGCGTGAGCTCACGCGGGTCGCGCTCGACCCGCCGGTATGCCAAGCGCTCGAACGGGCTGGCGAAGCTGAACCACTGCCGGGCATCGGTGGCTATGCAGGCGGTGTCGGCATACTCCCCCGCCTCGGCGGCGAGCTCCTCAAGCAGTACGCGGGCAGTCTCGAGCTCGCCCTCGGCGAGCAGGTCCTCGGCGTAATCGATGTCGTGGGCCGCGATGGGCATATCCATGATGTCCTCCTAAATAGAGTCGAAACTCCAGTGTAGCGCAGAAGTGCTGCCGGCAAGAACGACGCGTGAGCCGGGCTATCGAACCCCGCCCTCGACGTGGATGAGCTTGAGGTCGAGATGCCCGCGCAGCACGTTAACGCCAGCGACCTCCACAACCACGCGCTGGCCAAGCTCGATCACCGTGCCGGTCGACTCGCCCACCAGCCGAAGGCGGATGTCGTCGTAGTCCCACCACTCGTTGCCGAGCGAAGCCATGCGCACCAAGCCCTCGGCCCCCGTCCCGTCCAAACGCACGAACGCGCCCATGTCCGAGATCCACGAGATCGACCCAGCGTAGCGCTCGCCCATGCGCCCCGCGAAATACTGCGCGACCTTGACCTTTTGGGAGGCGCTCGCCGCGGTGTCGGCATCGCGCTCAAGGGCACTCGCCTGACGGCACAGCTGCGGGCAGATCTGCACGAGGGACTGAGCGCCCGTGCCTATCAGCTGCGGTACTCGCTGAGCGGCCCGACGCTTGCCGAGCTCGCGCTTTGCGAGCGCCACCTTGAGCACGCGATGGACGATGAGGTCGGGATACCGGCGGATGGGGCTCGTGAAATGGCAGTAGGCGCGGGCGCCCAGCGCGTAATGTCCGCCGTTCCCGGAACGGTAGACCGCCTGCCGCTGCGCGCGCAGCAACAGCGCGTTCACCAAGGGCGCATAGGGCGTGCCATGGGCGTCGGCGACGGCGGCGGCCATGGCGCGCGGCTCCCCGCCATGATGCCGACCGCCAAGCCTCCATCGATCGCACCGAGCTCCACGAGCGTCTTTGCCGCCGCGGCGAGCGTGTCGGGCGAGGGCCTCATGCACACGATACGCAGCGGTAAGGTCACGGTCGGAAAGAAACTCAGCCACGCATTCGTTGGCGAGCAGCATGGCCTCCTCGACCAGGCTGGTGGCGGCGCTGCGCTCGCGCGTGACGATGTCGACAGGCAGGCCGGTGTCATCCAAAAGCACGTGGACCTCGGGCGTCTCGAAGTCGATCGACCCGCGCTTGCGGCGGATCTCCCTCCGAGCGCTCGCCAGCGCATCTGCGTTCTTAAGGAACTGAACGAGGTCGACGCCGCATTGACGGGCAGTGTGGGCGGCTTCGGCAGCGCGCCGCAGGGTCGCCTCATCCGCGTGCCGATTCTCTTCCGGCGCACCAACCGCGCCACCCGTGTCGCTGACATGCCGCACGGCACCCTCATCCGCGCCCTGTGCCTTGCGAGCGTCCTCGCGCATCACATCGACGGCAGTGTCTGAGTTGTCTGAACGCCCGGCCGTCCCTTTCTCTGCACCCTGGGGCTCGCAAGCCCCCGCAAGCAACGCGTCGGCGGCACCGTAATCCATGCGCACACGTGAGCGAATCAAGCTCGGGTACGCCTCGTACGCGTGCACGCGCCCCTGCGCGTCAAGCTCGATGTCGACCGTGAACGCCAGTCGGTCCTCTTGAGGGCGCAGCGAGCACAGATCGTTGCAGAGCCGCTCGGGCAACATGGGCAACACGCGATCGGCCAGGTAGACCGAGGTCGAACGGCGACGCGCCTCAAGGTCGACGGCACTCTCCCAAGCCACATAATGGGAAACGTCGGCAATGTGCACACCGAGCATCCAGCCGCCGCGCACCGTGCGCGCGACCGAAATGGCGTCGTCGAAGTCGCGCGCGTCAACCGGATCGATAGTCAGCAAAAAGCGATCGCGGATATCGCGACGCAAAGGGGTCCTTGAGCGCCTCATCGACATCGACGCACAGCGTCTCAGCCTCGTCAATCGCCGCCTGCGGATACCCGTCCGCCAAACCGTAACGGGCCATGATGCACTCGATACCCAGGCTCGGCTCATTCGCGTCGCCGATGCGGCGCTCCAGCGTGACACACGCCCGACTCCGTGCGAGACGGGTACTGACGATGCGCGCGGACACGATGTCGCCGGGCTCCACGCCAAGGCGCGCTGGGGGAATCGTCGCTGGGCAGTACGAAGAAATCCTGCTTGATGCGCGCATCGAGCGGGCGGACCGCACCCAAGGGTCCCGCAGGTTCGAACACGCCCACGATGGCGGCGACCGCGCGATCGATGACATGCTCGACCACGGCACGGCGCTGGCCTCCGCGACCCCGATGCAGGCTCACATACACGCGGTCCCCCGGCATAGCCTCGCGCATCGAGCGCGCTCCCAGCCGGTAGACGCCCTCAGCGGTCTCGACCTCGGCGCGCGCATCGTACACCCGCACCGTTCCCGTCAACCCCGGCAATCGACGAGACCGCGCAGGCCCACGCCGTCCGCTCTTCGAACCCCTACCTCTACCCATGCAATCCTTTCGTACTCATGCTGATGCGCCCCCCTTTAGACGCGATTTCGTCTGTTATACCCGCTTTACCCCCACACACCGTTCACAGGGCTCTCTCCACGAACATCAGCGCAATCGGCGTTTGCACATTTTCCCTACGTGCGCAGCATCGCAAAGAGCAGGAAACCCCTGGGTGTTTCCTCAGCAAACATTCCGCAGGAGGTCAAGCGAAACTCGCCTTCCGAGGACGTTTGCGTGGAAACGCCCAGGGGCTTCCGATGGGATCGACCGATACTCGCGCCTACACCTTGAGGTAGCGCCTCATCGCGATGGCAGAGCCAAACAGGCCGATAATCACGCCCAGCAGCACCAGGGCGCCATAGGTCGCATAGTAGACCTCCATGGGCACCGCAAAGCTCATGTAGCTGATGCTGGACGCCACCTTGGGAACCACCAGATTGCGGAACAGCTCGAGCACGCCAATGGACAGAAGCGCGCCGATCATGGCCTGCAGCACGCCCTCGGTGATGAAGGGCCCGCGAATAAAGCCGTTGGACGCACCGACGAGGCGCATGATGGCGATCTCGCGGCGGCGGGCGGTGATGGACAGGCGAATCGTGTTGTTGATGAAGATGAATGCGATAAAGGTCAGAAGGCCAACGAGCACCACGGCGGCGATGCGGATGTAGTTGGTCACCTGGAACAGGCGGCTCGCTTCCTCCTGGCCGTACAGCACGTTCTCGGCGACGTCCGCGTCCTTGTCATCGACCTCGGGGTTAGCGTCGTCGACGATGTCGCGGAAGTCGGAGTCGGCCTTGATCTGGTCGGCCATGGCCTCGACCTGGGACGGGTCCTCCATCTCGATGCGGAACGAGCGAGGCAGCGGGTTCTGGCCGTCGAGCGCGGAAAATGCGTCGCGTCGGCGTTGCTCGAGATGGAGCTGCTGTACTCCCGAGCGCCTCCTCCTTGCTCACGAACTCGACGTTCTTGACGTTGTCCATGTCCTCGAGCTTCTCGGCGATAGCCGTCGACATCCTCGTCGGAAGCGTCATCGGAGATGTACGCCTGGATGGTCACCTGGTCCTCGACGGTGCCGATCGGCGGAGTTGATCAGCACCGATCCGATGATGAACAAACCGATGATGAACAGCGACAGGAAGATGGTGATGACGGCGCCGAAGGACGTCGTCCAGTTGCGGAAAAAGTGGCGGAAGGCCTCTTTGATGGAATATCCGAAATTAGAAGGCGCCATAGTTGCCGTAACCTCCCCTCTCCTGGTCGCGGATTACGTGGCCGCCCTCGAGGGCGATCACGCGACGATGCATGCTATCGACCATCTCGCGGTCGTGCGTGGCGACGATGACCGTGGTGCCGGTGCGGTTGATGCGCTCGAGCAGCTTCATGATGCCCAGCGAGATCGCCGGGTCGAGGTTGCCCGTCGGCTCGTCGCAGATCAGCAGCGGCGGACGGTTGACCATAGCGCGGGCGACGGCAACGCGCTGTTGCTCGCCACCGGAAAGCTGATCGGGCAGCGAGTCCATCTGATCGGCCAGACCGACCAGACGCAGCACCTCGGGCACCTGGCTGCGAATGACGCCCTTGGGCTTGCCGATGCACTGCAGGGCAAACGCCACGTTTTCGTAGGCGGTCTTTTGCGGCAGAAGCTTGTAGTCCTGGAACACGGCGCCAATCTGGCGACGCAGGAACGGAACCTTGCGGTTCTTGATCTTCATGAGGTCCTGACCGGCGACCAGAATGCGGCCGCTCGTCGGCTTGACGTCGCGAACCATGGTGTTGAGCAGCGTGGTCTTACCCGAGCCGGAGTGACCGACCAGGAAGACGAACTCGCCCGGATAGATCTCGATGTTGATGTCGTCGAGCGCGGGCTTGTTGGGCTGGGCGGGATAGACCTTGGTGAGATGCTCCATCAGGATGACGGGCTCGACGCCGGCCTCACGCGCCTGACGGGCGCGGGAGTCGTCCACCGGTGCGAACACGGTGGTGAAGTCGGGTTGTTGGCGAGCGCGGCATCCAGGAAGCCACCTCGGCCGCCTGATCGGGCGTGACCGCGGGCGCGGGCGCCGTCGCGGAGGACGGAACGCTCACGGGCGCGGCGCTGGGCGCGTCGGGCGACGGCACGTTGAACAGGGGTTGGCCGCCGGCTGCGGGCGGCTGCGGCCTCGCCCTGCTGAGCGGCGGCGAACACCTGCGACCCGAGCGCATCGGGCGCCGCCGGTGCATCGAAGACGGTTTGGGGAATGTTCTGCGGGACGGGCTGCTCGAACAACCGATCCTGCACGTCCGTTGACGGCGCGGCGGGCGCGGCGACCACAGGATCGACCTGCGGCACCTGCGGTGAGGCCTGCTCGTCTCCGGGGGTACGGAAGTGGTTACCCACTAGAGCTCCTTAGAGTCGTGCGTTTGAACTACAGACTCACCTATTTTAGCAACATGGCGCCCCTACCATCAAAGCAACACGGCGGAGCCCTCACGTCACCGCCACCTCAGATGAGGGACAGGCACTCATTTGAGGTGTCAACGAGCCGCGACCCCATGCTCAGCCTCAGATGAGGACCTCAAATTAGGGACAGTCCCTAATTTGAGGAAAGGTCAGCCGATCGACTTGAAGCCGTAGCCGATGGCCTCGTTCACGTCGGTGATGATGAGCATCGCGTTGGCGTCGTGCTCGTACACGATCGTCTTGATGATGGAGACCTCCCGGCGGCTCAGCACAAAGAACAGGACCGGACGGTCCTTCTTGGTCCACGAGCCCTGCGCCAACAGGCGCGTGCAGCCGCGGTCCATGGCGTGCAGGATGTCGTGCTCGATGTCCTCGTACGCATCGGAGATGATGAACGCCGCGCGCTGGCTGTTGCCGCCGTCTACCACCACGTCCACCACATAGCCCATGACCACCATGGCGAGCGCCGCGTACAGTGCGTTCGTCAGCGAGAACACGGGGCGGAGGCGGCGCACACCGCCACGTCGATCGCCATCACCGTGGCGCCCACCGGCAGCGAGCTCTTGCGCGCGATGATCTGGCCGATGGTGTCCGAGCCGCCGGTGTTGGCGCCGCAGCGAAACACCAGGCCGTAGCCGATGCCCGAGACGATACCGCCCCACAGGGCCGAGAGCATCAGGTCGCTGTGGTCGACATGGAGCACGAACGGCACGAACAGGTCGGTGAAAAAGCCGAACAGCACAAAGCCGGTGATGGTCTGGACGACGTACTTGAGTCCACCGGAGCGCACGACCACCAGGATCAGCAGCGCGTTCATGACGATGGTCTGCAGGCCCACGGGCAAATTGAGGCCAACGCGGCGTCCGAGCTCGGCGATGATGGTGGCCAGGCCGGTCAGCCCGCCGGCGGCGAGGCCGTTGGGAACCATGAAGGCGTCGGTGGCGAAGCCGGCGATGGCGCAACCCGCGATGATGAACGGAAGATCGCGCACGAATTGCGATTTGATGATGCGGTTGATGTCGATGCGCCGTGCCATATGCCCCCTCTTGACCATGCGGCACCTATTACGTGCCCGGGCAATTCTAGCAAGGTCCACTGCACCGCGTCAAAGCGCATGCCGCACTACAGGACGCAATCAGCAGTCCCATCGACCTTGACCGCAACGACATCACGAGGCCGCGCAATCACACCGCAGCCCCCCTGCCGGACCCGTTCACCTGTATGCACCTCGGCAGATAAAGCGGGCGGACGCGCCATTCGCACCCGCCCGCCTTGCGACAGCGCCCAACCCCTTCCCGCGATGCGTTGCAAGAAGGGGCAAACGCACGAAAACGATACAGCCGCTACTCCGCCTGCTCGGTCGCCCAGCGGTGATACCCGATGATGAACGGGTCAAGGTCGCCGTCCTCCAGCACCGAATCCACGTTGCTGGTCTCCACGCCCGTACGCAGGTCCTTGACCATCTGATACGGGTAGAGCACGTAGCTGCGAATCTGGTTACCAAAACCGATCGTGGTCTTTGGCCCGCGGATCTCATCGAGTGCCTCGGCGCGCTTCTCGAGCTCAATCTCGTACAGACGAGCCTTGAGAATCTGCATGCACGCGGCCTTGTTTTGAATCTGGCTGCGCTCGTTTTGGCAAGTGACAACGATGCCGCTGGGAAAATGCGTCACGCGTACGGCGGAGTCGGTGGTGTTGACGCCCTGGCCACCCGGGCCGCTCGCGTGATACACGTCCACGCGGATATCGTCGGGACTGATCTCGATGTCGATATCGTCAGGCAGCACGGGGATGACCTCGACGCCGGCAAACGTGGTCTGGCGGCGCTTCTTGTCGTCGGTGGGGCTGATGCGCACCAGGCGGTGCACACCGGCCTCGGCACGCAGCATGCCAAATGCGTCCTTGCCCTCGACGGTAAAGGTCGCACGGTCAATGCCGATGACCTCAGCCGCGGGACAGTCGTTAATGGTGACCTTCCAGCCGCGACGCTGGCAGTACTTCATGTACATCTTAAAGAGCATGAAGGTCCAGTCCTGCGCCTCCAGGCCGACCCTGTCCGGGCTTGATGGAGAGGATGGCGCTACCGTGATCGAACTCGCCGGTGAACCAGCTCGAGAGCTCCATCTCGTCGATGGCGCGCGTGAGCTCCTCGGCGGCAGCGGCGGCCTCGTCCACGAAGCTCGGAGCCGTCCTCGCCCCATCTCATCGGCGAGCTCCAGGGCGCGCGCGGGCGTCGGAAAGGCGCTCGTGCACGCGGTCCACCAGGCCAACGTCGCTTCCTTAACCTGGGCGAGCTCGGCCATATGAGCGCGAGCCGCCTCGGCGTCATCCCAAAACCCGGGGGCGGCGCTGGCCTCCTCGAGCTCCGTCACGCGCCCGCGCGCCTCCTCGATATGCAGATAGGCCTCAACCTCGGCCAAGCGGGCGCTGAGCGCCTCGAGCCCGGCCAAAACGGCGTCGGCGTTCGCCTCCGCCGCCATTAACGATTCCTGCCGTGGCAGTTCTTAAACTTCTTGCCGCTGCCGCATGGACATGGGTCGTTACGGCCCACGTTGGCATACGGGTCGCCGCTCTGGTCCTTGCGATACGTGCGAACGGTCGCGCCGGCGTTGCCCGTGGCACCTTTTGCGGCGCGCGTCCGGCGCCCGCCGTGGCGGCCTGCTGGGCGGCCTGGCGCTGGATGGTCGAGGAGCCGGTGTCGCCATCGACCTCGGCGGGACCGCTCATGCGGGCGCCGGCGAGGGCGGGTTGCGCTCGCCCTCGATGCGGCGCGCGCGACCTCGGGGTTTTTGAACTCGGCGTGCATGACGGTGCGCAGGTAATCCTCGTACATGGTGTCGACGAGCATCTGGAAGGCACCATAAGCCTCAGTCTTGTACTCGACCAGCGGGTCGCGCTGACCAAAGCCGCGCAGTCCGATACCGGTCTTGAGGTAGTCCATCTCCTGCAGGTAGTTCATCCAGCGGGTATCGATGACGCGCAGCATGACCTGGGTGTTGAGCTCGCGCATCAGGCTCCTCACCCAGGCGCTCGGCCTTGGCGTCGTACGCCTTCTCGACAAACGCCAGGACCGCATCGCAGAGCTCGGTGTAGGAGGCTTCGGCGAACTGCGGGGCATCCGGGCGGCCGGTGAGCTCCACAACCCACTTGCGCAGACCCTCCAGGTCGCGCTCGCCATCGTGCGAATCGACGGGGCAGAACTCGGTCACGCAGCGCTTGATGGTATCGGCGATCACCTCGTCGATGTGGTCGGTCAGATCCTTGCCGTCCAGAATCTTGTTGCGCTCGGCGTAGATGACCTGGCGCTGCTTGTTCATGACGTCATCGTACTCAAGGACGCTCTTACGCATGGAGAAGTTGATGCTCTCGACCTTGTGCTGGGCGCTCTCGACCGCCTTGGAAACGATCTTGTGCTGGATGGGCATGTGGTCGTCGCCCATGTCGGCGGTGACCATCATCTTGGAGATCTTGTCCATGCGCTCGCCGCCGAACAGGCGCATGAGGTCGTCCTCGAGCGACAGGTAGAACTGGGTCTCGCCCGGATCGCCCTGACGACCGGAGCGGCCGCGCAGCTGGTTATCGATACGGCGGGACTCATGGCGCTCGGTGCCGATGACGGTCAGGCCGCCCGCCTCGACCACCCGGTCGTGCTCGGCGCGGCACACGGCCCGGGTCTTGGCCATGACCTCCTCGTATGTGCGCGCGATCTGCGCGAACGTGGCGGTGTCGACGTCGATGCCGAGCGCGCGGACGCCCTCGAGCACCCGGTTGAACACGGAGCGCTCGATCGGGTCGAGCCCCGTCTCGCCCTTGCCCAGCAGGCGCCAGTTGGCCTCGTGGAGCACGCGGTCGAGCACCTCGGCGTCGATGCCGAAGTCGTAGCCCATGAGCTCGTCGCGGGTCATCTCCTCGGCGTTGCCGCCCAGCAGGATGTCGGTACCACGACCGGCCATGTTAGTAGCGATGGTCACGGCGCCGTAGCGTCCGGCCTGGGCAACGATATGAGCCTCGCGCTCGTGGTGCTTAGCGTTGAGGACCTCGTGCGCGATGCCGCGCTTGTTGAGCAGGCGCGAGAGCCTCTCGGAGCTTTCGATGGAGACGGTGCCCACCAGGACCGGTTGGCCCTTGGCGTGACGTCGCTCAACGTCGTCGGCAACGGCGTTGTACTTGGCCTGAATGGTGCGGTACACCAGGTCCTCGTGGTCAACACGCTGAACGGGCTTGTTGGAGGGGATGACCTCGACGGGCAGCTTGTAAATCTCGCGGAACTCGGCATCCTCGGTAAGCGCCGTACCGGTCATGCCGGAGAGCTTCTCATACAGACGGAAGTAGTTCTGCAGGGTGATGGTCGCGAGGGTCTGGTTCTCCTCGCGGACGAGCACGCCTTCCTTGGCCTCGATGGCCTGGTGCAAGCCCTCGGAATAGCGGCGTCCTTCCATGATGCGACCGGTGAACTCGTCGACGATCTTGACCTCGCCGTCAGTGACCACGTACTGCTTGTCGCGATGGAACATGTACTGAGCCTTCAGCGCCTGTTGCAGGTGGTTGACCAGCTGGCCCGAAAGGTCGGCGTAGATGTCATCGATACCCAGGCGGCGCTCGATCTTCTTAAGGCCGCTGCTCGGTGGCGGCGATGGTGTGCTTGGCCTCGTCCATGACGTAGTCTCCCGTGGCCTCGACGGGCTCGCCGCCCGCGAGCATGTCGAACTGGGCTTCCTCGCCCTGGGTGAGGCCACGCACGGCACGCGCGAAGTCCTTGTAGGTGCTGGCGCACTTGGTGCCGGCGCCCGAGATGATCAGCGGCGTGCTGGCCTCATCGATCAGGATGGAGTCAACCTCGTCGACGATGGCGTAGTTGTGGCCGCGCTGCACGCGCTGCTCGGCGGGTAGGACCATGTTGTCGCGCAGGTAATCAAAGCCGAACTCGGAGTTGGTGCCGTAGATGACATCGGCACTCGTAGGCGGCGCGCTTCTCGGTGAGGGCATGCCGTTTTGCAGCAAGCCGACCGTGAGACCCATGAAGCGGTAGATGGAGCCCATCCACTCGGAGTCGCGCTTGGCCAGGTAGTCGTTGACGGTCACGACGTGCACGCCCTTGCCGGCGATGGCGTTGAGATAGCCGGCCAGCGTTGAAACGAGGGTCTTGCCTTCGCCGGTCTTCATCTCGGCGATGTGCCCTCGTGCAGCGCCATGCCGCCGATGAGCTGCACGTCGAAGTGGCGCATCCCGGTGACGCGGCGCGACGTCTCGCGCACGACCGCGAAGGCCTCGGGCAGCAGGTCGTCGAGCGTCTTGCCGGCGGCGAGGCGCTCGCGGAACAGACGCGTCTGGTCGCGGAGCTCGTCGTCGCTCATGGCCTCGTAGGTGGGCTCGAGCGCGTTGACGGCGTCGACGTTCTTCCAATAGCGCTTCAGGTCCTTGTCGGAGCCGAAGGAGAGCAGCTTAGAAACGAATCCCATGTGGTTTCCTCTTCACGATGCGCCGTGGCGCGCGGCGTTGCGCAGACCAGCAACCCCGTTTGTCTCAACGCATGGACACAGTTAAGGAAACTTTAGCCAAACGGCAAGCACCCTATGCGCAGGATGTGTGTGCTCACAGGAAAATACGGCGAACGGCCCGGAGGCGAGCGGGAGCCGGGCAGCGGGGTCGGGCGAGCGGGAGCCGGGCCACACACGCCGAGTGTGCGCTTTTCCAACGTTTGAGGTATCCCAAACGTTGGAAAAGCGCACACTGATTTCCGCGACACGGCGGTTCTGTGGGACGACGTTTTCAGCACGTCGTTTTTGCGGCATGTCGTTCCTGCGGGATGGCGCTTCCGCAGCACGCCTCTTCTGCAGCGCGACGGATCTGCGGAATGGCGTGCACTGGAGCCTCGTTTCCCACCGCTGCCGCATCAAAAAGTCCCGCCCCCCAAAGGGGAACGGGACTTCACGCGCACGAGTGATGACGCGAGCTACTCGGCGGCAGCCTCGGTCTCGACCTCGGCCTCAGCGGCGGTCTCCTCGGCAGGAGCCTCCTCGGCCTTCTTGGCGGCCTCGGCAGCGGCCTTCTTCTCGTACTCAGCGGCACGCTTGGCCTTCTCGGCGAGCTTGGCCTCGCGCTCGGCGGCCTTCTTGGCAGCGGCTTCCTCGGCAGCGGCCTGCTTGGCGGCCTTCTTGGCGGCCTCGCGCTCGAGGGCGGCCTGGGCGGCGCCACCGAACTTGTCGGCGAAGCGCTGGACGCGTCCACCGGTGTCGACGAACTTCTGCTGGCCGGTGTAGAACGGGTGGCACTCGTTGCAAAGCTCGACCTGGATTTCGGACTTGGTGGAATGGGTCTTGAAGGTGTTGCCGCAGCTGCAGCGCACCGTGCACTCCACGTACTCGGGATGGATGCCAGACTTCATGGCAGGGCTCCTCTTCTGGTCACGTCCTGGTTACCGACCAGGACAAAGGGGGTGACTTGGTTTCCGACCAAGTCAAAATAGCTTGTCAATGCTACCACAGGCAGCCCACGTGCGCGAGGCGGCACAAAAGGTTCACGGTTCTAAACCGCAGCCCGATCACGGTGGGAGGAGGAGTGGCACAGCGCGTGCACGGCAACAGCCTCGACGCGATGCACTGCTGAAATCGCAACCTTGATGGTTGCACCGTTTGTGACAACGTAGAACACGGTGCCCGCACCAAACACACCACCAAGCGCCACGCCCATCAGCATGAAGACCACATCATATAGCATGCGCCACGCCACGTATGAACCTGGTATAACCTCCGAGGTCCGCCGCACGATTGCGTCTGTAATATTCGTCCCATGGGCAATCGTCTGGAGTATTCCATACGCCCCTCCCATGGCAAGCTGTCCAACGCAGAGGGCGCACCCGCGCACCACGATATTTTGAGATGCCAGAGCAAGGGGAACAATGGCGGTATTGATCACATCAATGAGCAAACTCACCGCAACCCCTGATATGATGCTCGGAATCCCCACGGCCTTCCGATTCACCACCAGAGCAATCACCAATGTCATGGCGACAAATAATTGATCTGCCTGCCCCAAGGTGATGCCCCACGTGCGCGCCATGCCATCGAGCAACACATCAATCGAATCGCTCCCCAACCCAACTTCCACATAGAGACAAATTCCCAGTGCAAGCAGCAACGAAGCAACCATGAGCTTGACCGCAGAAAAGACCACGCGTTCGTCCCTTAGGTACATACTGGACTACTCTCCGCAACCACTCTCAACGAGTCCAACCAGCGATTCGACCGCTGCGCGCTCGTCCGCACCATTCGCCGTGATTTCAATCTCGGCACCGCAATCCAGCCCCATCGCCATAAGGCAGATGATCGACTTGGCATTCTGGTCTTGCGCGCCTGCCTCGCTCTTTCGCACCGTCACATCCGACTCAAAGCTCGACGCCATTTTGGCAAATACCGCTGCCGGACGGGCGTGCAGCCCGCTCGCATTGTTTACAACAGTTTTCCTTGTGTACATATACGTTTTTTCCTCGTTTCGCAGATAAAGGGTGCGAGCGGCAGCATAAAAACCGCCCGCGCCCAATTGGATTGCACGGTCTATGAGAGATCGGCGCCGTTCGAGGCTATAACCTTCTTGTACCAGGCATAGCTGTCCTTGGGCGTGCGCTTGCCCGTTCCATTCCCATAGTCGTCGATGTCCACATGGATGAAACCGTAGCGTTTGCTCATTTCGGATGACGAGCAGCTCACCAGGTCAATCGGGCCCCAAGCATAATAACCACGTACATCTACACCATCCTCGATGGCCTCACGCATCTGCTCGATGTGCGCACGCAGGTACTCCACACGATATGGATCGTGTATCGAGCCGTCCTCTTCCACCTTGTCATACGCACCAATTCCGTTTTCCGTAACATAGATGGGCTTGTGGTAGCGATCCCAAAACTCATTAAGCAAAATGCGAAAACCAACAGGGTCGATCGACCAGCCCCAATCGCTCGCAGGCAGCTCCGGATTGCGAACCGCCTCGTTGCCATTCTCATAGCTCTCAGCGGTCACCATGCGCGTGTAGTAATAGGAGAATGAGAAGAAATCCGCCGTATTGCGCAGATCCTCGAGGTCGCCCTCAGACACCTCAACGCGGATACCGTGATCCTTGAAGAAACGGTACGCGTATCCAGGGTACTCGCCGCGCAGCAGGACGTCCGAGTAGAAGTATTCCATCTGATTGTGCTTAAGAGCGGCAAGCTGATCCTCAGGCTTGGCGGATGCCGCGTACGATGGACCTCCGCACAACATCATGCCAATCTGCATCTCGGGATGATGCTCGTGGGCATATTTGGTCGCACGTGCGCACGCTACCATCTCGTTATGAACTGCCTGATATTTGGCGGACTGCAAATCATCAACGCGATCGCACGCAACACCCAGATGGTTGAAGCTTTCATGTCCAATGAGGTTAATCTGGTTGACAATAATCCAGTACTTCACCTTGCCGGCAAAGCGATCGAATACCGTCTGACAGTACTTGACGAAGAAATCGATCGTCTCGCGCGAATACCAGCCAAGGTACTTCCCGCGTGTCAGGTTCAAGGGCATCTCGTAATGCGAGATGGTGATCATCGGCTCCATGCCGTTTTTGAGCATCTCGCTGAACAGATCATCGTAAAACGCCAGACCGTCCTCGTTGGGCTCAGCATCGTCACCGTTTGGGTAGATGCGGGCCCAATCGATCGAAGTTCGAAACGTCTTGAACCCCATGCCGGCGAGCATGCGCAGGTCATCCCTGTAAGTGTGATAGAAATCAATACCCCAACGCTTAGGGAACACGCGGTCGGTTGCAGAGATCGCCTCCTCTACCGTAGCGCTATCGACCTCCTCGTTGTATTTCTTGTCAATAGCGATGTCATCACGGAACTCGTTGATGTCGGCGATGCTCATGCCCTTGCCATCGACATCCCAGGCGCCCTCGAGCTGGTTAGCGGCAACGGCGCCACCCCATAGGAAATCATTGGGAAAACCAGTTGGAACTTGATACATAATGCACATCCTCTCAAAAGCGCCCACCACCGGACACTGCCAGCAGCGGGCGCCTTACCATTTACGAACGCTTGCCCTCAAGCGCGACAAGTCGGCTCTCAAGCATCTCGAATACACCAATAAGCTGTTTGGTCATGTTGATCTCGCTGTTGATTGTCATGAGGGTATCTTGCGCGTGGGTGAACAGCAGGGAGTACTCGACCGCATCACCCGATGCCTCGCCCTGAATCGCGTCCGTCTGCACGCGATGTGCCTCGGTAATCTCGTTGTGGGCCTCGACCATTTTCTTGCGAGCCCCAGCAATATCGCATGAGGCAACCGCTTCAAGTGCCTCCTTGCACTTCACGCGAGCATCTCCAGCGTGCAAGATAATCTCCATGGCACTTGCGACGACCTTTTCGTCCATTCTTGCTCCTCTCCTTACACCGCCAGCGCTATGCGGAAGTCGCCATAGACGAAACCTTCTTAGCTGCCTTCTGCTCCTGTGCGGCCTCTTCTTCCACACATTGCTTGTCGTACGCCTTGAAGAACGGGTACCAAATTAAGCCAGCGACAATAAACTCCAGAATCACCCAGATAACCGCCATGATCGATCCGTTCGTGGAGATCCACGTTCCGATGGGGTACGGGCAGTACCACAGGTCGAACTGAATAGTGTTGAATGGAGCAACCTGCAAGACCTTGACGCCCAGCCAGGTCATAAGCGGCATGGCGATACCCTGAATCCACATAGGAAGCATCAGCAACGGATTCCACGCGATGCAGCCAAAGACCACCGGTTCGTTGATGTTGAACACCGCAGGGCCCAAGCACGCCTTGCCCAGTGCAGACAAACGCTTCGCCTTGGCACGGAACGCCAGAAGTAGGACGAGCGGCATGGTGCAGCCGATGCCTCCCCACCACATGTATGTAACGTAAATGAGCGTCTCGGTGAAAATGCCCTGGTTGGCAACAGTCGCGGTACCGGCAGTCACGAGCGCCATGTTAGCGGCAATGGTGGCGAGCTTGACTGGTTCATTGATGGGCGTGAGCACCCACGAGGAGATGCCCATGGAGTAAATGAAGCAAGTCAGCATCATAAACAGGGTAAAGCCCCACCACGTGTTCAAGACAGCCTGAAATGGCATGAACAGGTCGACCACAATTTGATACAGATTGATGCCCGCCACCTGAACCAGGAAGAACATACCGAACACCGTAAGCGCGATGGGCAGCAGGGCGTCGAACCACTGGCGCACGAAATCCGGGATAGCGCTGTCCTCACCAAAAAAAACTTGCCAAACAAGTTGAACACGATGCACACGATGATTCCCGTGAGCATGGCACAGAACATGCCGCCCGCACCCAGAGCGGATGAGCCAAATCCAGCCTCACCCTCGGCAACGACCTCAGGACTAATCGAAATCAGAAACACCGATACACCCGTCAGTGCAGCAACGATGCGGCTCTTACGCAAGCGTTTCTTCTCACAGAAATTAAAAGGAATCAAAAACGAGACAAACAGAGAAACGAGGCCCATCGTCCAGCCGTAGGGCGTCCAAAAAAGAAAACGGCAACTCGACAAAAGATTCGAGCACAGTACCTAGGCAGAAAATCGAACCGACGAAGATCATCGGCAGCACTTGAAGCATCGAATCCTTAAGGGTCACAACCCACACATTCGTATTCACAACGCTCATCTTGGGCTGAAAGCTGTTCTCCAGCCAGTTGATAAATTTTTCCATACCCACTCCTTTCTCGTAGGCATCAGACGATTCTCAATCGCGTACGCGAACCCCGTTAAGACATCTCCCCCAACAAATGATCGAGGGCTGCCTCTCCGTCGAGCGTGCTGTAATACTCTTTCTTCATGAGAATGACCTTGACGTCATTACCGTCCGTGATTTCATCGACTTCATCCATGATGTAGGCAAGATGCGGACCGACCATGAGTGCGTCGATCTCATCGATGTAGGATTCAATCTCGGACTCACTGCGCGCAACGACGTTAATGTCCAATCCACGGGCCTTGGCAGCTTTGCGAATGTTGGCCGCCATGAAGCCCGAGCTGGCACCCGAACCGCACACTAACAGCACTTTGAGCTTTTCCACCTTGCACGTTCCTTTTTCTTCCCGCGCCGCCCATTCAGTACGTTCGGCGCCTCGACTGTGACACCATAAAACCTCGCCAGCGGGGCCATCGTCATCCAAACCGTTGCCGCCCCGCCCTGCAATAAGCAAGCTTGCGAGTTACCCCCCGCTACCATTGTTGCGACAGCCACGGCACGATACGCATAGCGACTCGAACGGCCCAAAACCGCATGTGGACGGGAGGTATGCCATGCCCCAAGGACTAACCGATAAAGAAATGCGGGCCCTTCGCATCTTGGCGAACAGCCCGAGGCCCGTCCCCGCAAAAGACCTCGCGACCATGGTCGAAGTGTCTGAACGCAGCGCTCGTTCGTATGTCAAGGCAATCAACTGCGCTGCTGGATACGAACTCATCGTTGGCAGCCGCTCGGGATACACGGGCGACAAGTCGCGCATGCAGGCCCTCCTGCAACAAAACGCCAAGTCCACAACCTCGAAATCCATCCACAAACAGGAGCAGAACGCTGCTCCTGGCTCATCAACCGACTGCTACGCAGCAACGAACAGCTCAACGTATTCGATCTGTGCGAAGAAATCTTTATATCGATCTCGACTATGAAAACGACTCTCGCCAAAACGCGCAGGCGGCTGGAGCCGTTTAACCTCGAGCTTGCGCAGCAAGACGGAATGTTGGAAATCGTCGGTACCGAGAAAAACAAGCGTCGCATGCTTGCCGAACTGCTCTATGAGGAAACGAGCATCAACTTTCTCGATTTGGAAACCATTCAGCGCTCGTTTCCTGACATCGATGTCGCGGTTGTACGCGAATGCACCATCAAAACACTGGATGCGCACCGCTATTTTGTCAACGACTACTCGCTCATCAACCTCATCCTGCATATCGCCGTGGCAATCGAGCGCATGCGCAGCAACCGTCCGCAAACCAGCGGCGCCCCGGATGCACCCGGCACGACGTGCACCCAATCAGACTTGCGCGCGCACGAATACGACATGGCCAACGAGCTCGCAGACCAACTGCAGCAACGCTTTGCCGTGCCCTTCCCATCTGCAGAACGAGACGAACTCGCACTTTTGCTCGCCAGCCGGACCACGCCCTCAACCTACGAAGTGGAGACGCGCGACAGCATCGGGCGCTTTATCGACGCCGACTGCCTAAATCTTGTCGACACGCTCATCAAAAATGTCGAGGCTTTTTACTTCATCGACTTATCGGAAGGCGAATTCTTCATCAGATTTGCCCTGCACATAAAAAGAACCTACTCGTTCGCGCCAGACATCACGCCTACGCAAAAAACCCGCTCACCGAAGAGATTCATGCAAGCTGTCCATTGCTCTACGATGCAGCTGTCTCGTTGGCGGGAATCATTAAGCAACAGCGCGACATACTGATTCCGGATGACGAGATCGCCTACATAGCCTTCCATCTTGAAGCGCTCTTGAGGCGCAAAAGCAGCTCAACGCAAAATCAAAACCGTGCTGTACTGCCCGCTTTCATTCTACGCAAGCAAGCCGTTGCGGCAGTTTATTGAAAGAACGCTTAAGGACGATATCCTGATCACTGACATCGTCACAACTGAAGCGCAGCTTAATCGCGTGGATTCAGCCGAGCTCGTTCTCGCCACCGCCCCAATCAATGCCATGTCCGAGCTCCCCACGTACAACATGAGCATCATTGCCGACACGCGAGACGCAGAGAGCATACGCGCCCTTACTACGCGCATCCGCCGCGACAAACGGCGACATGCCTTCCGCCAACATCTTGAGGCGCTCGTAACGCCCGAGCTTTTTGAATATAGCGAGAGCATCACAACGCGAGAAGACGCTACCGCCCATATGAGCGCCAAACTCGAACGCACAGGCTACGTTGAGAAGGAATACGAGCGGGAAATCTGGGAACGTGAAAGACTTTCCTCGACCGCATTCGGATCGGTTGCCGTTCCACACGCACTCGTGCCGAGGGCAAACGCCAGCTCCATCTCAATTTTATCCCCCGCGTCCCTCTAACGTGGGGATCAGCCTCGGTTCGCCTCGTGCTTATGCTGTCGTTCAGCATACGACAGCGCGCCGTGTTCAACGAGCTTTTCGATCCACTCGTCCAGATTCTCATCGATGAGCGCAACGTCGTAAAACTCTCCCAGATTCGCGACTATCGGTCATTTATCGACGCCTTATGCTCAATGCTCAACTAGCGCTTCTCCTTGCCTAAAGCGCAGAAGGGGCGCATTGTGCGCCTCCATCGCCCCTACCCCGCCTGGCAGTCATGGTAGCGGGGACGCTTTGCCAGCGGCACGTAATCGCCCGACTCGAGCACCGAGCGGTACGCGGGGCGGATGATGCGATGCGCGCAGAAGAGCTCTTCCATGCGGTGCGCCGCCCAACCAGCAGTGCGTGCCACGGCGAACAACGGGGTGAACAGGGTGTCGGGGATACCCAGCATCTTGTAGATAAAGCCTGTGTACAGGTCGATGTTGGCGCAGATAGGCTTGGTGGTGCCGCGCACATCGGCCATCACCTGCGGGGCGAGCTTCTCGATGCGCTCGATCAGCTCGAACTCCTCCCCCATGCCCTTGGCGTTCGCCAGGCCGCGGGCGGCGCTTGCACAGCTCGGCGCGCGGGTCGGACAGGGTATAGACGGCGTGGCCCATGCCGTAGATGAGGCCCGTGCCGTCGAAGGCCTGGCGGCGCAAGATCTTCTCCAGGTAGGCCGCGACCTCGTCCTCGTCCTCCCAATTGGAGACATGCGCGCGGATGTCCTCGTGCATGGACACGACCTTGGCGTTGGCGCCGCCGTGGCGCGGGCCCTTGAGCGAGCCGATGGCCGCGGCATAAGCGGAATACGCATCCGTTGCGGAGCTGGACAGCACGCGGCAGGCGAACGTCGAGTTGTTACCGCCGCCATGCTCGGCGTGAAGCATCAGCATGACGTCGAGCAGCATGGCCTCGGCGCGGGTATACCCGTCCTCGCCACGAAGGATCTGCAAAATCGCCTCAGCCGTGGAGAAACCGGGCCCGGAATGGGGACCGATGGGGGCGCGAGCCGCTCGCCTGGGCGCTGCGGAAGGTGTGCGCGAACGCGGCGATGCGCGGCAGACGCGAGAGCAGGGAAATCGCGACGTCGACCTCGTGCTCGGGCGTTATGGAGTCCGGCTCGGCGTCGAAGGCGTAGAGCAGCAGCACGGCGCGCTGAAGCACATTCATGATCGAGGGGCTCACCGTGGTGATGGGGAACTGACGCACGAACTCACTCGACAGATGACGATACGCGCCCAGGCGACCGTTGAAATCGTCGAGTTCGCTGGTAGTGGGCAGCTCGCCGGTGATGAGCAGATACGCGACCTCCTCATACCCAAAACGGTCCTCCTTCTGGGCATTCTCTATAAGGTCCTCGATGTCGTAACCACGCAGGATAAGATGGCCCTCGTCGGGCACGACCTTACCGTCGACCTTGTTGTAGCCGTGCACGTCCGAGATGCGAGTGAGGCCCGCGACTACGCCCGAACCGTCTGCATTGCGCAGGCCGCGTTTCACGTTGTGGGTGCGGAACAGGTCCTCGGAGTATTCCTCAGAGGGAATATCGTGGTAGAGACGGTCGGAATTCTCATCAACGCGGCGGCTCGCCTCGTAATCCAGAACCAGGCGGCTCAGGTGATCGTCGAAGCGGTAGTAGATGTTGTGGGCGTCGTACGACATAGCGGGCTCCTTATTTGGCAAGCGCCCCGGCATATCGCCGGGGCGAACGAGGAACGATGAACGGAGTCGAGGATCACGCCGTGTGCAAACATGCACCCGTCCCCAAATGGCACAGGCTACAGGCGGTACATAAAGTTAAAGACGTCCTCGCGCTGCATCTCAACGGTGACGCCGAGCTCATCACCCTTAGCGGAAAGCGCCTCTTGAGCTCGGAGAAGCCGAACGTCGAGGCGGACACATCGGCGATGAGGGTCATGGTGAAGATGTTCGATAATGGACTGCGTGATGTCGCGGATGTCGACGCTCGCCCGGATAGGACGCGGGTGACGCCGGCGACGATGCCGGGGCGGTTCTTGCCAAGGACGGTGATGACGACGCGGCTGGAAGAGGTCTCTGCCATGGGGTTCCTTTCGGGTCATGCGGCGATGCCGCCCAAATCATTGCAAAGTGCCCGCCCTCGACGGCGTACGGAAGACGGTGGAGCCGCGCGGCGCTAAGCCAACATCCGGCATGTCCAAGCGCACTCCATTGCGATGCAGTGTTCCCAGTCTAGCTCGATTTTGCGTGCCACAAGGCACGCCGAGACCCCCCGCATCGACAAATGCAATCAAATTGCAAATCTCCGCGTTACCGCAGCGACTCGAGGACTCGGCGCATCTCCGTCTGCACGGCATGGTCGACGTTGCACCCAACGACCCTGTCGGCGACAGCCTGCAAGGCGGGACGGCCGTTGGCCATTGCGCAACCCGTGCCGGCAAATCGGATGATCTCGTAATCGTTCATCGAGTCGCCAAACGCCATAACCTCATCACGCTCGATGCCGTAATGGTCCATGAGCAACGCGATGCCCGACGCCTTGACACCCCGGGCTGCATCGCGTCGATATAGGAGTTGCCCGGAAGGCGCGAAAGTGAACAGATCGCCGAGCTCGCGCTGGAGGACATAGGCGTTGTCCATCACGTTGCCATCGTCGCAAAAGTGATGATGTTGACCTTCGGCGACGGAAGCTCATAGATACGCTCCGCATTGGGAAGGTCCTTATCGACCTCCCGTACAAATATGTCCTCATCGTCGAGCAGGTAGGACTTTGTACGATCGAATAACGCCAAATGCATGTTAGGAAACATGGCCACAGTCCGTGCCAGGCGGCGAATCGCCAGGTGCGAGTACACCTCTCGGTCAATTTGCACACCATCCGCGTAGACTTGGGC
>VOFI01003712.1_pt1 | contig 29718 bp, 55 predicted proteins | sample 5384131 | NCBI WGS metagenome assembly VOFI01 (sample SAMN12384728, study PRJNA508395) | human gut metagenome | isolation source: healthy gut H | host: Homo sapiens
ATTCCATAATATTTAAAACCAGCAACGCTGGCGATACATGAATGGATTATGAAAAAGAGAGCTGGCGACTCCCTGTCGAATGTCGATGCCGATATGTTTGCGACTGGGCCTGATGGAACCACTGCGGATGATAATATTAAAATCATTTATGACGACCTGATTGAACTGTCCGGCAAGATTGTCAGGTTTCATCGGCGTTGCGAAATTTTATTCTACTGACACCGGTTTCATTGCCAGCCGCAGCAACAGTGATGCCGAAAGAGCACGACGCGGCAGTGGCTGACGTCTGTGCCATTAGCGGATATCTTAACGCTGGCAAGATTTAACTCTTCGGCACCGGCAGGAGCTGGCGACAGCCATAGCAACGAAATACGGCGCGGGCGGGTGATTGGCGATATTGTTGAGGTATTGTTCTGCCATCATAAAACCATCGAGCTTCAGATTTTAAACATGGCATTGTCGCAACAGAATGCTGGCACACCGTTACAGCCGGTGCCAAAGCATTATATTGTTTGTTAATCAGTCTCGTAATCTTCGTCTCTGCAGATGCTCCTGCAGCCGCTCGCGGCAATCTCCCATTATAAACATGGGGCGCCTGAATCCTACCACAGGTCATTACAAACGTTTTGAACCTTTCGTTGTAATTACGTTTAAACGTACTTTCCGCTTGAGTATACCCTGCTGTTATTTGAGAAGGAGTTAAACCAACGTTAATCTTTACCAACAGTTAAAGTCTCATTATCTACTCATTATAATTTCTAAGCAGTTGTATCCCCGCCTTTGTAGAACGTCATTGCCAGTGCCTGGGATTGGCCTTCCGGATTAATCGTATACTTTTTCATGTTAACTTGCCTCAGTAAAGGCACCTGCATCTGCCAATGAGTCACTTTTTCAATGTAGCTGTAACTCCTTGTAACTCAACTCCGCTGTTAAGCAACATCACCACATGGTTATCCAATTACGTCTCCAGTATATAAGGTTGCTTTCTGTCTACTTCCAGTGAAGTTCATTTCAAGCATTTCAGCGAAAAGCGTTATAGAATCCGGCAGTTATACCAATTGTGGTTCCGCCTTCCTCCAATCCTTTAAGTCCTGATTCACCAGGAGTAGTCGTAAACGCATCCCCACATCATGCAGACGACCATCAAAACCATATAGGAGAAGCATGTCTTTTTTCATAATCTCCTATCTTTTTCTTTCATTCTTCCTTAAATAACTAGTTCATAAACATTATCATATGTTCTTTTGAGGAACAAAATCACAGCCAATGATGCATCGTATGTTTCTTACAACAATGTTGTAAGATTATGAACTGTTGAGTCCGTCTTCACAGATGTTATTTTTTAAATATTAAGAAAATTTAAGAATGGATTTTGAAAGCAACTCCCTGCTGCACTGCCCTCTCATCTTTTTTGCCAAAATCGAAGAAACGGTTGTATTGAAAAAATCTTTTAAACCATTGAAAATCAACCATAATTTGAACAAAAAGCACTTTGATATTTAAAGTATCATCCAAAACCCGGTAAATACTGTTTAACTACTAAAAAACACCTTGTTTTGGTAAAATATAGACAGCCTGCAAAAAAATAAAAACTAAAATAAGAACCGAGGGTACCCACCTTTACCTCCGACAACTGTTATTTATTGTAAAGTTATATACAAAGTATTTAATAATCATCGAATATGAAATCCTCATATTTTGCAAACATCGGCGGCGTTATTTTAACATCATACAGATCAAGTCTTCACCACATCTTCGAAAGCTGATAATTTGCGGCGATCTGCGACGATGACAGTGACTTAGTCTCTGACATCGGAATTGTGCCCGAGATCATTTGAAAGCAAAGAAAAATTCAGCTTTACTGGTGACCGTCTGTCTATTGAAGAAAATGAAGAGATCCTGCATTGGAAAAGAAAAGAGGATAAAACAAAAAAAGCATAGTCATATCCATCGTCAGTCGTAATTTGCCTCAGGTGGTAAACCAAAAGCTGCTGAATAGTCTGGCTGGGTGAGAGGAGAATAAAATCCAGCTGGATCGGCTGGAACTGCACTTCCTGAACTGCAAATCTTGCTTAACACTCTCTGTGGATCACCTTGATCCAGCGGTGCTTGGCAGCTATCTCAGTTTGTTTATGGTGTTTAAGGAAGACTATATCCAGAATCTATCTTAATCAGAGGTGACGTAAATCAAAATGAACAACACTATTCAGTTGGTGAGCCCCGACAGAAGGCGAGGATTGCCAAAGAGAAACGAACGAAAACTTAAGTTTGAACTGGACCACAACACCGAGCTTTCTCTTGCTAAAAAGAGGGGATCGAACAGGATCGGAGGTGAAGAACTAACCCTGATCAAACCTGTCCGCCGTAAACTGCCAAAACAAATCGGTGTCGCAGATCGTTTAGTGCTTAGAGGAGGATCCAACTTAGTGTCTAAGGTCTGTTCTGCTGTAAAAGCGGGCTTTTGCCTCAACTACATCACGGAAATTCCACAAAAAGTCACCTCAAAATAGCAAGTATTAAGACACAAAAAGCTGTGGCCCCAAAAAACACTTGGGTGTCACAGCTTTTTTATAGGTCTATTCCGTTTTTTTTTTCCGATCTTCTTCAGCTGCATCGGACTTTTTGTTCAGCCTGCAGGACGACTGTCCCGGTCATATCGCCGCCGGGCCGAGCACGAACCCTTCTTCTTGAGGAACGACCGCAGAGCCCAGGAACTCATAAAACTCCTCCTCTCTTCTCCTGCCCAACCATCTTTTCTTCGGGCATAATTTTACGATTTTTCCACCACCAGTAGCCGACTTCATCATCATCATAATGCCCGGGTTTGCACCTTAAAAAGGAAAAGCCGCACCTAGATTTGTAAATGGATATATCGTTTGTTATGTGGATCCACTTGGCAAGGGAAGACGCCAAAGCTGATGATGGATTGCCGCCTTCTTCTGTCTACATAGCAAGACCGTCCACGGTCAGACGGAAAGGCAGCAGATACCTGCCTCTGTACCTCTCCGTCCTCAGCGTCTATTATGTGAGATCTTCCGTCGTGGAGAATAGAAAGGGTTTTATGGTAAATTCCCTAATCCTCTAATCTGATAGACTGTCTTGTTGCTTGGTGGAGCAATTAATGAGAAGAATCCATATCCAGGTTTGTTCTGCCTTCATCGTGTGTAAAGAAGTATCGTGTGTGAGTCAGTCGATCTCTCATAGTCTTCCAGGGATATCCCATTGGTTTTGTGAAGGGTTTGATAGCCACGGTAGAAATCTTCCGATCTAAGAAACCATCCGCTCAGCTTTCGACACAGATGGGCGAATCAGAACCTTCACGTCTGGCGGCCAATCCTGCTGCTGCATAGTTTCTCCAAAAACTGTCCTGTCCATCGTCTGCACCCCATAAAGTTTTTCTCTATCTTTACATCTCATGAATTCCTCCGGATCACAGTACAAAACCGTTCATCAGCTTATATCTCGAATGAGACAAAGGTTATGATAATCGCAATTGCCACAACCGCTACAATCAGCGCCAACACCTTGTTGCTCTGTTTTAATTTTAAAATCATGATAAACAGTGTCCCTACGGCAAACAGCATGAGTCTAAAGCATCTGGGAAGGTGTAAGGCAGAACGAAGTGTTAAGATAATAATCGGCAGAATGACGGCAATAGAAGTGATCGGCAACCGTGCAGACAGGTTCTTTTCGTGCTCCTCTTCAGAGAAGAAGAATTGTTTGTCTCCACTACATTAAAGTAAGCCAGTCTGATGACGCCGCAAATACAGTAAAAACCGATCGCCAGCATTATCCTAAAGACTTCTTTACGCCTGCATGCAACAGAAGCAGCAGAGATGCAAAAGGTACAACTACATCAAGAGGGAATCCAACCTGGATACCAAACAATTTCTCGTTATCCGTGCGGTCCTCCGTCTTGCCACTTTGCGATCGAACATATCAAATCCAGACAGCGCCAGACAGAAAATAGCTAGCTTAAAATGTCCATGTAGAAAAGGTCATGCCCAATATAGCCGATACAGCTCATATAGGTGAGTATCACCGTGTAATTATAAAATCCTATCATTCTTCTTTTCCTCTAAACTATCATTAAATATGCAATTGCAGTAAAGACTGCGCTTATAATTAACTGTGTATAATAGCTGATGCTCGCGGCCTGCAATCATGGCAGGCGTGGTGTTGCGGGCGCCGCAGATCGGTAGAAATATAATTTGAACAGATGCTCGCTGATACCCATGCCGCCCGGCAGCGAAGCATATTCACAGCGAGGGAAATTCCAGCCTGCCTGCAATACGACCACATCTACCATTCCGAGTTGGTCGATACCAAAGGAAAGTAAGACCAGGTATGTGATATAAAACAGACAGCATCTCTGTACAATCGTTATAAGAAGTACATTTAGCATGACCATGCGTCTGAAAATATAACGAAGCCTCGTGGATATCCATCCATTGCATGATCCAGTTTTTGCCTTCCAGGGCGTCGACCTTTGGTGACTTGCAGATTTTTGACCCAGCGGAAAATCGCCATGACCATCCGCTTTGTCATTTCCGGGCAGAAAACCAGAGCCAGCATGCCGCCAACACAGACGACATTCAGTGCCACTCCCAGGTAAACCCACGGCATCGCAGGCTTCAAAATTGCATCTCAACGGGAGGTCGTAAAATCATAATTACAAGGCCAAAGAGCACCAGAACCAGCTTGTAAGTAATCGTGACAATCAAAAGTACCATGGTAGACAGGTGGATGGGCAGCTTATCCTTCTTCATAAAGAGAATCTGCGCCGGTTGTCCCCGCTGGCAGACGGCGTCACCAAACTGAAAAAAAAGCCAACAAAGGAATAAAAGAAAGCAATGATTCATGTTCGCTTTCTGACTCAATGAACGCATCAGATAATAAATTATTACTGATTCACTGAGTATAAAGGCGATGACCAAAACGATCCCCACAATCCAGTATCGTGAATCCGCTTCTTTCATATATATCATAATATCAGAAAAATCCTGGTCGTGAAACACATAATACATGGTTGCGCAGAAACAAATCACCAAGAATATGATATTTATCAGTGTCTTTTTTCTTATTCTTATTCTTCATCTTCCTCCAAAACACTCTTTGATCAAGTTTGGTCAAAGCAGGCCAACACTCTTGATATCCGTTGGTTCCTATGCTGGGACTGCAAAACAAATCAGTGCAACAGCGATGCTGCCAGCCACAAGCTCACAATATAGTGTTGTTTGGGAATTGTGTAGAAGCAAAAGATCAATATTGCAAATAATGTCGATGATAATTTCCACCACCTGGGAATATCATCACATTTTCTAATTCCCAGATAACACATCAGACTGGCAAGGCAATGAATTTGATGGAACAGGTTGTGGTTGTAGCTAAAATAAATGAAATCCATCGCCATGTTAAGTTTCTCCATCGCCCATGGCATCTGGTCTGATATTGGTAGTTGGAAAGCTACAAAGATGACGCCGTAGATGACGATTCCTGGTAAGGATATCGGCAAAAACGAACCGATACCAAAATTTTGGAATTATGTTTGAATGTCAAAGCATAGCTAATCACCCAAAAAAGGGTAACTGAGAATCATAAATGCTGACCCATTACGGTACAAAAGGCACCGCCCGGATCAAAAGCGGTCGTCAAATCATAATGATACATTCCTGATGCCAAAGCGGGGCGCCCAGTAAACCAGACAGTTCACAGCAAAGCACAAAATCAAAGAAAAACGTATAGTTCTTGGAAAACCTCCATATGCGCTTTATACCTACCGCTAAATTTATTATCTTAATCTTAACGTCCCTACCCAAAATATCGCTAATTTCTATATATATAGGGGAGGACGCGCTTTGGTAACTATATGATGAAAACCTAAGAAAATCTTAAGAATTTGTCAAGGTTCCCAAAAATTTACTATTGCTTTTAAGGCAAAAAAAGATAGTACCAATTGCTTATTATTTCTGACTCTGTTTTTTCCATACGGATATCCATGTTATAAGCCCTACAATACGCAATTGGTACTATATCTATTCTTGGTTGTTCAACACTTTGGTGGATCCACCCCTTCCATTACTATTGTGGACAACTTTCATCCAGCGAACCTGCTTTGTCGCTTTCTCTTGCTACGCATGCTTTATCGCTTTCTTTTAAGTAGAGAGAATTATTTCAAAAAAAAATCATGCTTTTTTGTAATTTTTAGAAATATTTTTTCTGTTAGTTTTATGCCTGGGTTTGTATGGTAAACAGCAATGATGGTCGTTCCAAGTTTGTATGTTTTCATTCCATAATACTTACGTTCCTGTCCTTCGACAGATAAATTCCGACTTTCCTTAGCCTGCCTTCCACATCAATAGTATTGCAACGACTACCAGCAGTTCCGCCAAAGTAAACCCTTTCTTATTTCTTCATCGCACACGTTCTCCCACACAGAAATCATAACTTTTGATACGTCTTTGCACCTCACAATCAAAAACATTGCAGGTCGTCAGCACTTTTACAACATACCCACCCCTTATCTTAGATTCACAGCATTTACAGAAAATCAAACGTTACCTGCCGCTGGATCCAGCTCTCCTGTTCAGCAGCTTTGATGATGTCGCCGTCCATAAAATCACCGATCAAAACGGCGAAAAAGGGTCTGCTTGAAATGTTGGGGATTCCACCGTATCCTGGCCCCAGAGGCAGCCGTGCCGCAGGTGTTATACGCCCCGATGTCGCTTCCCAGCACGCAGCTGCACTCGCTGCGGGTCGCAAGCGTTTCCGGCACTGTCAGGCAGGCCGATGGCGCGCTCCAGCACCTCTTTGGTCTGGCAGCCGCCAGTGTCCACACCAAAGACTTCCAGTTCCGTACCCTCAGCGCAGGTTTTGATGGTCATGCCGTGTTCTTTTCCGATGGCAGCAAAGCCTCGCCAATGGCAAAAAAGCGCTCCTGGCGGTTCACGCTGCGTCCTTCCGGGGAAATTGCGTTTCGTCTTGTCATAGAGGTCAAGAAAGCTGATGACGCAGTGGTCGGTATAACCTGCCAGCGCCGCCATCTCTGCAAAGGTTTTCAGATGAAACTCCAGAGAGTATTTTTCCGTAATAAAAATCGGATCATAACGCCAGCTGATACGGTTCAGGCCCACCTTCTCCGACAAGCAGCAAAAAGCTTTCCATCACCACTTCCTTTGCAGGCACGCGAGGTTCGATATCTCGCCCATAAGGTGTGATGGTCACTGCCCAAAACTGACGAAAAGCTGAAAGCTGTGCCAGTCCCGGCAGCATAGGCGCCGGATTCTTGGTGCAGAAGCTGATGCAGTCTCGACCTCCGGATCCAGCAGATACCTGGTCACCTGCTGCTGGTTATAGGGGTTGCGGGCGAATACGAACCCTTCTCTGATTCTATTGTAAAACCACTTACTGTAGTAAGCTGGTATGTCTGTCCCTGTTTCCTGTGTTCAAAATCATTTATCTGTTCACAATCTTTCCTATATTTTTCAATTGGATGGAAATGGTTCCATCGGGGTTGTTGATGAATTCCACATACTTGCTGTTTTCCAGGTAGTCTGTGGGGATTTTGATCTCGATGCCCGTGTCCGTTTTGATCTTGTGGCTGCGGATGCTTTTGACCACCTTTGGATTTTCACGCTGATTTTGGCGGGGATGTCCACCTCCATGGCCTTCTGTTTAAAGGTCTTCTTCATAACCTCATTGTCATAGAAAACCTCTTCACAAAGATCGGAAGGGGTAAATGGCACGCTCTGCTCCGAATTCTCGATGATGCAGTTCTTTGCGCGGGACACAGCAATGGCGGAATTGGCGCCATATTCGTCTGCCACCTCGCTGGTGATTTTCTTGATCATGCGCACCGTCTCCTGGCAGAGGGCTGGAAGGTGCACTGCAGAACTTTGTCCGGCAAAACTTCACGGCTTCGCCGTTGATCTCCCGCTTCTTGTCGCAGAGAGACACCTTGTAATCCTTCATGCTGACGATTGCATAGCAGGAAATCTTCTGACTGGTGCTCGGCAGCAGGGTAAAGTAGCGGATAATCTTGTTGGCTACGCCGTCATCTCCGCTTTCCACCTGGTGGGTGTAGGCGGTTTTGTTGGGCAACAGCAGCAAGCCTATGTATTCGTCGTTCTCATCGGTGAACTGACAGACGAGGAAGTCCATGGACTCCGGTTCGTCAGCCTGGGAAATCTGGTCGTAGAGCAAAGTTCCCGCCCCAGTGGAAAACTCCGTGTAAAGTCGCTGCCGCCGCTGACGTATCTTTCCAGACTTTGCTTGAAAACGCTGTACTCCAGAAATTCGCCTTCTTTCTTTGCCGAGTCTTCTACAATCTTCGTCAGATGCTTTCTATAAATTCGCCTGTACCATAATCTGTGATGTCCAGCTCCTTCTGCGAAAAGACACAGACGTCAGAGTTGAAATCCAAAAAATATGTAGTATTGCTTTTTTGATAATCATATTTGTCTCCTAAAAAGTTATGGAAAACAGTCTCTGTTTCCCATAACTCACATTTTCTTCTGTCGCTATATGCTCGTAAACTCGGTGTAAAATGGCCTGAATCGCCGGGATATAATCGCCGCCTGAGACGCCGATGAGCATGTTGATTTTTTGAGCCGTGGTCAATCAGGTTGATATTGATCTTCCTGTTTGCCAGCGCACCCAGCACCTTTTACGGCGATGGCCGGCGAGTGCCCAGCTCCCTGCCCACGATGGCGATCATGGCGATATCGTGGGTCACGCAAACGGTTCGGTTTGATGACCTTCTCTATTTCTGCTGTCAGCTCTGCTTCACGATCCTTTACATCGGACTCGTGGACGATGATGTTCAGCGCATCGATGCCGGACAAAATGTTTTTGATGGTGACGCCCCGCCTTGCAAAGAGGTCCAGCAGTTCTCTTCTGATCTGCGGATTCTCTCCCCAGCTTATCCTTTTTCTACGACGATGGTAGTATAGCCGGTCTTCCCGGAAATGCCGGAAATCGAGAGATTAGACTGATAGTAGTCCGCGTTCTTTACGATCAAAGTGCCGTTGTTCTCCGGTTCATTGGTATTTCTGATATTGATCGGAATCTCCAGTTTGATGACCGGGAAGATGGTGTCTTCGTGCATGACCGCAGCGCCCATATAAGACAGTTCCCTCAGCTCCTTGTATGTGATGACTGGCACGCTGAGAGGATGATCCACAATTCTCGGATCAGCCATGAGCAGCCCAGAGACGTCTGTCCAGTTTTCGTAGATGTCTGCACCCGCCACCGCCGCTACGATGGCGCCCGTAATATCGGAGCCTCCTCTGGAGAAGGTTTTGATGGCGCCCGCAGGCGTCGTCCCATAAAACCCCGGAATGACGGCGTATGGATGTTCTGCCATCAAGCCGCCCAGGACTTCCCTGGTCTTCGCTTCGTCAAATTTGCCCTCTTCGTCCAGGTAGATGGAGCCAAAAGCATCTATAAATGTAAACCCCAGATACGCGGCCAAAATCTTCCCATTCAGGTACTCGCCGCGGCTGATGATGTAGTCCTTCTTTGATGAATCGGCAAGGGCCTCCGTAATCTGTGCAAATTCAGCGTCGATGTCGATTGCAACCTGCAGGCGTCTGACCATAGCCTTATACCTGGCCTGGATCTTCAGCAGAAATTCCTCTGCTTCCGCCCGCGTTTTTCGGCACAAGCAATCAAAGGTCGGTCACCTTTGTCGTCGTCCTTGGTCCGTTTTCCCGGCGCTGAGACGACGATATATTTTCTTTCCGGTTCCGCTTTGATGATCTCGGCGCATTTCTTGAACTGCTCTGCATCGGCCAGGGAAGTGCCGCCGAACTTTGCCACTTTGATGTTGACGTCTTTCTCCTGGAAAATGTCGGCGTGGTTCTTTTTCAATCTGATTGAGGTCATAAGTCGTCGTCTGATATACGAAATAATTGAGCCAGTTGCAGTACAAAAAGGTTTGCCGATGACCTCCATTTGACGACCGGATCCTTTGTGTCATCATCGCCAGGGAAATAGTTACACGGAATCTCCGGATTGATCCCTGCATTCTTGTCACGGAGGTACTCCTTCTGCAGGGTATCGGCGTCATATTCGGAATGGCCCATGATGAAGATCTGCCGGTCATTCTCACTTTTGACGGCATAAATCCCAGCCTCTTCGGAGCTGGCGATAATCTTCAGTTCCGGCACCGCTTCCACGTCCTCACGGTCTACCGTGGTATTTCGCGAATGAGGGACGTAGAATTCGTCGTCAAAGCCCCGGAACAGCATACCCTTCTTGTAATCCAAGGTATGTTTATATACGCCTGACATCTTCTTTGGCAAAGTTCTCTTCTGTATGCCGTAGTGGTAGTACAGCCCCGCCTGAGCGCCCCAGCAGATGTGAAGGGTGGAGTGGACGTGGCGCTTGACCACTCCATGATTTCGCACAGCTCATCCCAGTATTCCACCTCTTCAAATTCCATCAGTTCCACTGGCGCGCCAGTGATGATCAGTCCGTCGTAGAACTTGTGCTTGATCTGATCAAAGGTCTTATAGAATGCGATCATGTGCTCCTCTGAGGTGTTCTTTGACTTATGGCTGCTGACCTGCAGCAGCTTCCAGTTCCACCTGCAGCGGCGTGTTCCCCAGCAGTCTGGTCAGCTGGGTCTCCCGTGTCGATCTTGGTGGGCATCAGATTCAGGATCAAAATCTGAAGGGGTCTGATATCCTGGCTCATTGCCCGGGTATCCGTCATCACGAACACGTTTTCTTCTGTCAGCGTCTTCACCGCCGGCAGATTGTTTGGTACTTTAATTGGCATATGTAAAATCTCCTATTCCATTGGATTTTAGGATTCGTCCGATACTCGACCTAATATTACTATTATGCGATAAAACGCGGTGGGTTTCAAGTTTTTTCTGTATTATTTCGTACTGATTTCGCGTTGAAAGTGCAGATTGCCTTTGTACCCCTGGCGCTCGAAAGTATTGTAAGCGAATGCTGTAATCCTCAATCAAGCTTCCCTCACCTGCGCTTATTTCACATCCACATGGACTGCGCCAAAGCCCGTATAGGAATAATTGACTTCCGGCTGCGCCTGAACCACTTTGACCAACGCAGCGTTGTTTGCTGCCGTGCCTACAATCCACACGTCAGCGGCTTTTCCCTCCAGATGCTTCGACACAGGTGAAGAGCCTGCAAGCTCAGCGTTTCGTTTTTTACAGCGGAGACCAGAGGTAATCTGCATTGCTTTTCCGTAATGGATTCTGGCCTTCTCCACGAGCTCCACCAAATCCACATCTATCTCAGCGGGATAGCCGCTCACAGTATTTGCCGTTGCAGTCACACTGGAACTCCGCCTTCTCGAAATACTTCACTCCACTCCAGTTTACTTCAGCGTCAGCTTGCGGCGCGGCGGACAAATTCATCTTTTCAGTGTCTGCGTGCCGATGATGCCGTCTGCCGTCAGTCCGTTTTTCTTCTGAAAGCGCTTCACTGCGCTGATGGTATCGGGGACCGATGATGCCGTCTGCTGTGGCACCTGCCGCTTTCTGACACTGCTTTACTACAGATACCAGCTTCCCATCGGTCTTTTGTGCCGTAAATGCCATCCTGAACTAATCCATACTCCTTTTGAAACTTCTTTACCGCCGTCTTCGTCAGCGTTCCGACAATGCCGTCGATTTCCCCTGTATAATAGTTTTTTGTAATACTTCAGATTTTTCTGCATCTGTTTATTGGTCAGCATTGCGTCCACTCCTTTCTCTCAGCACTCTGATGCGCTGCTGCTTTTTCCATGGCCTCCTGGTCCAGCTTATCGATATCTCTGTCGTAAGCCTGTCCCAAGCGGATGCAGCGCTGGTACTCCATGACCTGTCTGTCGTACTGCTCAAACCAGGCCATCAATTCTGCCAGTTCTTCTCGATCAGAGGTCCCTCTCGCCTGGCACGCTGTCTGCCCTCGTCAAAGTCAAGGTATCCTCTTCGATTTTCCAGCAGTCAAAGCTTTCCTCGTCAAAATCCTCCGGCACCCTGCCTCGAGCACCCCTCCGGGGAGCACTGTATCAAAGGAATAGGCGCAGAGATATCCGTTTTCATCTAATTGATAATACATACTCTATACCTCCATATTTTTAATCTGTAGTGATGCTGATGGCCTTCCATATGACGGAGAAGGCCGTGGTGTTGGTACGGTTGACAAAGATGTCACAGCCGTCCGCCGTATTGTTGTTGAAAGAGACGCCCTTTACCACAGAGCCGATGACGCCGGTTCTCGGCGTTACGGTGACGAAAGGCGCCTCCGTAAAGAAATTGGACTTGTAGGACAGTGCCGTCGCAACTGGCGTGTTGGTTTCTGACACCTTGACGGTGATGGTTCCCCAATTCATCCGCAGTATATAGGCGCCCAGGTTCATCTCTACGAAATTGCTGCCCTGCTGCGTGACCACCGGCACCCTGCCTGCGCCGACGGTGATGGGGCTGCCGTCAGGCATCTGCAGACTTCCCGACAAGATCAGACTGCCCAGAGCCGGCTCCACGCAAAGCCTGCCGGACGTATCGGTGTAGATGCCAGAAACTTGATCGTCTGCACCGATCAGCTCGAGCCCGCCTTTGACCGACAGGCCTGCTTTCTCGCTGGAGGCGTCAAGCTCCGACGCATCAGGTTTGCAGTTGATACCCACGTGATAGTTGTCGTTGTTTCGTTTCAGGTACATGCCGATCATGCCAGAGTTGACCACCACGTCTGTCATGTAAGATTTCAGGCAGTCGCTGACCTGGGCGTGGATTTCATAGGCCGCGTCGGTATCAAAGCCGCCTGCCGTGCCCGAGTCCAAATCTGCAATCCGTTCAAAGCCTCCGCCCGAAGCGATGGGGATATTGCTCAGGGTGAAAGGACCATATACGGTGCTCGTTCCCGATTTTTTCACTGTGTAGGTGATTTTCAGCCCGTTGGACTGCAAACCGAAGTTCCCCTCCCATGCCGTACCCTTCACATGCATCTTCACCGCAGTATCAAAACCGTTTTCACGGTAGATGCGGCACTCTGCCACCTTCAGAGAGGTGTAGTCGATAAAATTTTCATCGCTGATGGCGTAGTGACACAGCTTCGTATTTCCGCGGCTGTCCATAATCAGCAGTTCGATGATTTTCCCGTGCCTCCGGTCAGTTCCAGAGTCAGATCCCCGGAAGCCGGAATTTCGGTCAGCTCTTTGGATTGGCTGCCCATGGTCACCTGATATTTTATGATGGACGCCTGATAGAGCGCCTCAGCCTTTGACGCCGCTGGAATGGAAAGGCGCAGTGTGCCCGCCCCATTGATGAATTTTGCGCTGCTTCCGTAAGCGCTGTGTCCAGGAAGGCGCAGACAGCGCTGTTTTGATCAAAGGAAACCACTCTGTAGCTGTCTGGCAGTCTGACGGTAAAATCCATGGTCTCAGGCTGCCCCACGGTGATGCCTGCATAGCTTGCCGTCATGGTCACCAGGCAGGACGCTTCGTTGACATTACCAGGCATGTTCACAGCAAAACTTTCTCCGACAGGCAGCACGCCCGCAGACGAAATCAGTGAAACAGACCCTTCAAACCCTGCAAACTGGTAATTTGCCGAGCTGCTGTAGAGATCCGAGGGGTTTTCCACCGCTACGCCCTGGCTTTCGCCGATCAAAACCGACGACTTTGACAGCATCAGTTCTCAGGAGATGCCGCAGTAATAGTGCCGGGTAGGAAGCGCTTCCGATTTCCGTATTTCCCGACCTGGTAGTCAGAACCACGGTGCACGCCTTAGAGAGACTGCCGTCCAGAGCTGCAAAAGATACTGCTTTGATAGCTTTCGAAGAGAAGGTCACCTTCTCTCCATACCCTTTCGCTTCCCTGACCACATTGCCGCCCACTTTGATGGCGATATCGTGGACATAGTCCGCAGAATATCTGTTGATGTTGACGGTAAAAGGCTGGCCTGCCGCAATGTCCACAGAACCGGAAATGTAAGACAGCCTTTTTTATGGTGTCCAAAGTCACCGTCTTGCTGGCCGAATAGGTGCCCGCAATGGTAGTCCCCGAATTTTTAAAAAGACGTGCTGATGGTGATCTTCTTTGTTCCGTCACTGTCGTGATTCACCCTGACCCCCGTCTTCGAGGTCATCAGCACATAAGAGGAACCTAAAGTCGCATTTTTTGCTGAAACTGTAACTGGTCCCGTTGATGGTCAGTTTCCCTGAAAAGTCGCCCCAGGACGTATATCCATCGGTCTTTTTCAGATAGACGTATGCGCTGACCAGGGAATAGTTGTTTGTCGCCGAACTGGCTTCGCTGGTCCATTTGATATAACCCGCCACTGTCGATTTGGGCGTGTCCAGTGTAATTGTGCCGTTTGCCATTATAAATCCACCTCCGAATCACTGTTGATAATCCAAGCAGCCATCTGCTTATCACTAAAAGAAATCATTCTCACTCTTCCCGCCGCAACCTGTTCTCTGGCGATCAAAGACTTGGCTTCCACCCCGTCCTTGGTATATTGCGCCGCTACATCCTCCGCCTGGTCGGTTTCCTCATTTTCGATGTTGATCACCCTGGTTCCGGCTGAGTCGATGACCGTCTTGGTCTTTGCGTTTTCCTGCCTGATGGTGATGCCGAACTGGGACATGGTCATTGTGGCGGAATCCACTTCTCCCGGGCAGGCTGACCAGGTGGTCTGACTGCCTTCGTTTAGCAAAAGGTCGCCTATGACAAAGCTGCCGTTTTCGGAACGCAGCCTGATGGTAAAGTCCCCGGCTATATCACTTTCGGTCACAGCAAAGGCGGTCTCATATTTCTGCCAGCTTCCGCCGCTGCCTCCCGCGTCGATCTGCGCCAGGATATTTCCTGATCCGCTGATCAACTGCAGGCTGCCGTAGCAGTCATTGTGCTTGATGACGGCGGACAGTGTATAGGAGACGCTGGCAGTCAGCCTGATCGGCGCTGCCACAGCGTCCGACTCCAGCGCAGCTCCCGCGGGCAGAGAAAAGGCTCTGCCAGAGATCAAATTGATCTTCTGCTCCTCTCCGTTCAGTCTCTCAATGTCTCCAGCAGGAATCCAGCCCTGCAGGCCGTAGCGCCTACGGAGTTACAGATTTTGTTGGTTCCGCCGCTCTGGCTGACCTGCATTTTGATGGCCTCCGAAATGTCTTCGCTGTCGATATCCAGAGAAGCTGAGTTGATTTTTCTGCTCGCCTGCATTGATGCCGGCAACAATTTTCTCGATGACCTGACTGTCGATTTTCAGCTTGCTGCCGGCGATGCTCTCCGCCTGAATGGCAAGGAGCCAACGATTTCTCCGTCCTGGGTCACCGCCGTGCCGTAAGGCCCGTTATAGCCGTTGCTGCTGTAGCCCAGGCCGCCCTGATTCCACCTCCAGACCTTCTTTGCCGTTCGGATATCGTCCGTATCCATGATCAAAATCTCCGCAGGACCCCCCTGTCATTTTCGTTGATCACCACATAGCCGCCGCTCTGCCCTGTAATCCTGCTGGTGGCTTTGAGAATGGTTTCCTGCAGAGAGGTATAGACCCTCGTCAGCTTCTTGTCTGTCGGTCCGTCTCCGGCCGAAGAGAAATTAGCCGAGGTTTCGTTTTTCTCCCTTGGCCGCAAGCTGGCTGCTGAGACCTCCGCTGAGTTTTAAGCTCTGTGCCATAATGTAAAAGTGCGCGCGGCTTCCGTCCGCTTTTTCCGCCATGACAATGTCGCCGCTTTCGAGCGGGGTTGCCCCGCCACTTCAGTTCTCCCGGAAGGTAATGGATTCGATAGTCACTGACCTTCTCTTTGGTCAGCGTCATTTCTGTGCCGCCCGCCATGCCGTAAATCGGCTCTGCAGAGGTATCGGTCAGATAGAGTTCTCCCGCCTCTCTATCAATCATAGAGACGACGACAGTGCCCTGGCCGGAAACTCTCAGAAGATCGTTTTTCTCGATGGAGGCGAGATCCCCGACGGTGACAAGCCATTGTTTTTTGATGGCAAAGCTGGCTGTCAGATCCTCTGGCAGTGACAATTCCTCATCCTGCCCCTCCTCGGTTTCTTCAAGGGTAAAGGTGAACTGGCTCTTTTTTCCTCATCAACATCTTCCACCATGATGTTTCTGGTATATGCGGTCTGTTCCAGTTCGTAGGTCATCTCCATCAGTGTGCCCGGATGGACTTTTGACAGATCCGTACAGCGAAAAGCGGCCAGAGATTGGTTATAGGTTCCGGTCAGCGCATGGTTCGTATCCAGTTCCCCGCTGTAAGACACCTGCAGCGTCTCAATGGTCTCTGCCGTGTCCATGTCGGCCACTCTCTCCTGCCAGATGGATTCTATGATCGTTTCCGTCATGTACGGATTTTCAAATGCCAGTTCCAGCCCGCTGGTTCCCTTTCCTCTGGTATAGGTTCTCTCCCCGTCAGAGCAGATGAGAGGTCACTGTGACCGGGCTTGCCGTAGAAGGAATGAACTCATGGAGATACTGATTCTGTCGATCTATGACCACTTCCATTGCAGGCTCCTGGTACCAATAGAACTGCAGTCTTCCCAGCCGGTCAAAGCGCACATTGCAGCCCATGAGCCCTGCGGCAAAGCCCAACATCTGTCTTTCGGTATAGCCTTCTCTGAACTCCGGTAAAAGGTATTCCTTGTACACGTTGTCCGGGTGGAGGCCGATCCCTTTGCTCGCCGCGATCTTTGATACCAGATCCTCGATCGACATGGGGTACCCTTCGTCTATGGTGGAGGGTTCTTCCAGAAGACAGGCGCCGTCGTAAGCGGTCAGCGTCAGATTTCGATAGTCGTTCTTGGTGCTGGCCTCTGTGACATAGAATACGCCGAGGGGGAACGTATTCGTAGTCCCCATCGGTCAAAAAGGCCGCTGTAGGCTTTGATCATCACATGGTCATAGTCGATATCCTTCGGCGCGTCGATCAGTTCCACCGTCAGCTTTGCAGAACAAAACTGCCCATGGAAATGCGGTCGTCTGCCGCGGATGTCTCTTCCAGGGTCATGGACACCAGATGGTCCGCTCCTGTCAGAACGGCAACCTCCTGCACCGGTCTCTGTCCCGTCTCGTCAGGTGCCGCGCCGGCAATTGGCTGACAGAAGACCGCTTTTGATGATAAATTTTCTGTCGTAGGATTTGATCGCGTCCTGATATTTTTCTGTTGTGTTTTGCATGGGTCCACCTTACCTTTCTACCAGCGTGGCAGCAAGCCCCGTCCACAGCCACTGATCGGTCTTTGTATCAAAAAGCGGTACAAAGGCGTCTGCTTTGATGTAACGTAGAAGACAAAGAGGTCTCTCGTTTTCCGGTCAGCGCATCGGGGTACTCCACCTCAAAAGTTGTCGTTGAGACAGGAGAAGATTTTTCATCTTCTCTCCCTCCATGGCTGCCCAGGGAGCAGCTCAGCTGCCTCTTCTGAGAAATTCTGTCCTTAAACGTCTCCCCCATCTGGTTTCTGCCGTTGCCGTCCTCACTGTCGAGATCCGTCAGGCTCCACTGCAGGGACACAGGGTTTTTCCACCTCCGTCCACTGGTCAGCTCCGATTTTTTTTTTCATTCTTAAAATATTCATGTATACTCCTCCTTTACACCAGCAGCGGCGATGTGCCAGTCTGCTTTACGATGCCGTTGTGATAGTTTACAACCTGTCTGCCGATTTCTTTGCCGTCCAGCTTGTTGACGATCTGGAAGGTGTAGCTTCCGTCGCTGCCGGACATGGCGGCTCTGACGGCCTCATATACGCCTTTGGATACGGACGTCACGATCTGGTCGTTGTTCATGACAGCGGCTCTGCTGCCAAAGCTGCCCACCAGCTCAGGCCCCGCTTCTCTCGCTACGAACATCTGTCCTGCATCCACCAGGCCGCCTGCTGCCAGGCGCGGAATGCTCAGTTTTGATATGAGTCCGATACTGACACCGGGAATCTTGTTGATCAGCTTGATGGCGCTGTTGATGGCGCTGATAAAGCCGTTGATGGTGTTCTGGGCAAAACCGATGATGGAATTGACCACTTTCTTGAAGGCGCCACCGATGGCATTGCCCGATGCTGGTTCCGATGTTGGTAAAGGTCTTTTTGATGGTGTTCCAGATGCCGCTGAAAAAGCTGCCCACGCCGGAAAAGACATTTTTGACTGCCGTCCATGCCGCCGAGAACTTGGATTTGAAGAAGCTGTTGACGCTGCTGAACACCTTGGAAATCCCCTTCCAGATGCCGCTGAAAAGTCCACCGCCGCATCAAATGCATTGGAAATCCCCTTCCATGCGGAGCGGAAAATTTTGCCGAACCACTCTGCCGCGCTGGCAAATGCTTCTTTGATGCCGCTCCATATTCCCGCAAAGAACTCTACCACCACGGAGAAGATGTCGCGGATCACGTCCCAGGCTGCCGAGAAGATGGCGGTAACGCCGTCCACATCTCGCTGACGCCGCTGGAAATCCGATTGCCGTCTCCAGTGAAAAATCCGACGATGACGTCGATGATGCCGCTGACAATATCGATGATGCCGCTGATGATTTCGGTAATGGTCTCGATGGTTCCTGAAATAAATTCGAGATGGATTCTCCGTGTTCCATCCACAGTTCTGTCAAAAATCAAAAACGCCGGACACGATCTCTGAGATCAGTTCCGCCGCTTCGGCTATACAGTCTATGATGTTGAGTGCGCCTTCCAAAAATAGCATCGACTAGTGGCGGTGTCTCGCCGCTGTCTTCCCCAAACAGGGCTTCCTTCAGTCTGCCAAAGGCTTCGATGACTGGCTCAAAGGCCTCCGTCACCTTTGACCATGCCGTTTCTATCTTTTCTCTGAATTCTTCGTTGGACTCCATCCAGATGCTTGAAGGCTGCCACCAGTCCAGCCACAGCGGCAACTGCCAGAGCAATGCCAGCGATGAGGCCTCCGGACAAAAAAGCTTTCCAGCCGTTGAACCGATAGAACCTGCGTTAGCGAACAGCGTGTTCCCCAGATTGCCCATGGCCTCACTCATGGTCTCAGGAAGGTTTTTGATGGATTCCTTTAGGTCAGAAAAGCTGAAGTTAGGTCCTCGAAATGACCCTTGGCGTTTGCGGAAAAAACACCTACGTCAACCTTAAATTTATTGAACTTTTTCACTACCAGAGTCGCAGAAACCTGACAAAATCTCCTTTATACTCTTGGTTCCATCTGATAAACCTGAAAAACTTTCACCGATTTTCTCCACGTTGGTAGTTACATGTTTAGCGAAATTCTTAATAAACTCGCTGTCACCTATAATCAAATTCATATCTTTGAATGTTTTTCCTTACATCATTTGCGGCTTCTTTTATATTCGGTAATTCAGCGATTACACTGCTGATTATCTCAAAGTTCCTGCCAAACCTTCTGATGCTTCTGATGCTGCTTTTGTAATTTCACTCAGACTTCCTCCTATGTCTATTAGCCCTTGTGAAAGTGCTTTAATATTATCTTTCATTTTAACTCCTTTCATATTTATCCAGTTACAATTTCTTTTATTGTTTAACTCACCCATAGGCCTCACCTCCTTTATTTTCCATAAAAAAAGCACCAGTATTATTGCTGATGCTTTCGTCCATATTTTCATTCTATTGTTGGTTGTTTACAGCCCCAATTCCTCAAAGCTATATGAAGTCAATGCTTCTTTCCTCTTCTCCAGATCCGGGTCAGCTTTGCAGAGTAAGATGAACTTTGCCCTTTCTTTCCCCAGTTTCTCACACAGAAGCTCATAGGCCAGTATGTTCTGCCCTTCCACCTCGCTTTCTGCAATCTCCATCCATTGTTCTACCTGTCTGCGTTCTCTTCCTGATAGCAGCATCTTTGCGCCTTCAGTCGAACTTCTCAGTTCAGCCAGTAGTTTATCAGCCTCAATCTCACTTTCCTTTTTCTGTATCATTGCTTCCTCCAAGGTTCATGTGGGTCAGATATGAACTGGATATATCTTTCTTGTCATCTCATCTGCCCGCTTCTTCCAGTTCGTCTTTCAGGCTCCCTTCAATTTCTGTCACTGTTTGCTGGAATATCTCCTTGCTCAGTCCCTGTTGCCCAGTACCCTGGCCGATGTGATGTCTCCCCACTCGCCGATCTTAACCGCCGTTTTCTGGATGGACAGGCCCAGATTATACATAAACGCATTCTTTTGTCTCAGGAAGTCCCCTTTCCTCTAAACGCGACTGGATACATTTCTCAATGAGTCCCTGTTCCTCTTTCGTAAATACTGATCCTTTGTCTTTTCGTAATCCCTGTCATAATTCAGCATTCTCTATAGTACATGCTGTCTTTCAGTGACTCGTTCCCTGCATTCAGCATCCATCTGCCAACAGTGGTTTCCGCTTTGAAGAGTTTGTTCTTATACCTTGTCTCAATCGGCTCCTCAGGGTCATAGCTGTACTTTTTCCGCTCTTCAAATCCTCATTGAGCATCTTCTTGATACGCTGGATTTCTTTTCAATAACAGTATCACTATCCGCTCCCCCGATGGGAACATATCTTTAATTACCTGGCTATGTAACTCGGTAATATCCTCAGGAAATCTTTAGGATTACCACCTTCTTCCACAAGCCACTCCACGGTTTTTTAAGTCTTTCCTTATTATTTTTCTATTTTCTTCTTTAGCTTTTCCTGCTTCTTTTCATTTTTCTTCTGCTTGTAGTTTCTTCTGATTTCTTTTCGATTTCGTCAACCAGACTTTTAATATTTTACCATAGCTTATCTTTTTCTGTCTTCTTATCATCACTCATGAAAATTCCCTCCTCGTTTTGTCTTCCTCTAATATAGACGGGCGACACTTGGTAACGGTTAATTTATATTTAACTGCTTACAGCCCCAGTTCTTCAAAGGTGTAGGATGTAAGCAGTTCTTTTCTATCTTCTTTCAGTTTATCGTAGGTGTATAACAGGACAAATCCCGCCTTCTCTATGCCCAGTCGTTCCCTTTAGCAGCAGGCAGGTGAGCATGTTTACACCACCGACCTCGTCCTCTGCCATTCTGACGTTTTTCTTCAGTTCACGAAGTCCCGGCAATGACAGGTCTTCTGCCGATTGGACGCCTTGTTCCAGTTCTTCTAGTTGCCGGTCGGCCTGTTCTTCACATTCCTTCATTACCCTGAGCCCCCTTCCTCCACCGCCTTTTCATCAGCGATGAACTGGATGTACCGCCTCGTCATAGCCTTCGATTTCTCTGACAGTTCTTCTTTGGAAAGCTTTTCCCCTTCAATTTCCTTCACAGGGTTTATGAACACTTCCCTGCTCAGGTTATCGGCAAATATCCTCGCCTGTGTGATGTCCCCCCACTCGCCGATCTTCTCTGCAGTCTTGCACAAGGATTCCCTAATCTTCCCATCCATGCACGTTTCTGCCTGTAATATGCCAACTCTGCTTCGTAGGTCTGCATACAGTTTGCAATCAATTTCTGTTCTTCAGGGGAAAAATATTTATCTTTTGTGGAGTCGTAATCTCTGACATAATTCCAGCTATCGTTATAATGCTTATTTACCGCTCCTGAAAGAGATTTTTTTGGGTTGCTGGCCCTCATCATATTCCAACTAATATATGCTTCCTTTTCGAATAGTTTACTCTTCTGTTTTATCTCTACCGGATCATCTGGGTCATAGGTGTACTTTTCCATGGCCTCCTTTTAGATCCTCGTTAAGCATCTTCTTGATCCGCTGATTTCTTTTTCAATGGCAACAGTATCTTGTCAACTCCAGAGGGGAACAACTCATCAATTATCTTTCTTTGAAATGCTGTTATATTTCCCAAGAACATTTCTGGACTTCCCCGCATTTAGCCAACTGTTCCATATCGCGCTTGAGAATACCCTTATGCTCTTCTATTTTATCTCTGATTTTTCCCTTCTTTCGTTCATTCTCTTCTTTTCTAGTTTCAAATAATTTTCTCGATTTCATTTAACCAAACCTTGATATGTTTACCATAACTGTCAATCTGCTTCTCTGTCTTCTTATCATCACTCATGAAAATTCCTCCCTCGTTTTGTCTTCCTCTAATATAGATGGGAGACATGTGTTAACGGTTAATTTATATTTGACTGTTTACAATCCCAGCTCCTCAAAGCTATATGAAGTCAATGCTTTCTCTCCTCTTCTCCAAATCCGGGTCAGCTTTGCAGAGTAAGATGAACTTTGCCTTTCTTTCTTTTTCACACAGAAGCTCATAGGCCAGTATGTTCTGCCCTTCCACTTCTGCTTTCTTGCAATCTCTATCCATTGTTCTACTTTGTCTGTTTTCTTCCTGATAGCAGCATCTTTGCGCCTTCAGTCGAACTTCTCAGTTCAGTCAGCAGTTTCTCAGCCTCAATCTCGCTTTTTCCTTTTCCTGTATCATTGCTTCCTCCAGTTCATGTGGGGTAGATATGAACTGGATATATCTTCTTGTCATCTCATCTGCCCGCTTCTTCAGTTCGTCTTTCGAGCTTCCCTGTCAATTTTTCTGTCACTGTTTGCTGGAATATCTCCTTGCTCAGTCCCTGTGCCAGTACCCTGGCCGATGTGGATGTCCCCCCACTCACCGATCTTCTCTGCAGTCTTGCACAAAGGATTCTCCTAATCTTCCCATCCATGCACGTTTTCTCTGAAAGGTACGCCGCTTCTTCCTCATGGGAACGCAGACAGTTTATGATTAAATCCTGTTCTTCCTTTGTAAAATACTTATCCTTCGTAGATTCATAATCCCTGTCATAGTTCCAATAGTCGTTGTATGCCTTATTCGGCGTTCCAGATGCCATTGTCTTTCGGCTGCTATGCTTGAGCGTTAGTCCAATTGCGTGCTCTCGATAAAAAGCTTGTTCTTCCTCTTCTCTTCAATTGGTTCCTCAGGGTCATAGCTGTACTTTTTCCATGGCCTCCTTCAAATCCTCATTGAGCATCTTCTTGATCCGCTGGATTTCTTTTCAATGGCAATATCATCAGAATCTGCATTTCCAAACATTTCGTTCCAGATTTTCGCTGTTCCTTGACAGGGTTTCTGGAATATCGTCAATAGTGCCTCCAAGGTCAATGGCTGCGTTGACTGCAAACTGTATGCTTTCCTTTGCACTCTGCAGACTCTTTTCACTCTTTTGCCTTTTTTTTTTTCATCAACAGCCTGCTTATATTGATTTGCATATTTTTTCTGCTGCCTTCAACCAGAAAAAGAATGTCTTCTCTCCGTTTTGCTATCTTTTTTTTCTGTCTTCTTATCCTCACTCATAAAATTCTCCTCCTCCCACTTTTGTCTCTTCCTCTTACCATTAAAGATGGGCGGCATCTACCAACTGCTATACATACATTTTACCTTTTTTCAGCGTCTCGGGCAAGGGTTTCAGCCCTGCTACTTTGTGGCAGGGCTGAAGAGTTTGTGAGCATTTTATGAATTTCATCCATCATTTCCTGGATTCAAAGTTTTTGTTGAACATTTCCACATAAGCAGAAAACAGCTCAGCTTCCCGGGCTTTCCGGCTCTCCAGCTCTTCCTCTGTTTCGTAGAGATCAATGGGCTTTTCCGGATATCTGGCGTTTTCGCCCAGAGATGCGGCGATAGAGTGAGTCACGTAGATGCCGCTGAGCCATGCTGCATAATTTGCCCGCTCAGCTGCGCTTTTTGTTCCTCTTTGATAGGCCTTGACAAAGGCTGCAGCCTTCTGGGGTTCAGCTGCCAGAACAGATGATAATCCACGCCCATTCTCAGAGCCATCGGAAGATAGGATTCCTCTATGAGCTGCCTTATACTGTCAAAAGGCTGGTTCGCTTCTTCCTGCGTTTCCTGGCTCGCTCCATTGCTCTTCGGCGTGCTCTGGCTGAGCCCTCGAAAAAACCGCTGCGCTCTACCGCCTCATTAATTTCCTGCAGCATCTGCTCCAGAGAGCCTCCCTTTGACAGATGGGCTTCCAGTTCTTTTGCCGGCGCGGTGAAAATCACCGTTCGTGGCCAGAGCCAGGAATCCTCTCACCGTCGTCAGCACCTTCTTGTCCATATCGGTCAAAAGCGATGCCCATAATGTCTTCCAGCTCGCACATGGCGTTAAAGTCAAGCTCGGGCAATCTGTATTCTCTGTTATTAATAATCATCCTTTTTCTCCTCCTCGTAGTATGGCAAAGGCGGCCTTCTGCCGCCTATGCCTTCAATATAATTGTTTTTGCCGCTTATGCGGATGGCGCTGCTGCTTTTGCCACCCCTTGAAGACGGAATTGCTACCACCTTCATGTCAACTGCCGCGTTGAGAGCGCCGGCTGCGATGATCGCTGTATGCTGTCCTGTAAACTCATAATTGTCAGCGCCGATGTTCAGCGTATAAGTCAGCTCCTTGCCCTCTGCTGCGGTTAAGTCAGCAAAGACTGCCGCGTCATAGTTTTGCCACGAATTCCATGGCTGCCATGCCCTTTTTTGCCCGGAATGAAGACCTGCGCTTCATCTGCCAGAGTGGTCACTTCGATTGCAGCCGGTGCTGCGCTCCAGATCAGGGAAGGATTTGATGTAAACTTTGATATCCTTTGATAATCCTTCACCTTTGATTGTTAAATATGTTCCTGTTGTGCTAATTGCCATTTTCATTACCTCTTTCTTTCTGTTGATTTTTGATTAGCTGCACGATGGCCTTTGCCAGTGCAATTTTTTCTTCGTTTTTGCAGGTCATCTTTGGAATGATGGCTTCGTACTGCTCTCTTTGACGATACCGCCTTCCACAAATGTCTCCTTTACCTGTAAGTCCATGAGTGCATGGTCAAAATCTTCCCTGAAGCTGTGCAAGCTCTCTGCGCAGGACCTCTATTTCACGATCCTTGTCTCTATCAAAGCTTTCAGTTTCTCCGTTTCCGCCTTTGCTTCTTTATATTTCAGATTCACTTCGTCATATCTGAACTTTGGAAGCATGATAGGCTGCATTCTCATCTCTTTTCCATGTTTCCTCCTTCTGTTGTTATCGCTGTCATTCAGCGAAAAATTTCTAAGCTGTGGCTTTCTTCAGGTACGCTGTCGGTTCCGTGCGAAGTCCGCCGCTGCTCTGATAAACGTTGGTTGCAACATCAATGATTTCCCATCCGTCCGTCAGCAAAATCTGAAGCTGCTGCTCTATATACAGTGGATCTCCTGAGATGTGTTTCACTTCCATTTCTCTCCTCCTTTTCCAGATTCTTTTTATCTCTATCTTTTGATGATACTAACTTTAACACATTTTTTAGTACGGATGCACACAGTGCAAACAGATTTTTATGTAAATGCATATATTGAAAAAAGTCTTCTATTTCATATGGAGCCAAATTAAGACAGGAGTGAAATGATTATGATAAAAAGAATTTCTTTAGAAAAGGAAGCCCTGAAGTCTGCATGGAAAACAGCAAACCGCCATTTATTTTTCAGCTTCCGCCAGAAGAAGGCAGAAAGGTTTTAGACAAAGTGCAAGATACGCCCGTAGACATGTATTCCGCCTCCATTTTTACCACAGAAGTGAATACGGGCAGGTATGGGAAAATCGCAGTGAACTTTGTCGTCCCTGAAAACTGCGATGAGAAAAGGCATGTGATCTTATACATACACGGCGCCGGCTGGGTCTTTGGAAGCTTCCACACCCATGAAAAACTGGTCCGCGAACTGGCAGCAAGAACCGGCAGTATCATCGTCTTCCCCGAATATTCTCGTTCTCCGGAAGTCCATTATCCTGTAGCGCTGGAACAGTGTTACTTTGTGCTCTGCTGCCTGGGTGAATTATTGGAGCGCATGGACTTAAATGCTGATTTAGACAAGCTGGTGGTCGCTGGTGACAGCGCAGGCGGCAACATCGCTGCGGCCCTTGCCATTATGGCAAAATTCCGCCACGGTCCCTCCATCAACAGACAACTGCTGTATTATCCGGTCACCAATGCCTGTTTTGATACGGCATCTTATAAAGAGTTCGGCGTCGGCTACTACCTCTACCGTGCGGGCATGGAGTGGTTTTGGGATCAATATCTGCCTGACTGTAAAATGAGAGAGCAAATTACCGCCTCCCCGTTAAAGGCCACAGTAGAACAACTGCAGGGACTTCCTGCCGCTATGATTCTAAATGGAGAAGCCGATGTCCTCCGGGACGAGGGGGGGAAGCCTATGCCCGCAAGCTGCGCAGTGCAGGAGTGCCAGTCACCGCCATCCGCTTTCAGGCTATGATCCACGATTTCGTCATGCTGAACGCCCTGGATCAGACAAAAGCCTGCCGGGCCGCCATGGATGTTTCCACCGCCTGGATTAAGAAAAAAAGTTATTGTGAATAAAATGCGTCTTACTGACTTGTCTATTTTCTTGTTGACAACTATGCCAAGGTTTGTGATTTTCGTAACGGAGCTTAGAATTGTTGTAAAAGAATTGAAAGGAGTTCTCTGATGAAAGATTATACAAAATTATCTCCCGATGAAAAGGATGCGTTAGTAAAAAAAAAGCAATGGATGTAGGATTTCAGACAGAAACAGATTATGGCAACTGTATTCAAAGCTGTCTCAACGGTCTCTACGAAGCCTTCCCGGATCTGGGAATTACCAAGGATATGCTGAAAGCATCCTTTGGAATCGCCGGCGGCTGCGGCTGCTCTCTGCTTGGAACCTGTGGGGCGCTCAACGCCGCCGCCTGGGCGATCAGCCTCTGTTGCGGCAGACCCATTGACGACTTAGCTGGAGACTATGAGGCGTGTCACGAGATGATCAGAGACTTGGTCGAGGATTTTCGCAGGGAGTACGGCGGCATCCTCTGTTCCGATGTCATGGTACATAATATGGGCGCCGTCTACGACTGGAAAACGCCAGAGGGCGACCAGGGCTACATGGATCACGACGGCACTTTCATTGTGCAACCGCCGTGGCATACTGCGCGGAAAAGGTTGCCAGAATGATCGTGGATGGCAGGCTGCGCGAATCTTAGAGACAGGCATTGCCCTGATACAGCAAAACAAAATACCGGCTGCATGACACCAGCCGGTATTTTTATTCTATACTTTCCCCAAGATCTCCACAGTCATACCTGCCTCTGTTTCGAAATAGGGACTTGATTTCCTCTACACGCTCCTCTGAAGGAGGTGCGAATCCACAGGCTTTCCGCCTATGTTCCGCTTCTTCGATACGCCCAGATTGTGATACGGAAGCAATGTCACCCTGGTAATGCCATTTGCCTTATAAAAGGCTGCCGTCTCTGATGATATCCCAGGAGTCGTTGACCTCGTTGACTAGGGGCATCCGCATCTGCACTTTGCTCCTGGTCACCTCGTCAGAAGCCAGCAGCCGCAGATTTTCCAGGATGATTTTGTTGCTCTGGCCTGTATATGCCTGGTGCACCTGGTCGTCTATGGATTTCATGTCATAGAGGATGTGTGTCACGTTTTTCTTTTCTGGCAAAGTGCAGAAGGCGCTCTCCGTCGCAGAAACCGGATGTGTCCAGGCATACGCCAATATCTCGCCCGCTGCCAGGTCGATCAATTCTTCGACAAAATCTCCCCTGGGACATGGCTTCGCCGCCGCTGATGGTCCCATGCCGCCGCCAGTATGGTCATAAATTTTGATCCTTTTCCACCTCGCAGAGGACCTCCTCCCTGGGCCGCCGTCATCTCCTTTGCCACCGCCCGCAGCGCCTTTTGCAAAGCAGAACTCTGTGCACAAAAGGCACGCCGTGCACTTGCTGCGGTCAACAGCGATGCGCCCTCTTCATCGAGACAGATGGCGTTCTCCGGGCAGTGGGTCAGGCAGTAACCGCATTTGATACAGCTGTTTGGCATCTCTATGACCTGCTGCTCATAGGCGATCGTTCTTGGATTGTGGCACCATTTGCAGTCCAGGGGACAGCCTTTGAGGAAGACCGTAGTCCGTATGCCCGGTCCGTCCTCTGTGGAAAACTTCTGTATCGCTCCCACCAGGGCTTTGATCGGTTTTTCACCCATGACAGGTACCTCAGCCCGCATTTTCGAAGTGCGCCGTTCTGTAAATGATGGTATCCTGGGCGCTCTTATCCAGTTCTGTAAAGTATGCCATGTATCCTGCTACACGGACCATCAGCCCTTTATATTTTCAGGATGAACCTGGGCGTCCTTGAGGGTCTCGGTATCGACAACGTTGATCTGATGTGCTCACCGCCGTGATCGAAAATAGGTCTTGATGACCCCTTCGATGCTGGCAAGGCCTCTTCTCTCCTTCTACGCCCTTCGGGTCAAAGCGTAGGTTGAACAGCGCGCCGTCGTGGAAGGCTTCCTGTCCCATGGATGCCACCGATTTGACCGTCGCAGTGGGACCGCTGACATCGCGCCCCATCATCGGAGAAGCATTGTCACAGAAAGCCTCTCCTGCCAGTCTGCCGTCAGGCAGCGCCCCGCATACCGCGCCGTGGGAGACGTTTACCGTCTGGGAATGTACGTTAAAGGAAAATCTGCCGCCTCTGGCGTCAGGCCAGGTCTGTACGTGATCTGCAATAAAATGCATCATCTCTCTGTAGATACCGTCTACATGCTCCCTTGTCGTTGCCGAATTTTTTTCCGGCTTATTGAGCAGAAGCTGGCGCATCCTCTCTTCCCCTTCGAAATTGTTGTCCAGGGCTTTTTGATCAACTGGTCCATGGTGATATCTTTGTCCTCAAAGACGCACTTTTCAATGGCAACGATGGAGTCAGCCATATTGGCTGCGCCGGTAATGTACATGCCTGCGGTGGAATACTTGGCGCCGCCGTGCTGCACCGATTTTCCGCTCTCCACACAGCCTTTGCGACCATGGAAGCGAAGATCACCGGGTATTTGGTCATATGGACACTCTGCATCACCTTGTAACCTGTCGCTACCAGCTCATAATGATGAAGAATCTGCTTCTTCAGTGCGTCCTTGAATTCGTCGATGTTCTTGAATTCCCTCGGATCTCCCGTCTGAAGCCCCATCAGCTTTCCTGTCGAAGGATCCACGCCGTTGTGAAGGACGAATTCAATCATTTTCCCCATATTCACATAGCCCGCATCAGGGAACCGTCGGTGGTGCCGCCGCCAGGTCCTGGCTGGATGCAGCCCACAATCGTCCAGTCTCTTGCTTCTTCTATGGTACAGCCTTTTGCCCAGCGCCATTTTCATAGCAGCCTTGTCATTAAAGAATCCCGGATTTGCCTGACCGTCCTGAATCATCTCACAGCCCTTGCGGATCAGTTCTTCCGGCGATCCATCCCAGAGACGCACCGCCATGACAGGCTGGGTCGTCTTCAGCTGATTTGCGGCCTCCAGACAGAGGTAGGACAGCTCGTTGGTCGCATCCCTGCCATCGGGTGTCTGTCCGCCGACGATGAGAATTCCCACATCGGATAGCCGGCAAAGGACGTGGCGTACCACTTATCTCTCACTTCAAATACTTCGCAGGCTTTTCAGATAGAAGCATTCCAGCATTTCCAATGCTTCGTCCTTCGTGATGTTCTGTTCATCGATGACGTCTTTCTTGTAATACGGCCACATATACTGGTCAAATCTGCCGAAACCGTTGGCCGTGGTACAGACCTCGATGTGGAAGTAGACGTGCACGAACCAGATCATCTGCAGCGCCTGCTGGAAGGTCTTTGGCGGATTTTCTCAGGAACCACCCGGCAGTTTTCTGCAATGGTGAGTAGCTCCTTCTTTCGCTTTTCGTCACTGCATTCCGCTGCCTGTCTTTTCGGCTTCCTCTGCCATTCTGTGGGCATAGGTGATCAGCCCCTGACACTGTATGATGCAGGCTCTCCAATAGTTGATTTTCTCCCTGGTCCTCCTGACAGGCGCTGACGGTCTTCGCGATGTTCTCTCTGCACTCGTCCATATAACCTT
>VOFI01004260.1_pt1 | contig 29682 bp, 25 predicted proteins | sample 5384131 | NCBI WGS metagenome assembly VOFI01 (sample SAMN12384728, study PRJNA508395) | human gut metagenome | isolation source: healthy gut H | host: Homo sapiens
GGCGGGTAAGGATCAGAGAACTGGAAAAAGGCTTTATAGTGGCAGGACGTTATAGGATGAGCAAGCATAATTTTACGGATATCAGGGTTCCCATAGAACCGGATAATCCGTCTATATGCAGGGATGAGGCCAAGTGCATCAAATGCGGCCAATGTAAAAAGGTATGTACGGAAAGCATCGGGGTAGCGGGACAGCTATGACCTGGAGCCACGGGTGATAATGCTATCTGTATCCATTGCGGACAGTGTGCCAATGTCTGTCCTGCCGGAAGCATTACAGAAAGATATGAGTATGAACGCGTCAGGAAAGCCGCGGCCAATCCGGACCGCATTGTTATTTTCATTCCCCCTCCGTCCGGCGGCGCTGGGAGAAGGGAATTCGGGATGGCGGACGGAAGCTTTCATCAGGTAAGATGGTAGCGCTGCTGGCTAAATTATAAATTACATTCCTAGATACAATTTTGCAGCAGATACTGGCAAATTATAGAGGAAGCCGGCAGGCAGGTAGAACGGCTGGACTCAAAGCGACCGCGCTCTCTTCCCTCAGCCTACCAGCTCGTGAAACATGGAGACCTATTAAATGCATCTTCCAAACAGATTCTGGCCTGGATGGTCAAACATAAAGACTCCATTTTATAAAGAAAATGCTCATGGCTTAAGAAAAATTCGAACCCCAAGATAGAACAGAAAAGGATTACTGCATCACTGAACAAAACGGTATGAACAACTTGATCATAAGAAGTCTGCTTTTGGTGTGATTTTGGGAATAACTGAGGGGCAGTGGAAGCCGTACGGACAGCTAGAGAAGCCCTGCTAAACGGCAGTCAATGTAGGTGGCTTGACGATGATGGGATTCCTTAAGTTATGGTAAGTTGAAAAGGATTTAAACGGTGAAGTTCGCAGCATTCTCCGTAAAGATGAATTCGCCCAGGTTTCGGCATTTGAGAAGAGCCAGCCTGGCGGATACGGAATGGAAGAGATATCCTGATCAAAGCGTCCGTATCCGTGCCTTTACGCAGTTACGCTGCAACAGTCGTGAATGAAGAGGAGTTCTACGGAAACGCCCTTATTCCTGTAGAGCAGATGCTGCATACTTTGGGCATGATGAAGCGCTGATTTAGGGTAGAGTAAAAAGTATCAGCGAAAGCTTTACGGACATTTTTACTCAAAGAGAAAGGAGAATATGTATGGCTGATTTAAAGGATCCAAAACAGAAAAAGAATCAAACCGCATTTGCAGGAGAATCAATGGCGAGAAAGACGGCTATGTACAGATTGCCAAATATTTTTAGGAAACAGCAAACTCAGTCCAGCAGTCCCGTTTGACTGATTATTCTTCCGGCACAAGTGATCCTGAATAGATCGTCATTTGAAAATAACCCAGCACAAGAAACATGCCGATGCTCAGCAGCATATTATCCAGATGAAACGGATTTGAAGCAATAGACTACCAGCATGGCCATGGTAATTAACAATTTCCGGTGTCTTTTCCCGCTAAACGAGAGCAACTAAACTTAAGGAGAATATCATATAAGGTTTAAGCTTCCCATAATTTTAAAAGGTTCCAGCATGGAGAGCCTATAAGCAAAAAGATGGCGGGCATTCATGGTGATACTAGAGCTGCAGACAGCGGAGCAAAGGGTGAGAAGCAGTTCAATCAAGGCCAAACTGCATGGAACCGGCGTATACAAACAGGCTCATGAACAACGCCCATCCATAAAAAAAAAAATCCCCTTACTGGTGAGAAGAATACCAAAAGCCATACCCAGAAAAAGATATCCCATCATAACCGGCAGGGTGGGATAAGGAAACGCCGCCTTAAGAGCTTTTTCCTTTTCATTAGTCGAACCTCCTAATTTATCGCAAAAAGGTTTCGTTAAATGTGACGTTCCATCGTGCTGATGGTTTACCGAAACTTATTATATCCGTATCCGAACATGTTGCTTTTATTAAATAATCGCGCGCCGCAGCTCAATACGCTTCACGCCTTAGCCCGCCCTCCCGCCCGCCGTTTTTCCCCACCGCTATCAGGCCTTCTAAAAACGCCGGTCCTTAGATTGCGTCCTGTGCAATCTTAGTACCGTGGAGCCTGAATTAATAAGGATGTGCCGGTATCAGTTATCCGGCGCTGGAATGACCTGTTGAAAAATTGTGATCATCAGGATCTGGAGGAGTTTAAGGAGAGCGAGCCCAGGGGGAATATGAAAGCTCCATCTTCAGAATATCCATTCTCTGGTAACAATTGCCTTTGATAGAAAATGACGCTGTTATGGGATTTTTTTGGGGTGGACAATCCTCCCGTTCAGGATTTGGACGGGAAAATACGACGGCAATCCTGAATATCCTGGCTTATTTTTCCAGACGCTTATTTCCAGAACCGTATGGGCAGACAGGCTGCAGCAGCTCAGTTTTACGGACGGGCTGACCGGGGCAATGAACAGAAATGCCTTTATATGAAGGGATATTACCCCGCCGATTCGGATAAGGGCTATGGCTGGGGAGTTGTTTTTTCGTTGATGTTAACGGGCTGAAGGAAACCAATGATCAATATGGCCATGTGGCGGGGGATGAACTGCTCATACGCACTTATCAGAAAATCAGCAGTGTTTTTGGAAATGCCTCCAGGTACAGGACAGGCGGGGATGAATTTGTCATTCTCTGTCAGGATCTGGGGCAGGAGGAATTTCTGGAAAAGACGGCGCAGCTGAAGTGTATTTTCAGGGAAGAAAACGGCGATATCGCTGCGGTCGGTGTGAACTGGACACAGAAGGGCAATTCCCTTCAGCAGGCAATAAATGAAGCGGAAAACCTGATGTATCAGGATAAGAAAAATTTTTATTCTGTCCTGGAGGCTTCAGGGGAAGAAGAGCCTGAGAGGATACGGTTTAAAACAGACGAATTACAGAAGGAACCGCTTCAGGGCAATACGCTGGATATCCTTGAGGAGGCGCAGATAAAACAGGTTTCCCAGGAAATGCTGCATTTGTATTTTGAAAAGCAGGATGTGGGAAGGCTGCTTCGATATATGGATGAATCCTTTGTCTGGGCGGATGAAGAACATCCCAGGGTGTATGGGCGTAAAGAGGCGGAAGGATATTTTATCAGAATGGCTGATGCGATGGCCGGATGTATGATAAGGAATCTGGAGCAGTATACCAGAAAGCTGTCGGAGGATACCTGGCTGTGCTGTAACTGGTGCTATCTGGATCGATTTGACCGGCTGGGGCATCTTGTCAGGAGGCCGTTTAATGACAGCATGATTTTTAAAAAGAAAAAAAGCGGGGAATTCAGCTGCTATTTTTCCCATGTGTCAAGGAAATCCCTGTCGGAGATGGATGAAAAATCAGAGATAAAGGACCCGGAGGTGAATTAATTTGCCCGGGAGATATGAAGAGCGGCCGAAGAGGGCCGCTCTTTTCAGGAAAAAGGGGATTATGCTTTTACATCCGATTTCTTCAGGTACCCTATTTCCAGCAGTACAAAAAGCAGCAGGAAAATGGTGCAGCTTAACAGAAAGGGCAGGGAGGAGCCGGAGAGGATATCTTCTTCCCGGTTGGAATTCATGCCCAGGAGCATGAGGGAATAAGGACAATAAAGTCCCAGATCCCTGGAGGAAAAAAGAAGGCCGGATATACTGCCCAGTAAGGCGATTGCTATGGGAAGGGCAAAGCTTCTGATGAAGGAGGAGAGCAACAGCTGCAGGGCGGCTATGGCCAGTCCCCCTAAACAGCCTCTCAGCAGCCAGAAGCAGGTCTGTATAGGAGGAAAACCCGCCATACCCACCGCGCGGCCGCTGATGAAGTACAGGACGCCCACCCAGAGCTGGGTCAAAAGAGTGACGCAGGCAATGGCCAGAAACTGGGATAAATACAGGATGGGAATGGGAACGGGGGCGGTCATCAGGGCATTGCGGTTGTGGTTGAAATTTTCCACACGCCAGAGGTAGGCGCAGTAAACGGCAATGAGGGGGCCAAAGAAAAAATTGGAATAAAACAGGGTGGTCTGAGTCCAGAGACTGTACCACAGGGAGTCCAGGATTTCCACATTCTGCAGGTAATTTGCACACCCCATTACGGTGCTGATCAAGGGGAGAATGAGGAAAACCACCCAGATAAAAGAACGTTTCAGTTTCATAAGTTCTGCGCGCATACAGGAAAACAGCATAGTTAAACCTCCTTTTTCATAAATAAATGTTTTCCCACGATGTAAAGCGCTGCGGCCGCGATCAGGAAAACGGAAAACCAGCCCCATCGGAAGGGGATTCATACAGATACATGGTGCGGGCGCTTTCGTCATACCAGGAGGAAAGGGTCAGCCCTACCATGTAATAGCCCCAGGGGAGAAAATTGGCCACGCTTCCCACAGGGAAGAAGGCGGAAAAGACACCAACCAGACTGCCCAGAAGCCCGATGAAGAGAGGCATGAGCTGGCTGGTTATGAGCATGGAAAGAACCTGCTGCATCAGATACAGCGCCAGGCTCACTACAAAGAGCACGGCAAGGAAGGGGAGCAGGTGTTTTATGGGAAGCGGCTGCGTGAAGTGCAGCAGCCTTCCAAGCAGCAGAACATTGGCGCCTTCCAGCAGGGTGAGGAAAAGGATATAGATACCTCCCAGAAGGAGCTTTGCGTCAAATATCTTTTTTTTCTCCTGCATGGTGCAGAGCAGCTTATAGGTATTCCCCTTATTTTCCGCATCACATATGCGGCTTGCCATGACCGCAAGAATCAGAGGAAGAAAAATGGTGTTAAGCAGGGGGAGCTGGAACAGAAGATTGAAATACCCTTCTGCGGAAGCTTCCGGTTTTGCCAGATAGCTGTTGGACATCATCCAGAGGAACTCCATGCCCACAACACCGAGAGGAAGAGCCCAGAGGAAGCGGCCCCTTATTTTTTTCAGTTCGGCCCGTAAAGCGGTAATCATAAGCTCACCTTCCTTCCGGTTAAATCCAGGAAAATATCCTCCAGGGTCTGCTGCTGTTCCTGGATCCGGAGAAGACCGGCGCCGGAGGCCGCAGTCCCTGCCATGAGAAATGCCAGTTTATCATCCGACATATCACGGAAGGTAAGATATTCCCCTTCTATGCGGCAGGTTACCTTCTGATCGGTTAAATAGCGGAAGGCGGCTTTATTATCCATGGTGCGAAGCCGTATCTGTTTCCGGCTGTGTTCATACAGGTGAGCGAGGCTGTCCTGGAAAATAAGTTCGCCCCGGTCGATAATGCCCGTATGGGTAGCCATCTGATCGATTTCACTGAGAAGGTGGCTGGATATCATGACGGTCATACCATATTTGCCGGGGAGAGAACAAATCAGCTCCCTCATCTCCTGGATGCCGGCAGGATCCAGGCCGTTGGTGGGTTCATCCAAAAGAAGCAGCTTCGGACGTCCCAGAAGGGCGGAGGCCAGGCCCAGGCGCTGCTTCATGCCAAGGGAATAATGCCCCGCCTTTTTATTCTGCTGTTTCTCCATTCGGACAATGCGGAGAACCTCATCGATTTCTTTTTCGGGAACTCCCTTGAGGAGACATACGATCTTCAGGTTTTCCCGTCCCGTGAGGTGGGCGTAATAGGAAGGGGATTCAATGAGCGAGCCTGTGTCCCGGAGGATTGCCAGGCGGTTTTTGTCATTCATGGTCTGTCCCAGGACCTCAACGGTGCCGCCGCTGCATTTGATCAGGCCCAGAATCATTTTCATGGTCGTGCTTTTTCCTGCGCCGTTGGGGCCGAGAAAGCCGTAGATGCTGCCCTCGGGGATCCGCAGATCCACATTATTTACGCAGGGGGTGTTGTTGTAGGTTTTGGTGAGCTGATTGGTTTTTACTGCCAGTGCCATAATTTTCTCCATTTCTCCGGCGTTTGGCGCCGTGTTTGTGTGATGCAATTTCTTTCTTGTACCCAGAATAAAGGAGCCCCCTTAAACGTCCATGAAGCCTGCCTTACTTTTACCTTAAATTTTTGCCGGAACTCTGGAAGGACAGGCAGCTTGCGGATATAATGGAAAACAGGGTTACTATTCACGGTTCCTGTGCCGTCGGTCTTAAGATTCCGTCCACCCGGTATTCCCTGTCCTGTCCTGCGTACCGTAGTTCTGCAAGGTTCCTGTCAGGGCACGCTTCCGCTCGGATAAATACGCAGCGGTACTAAGGCAGCAAAATACGCAGCCTAAGGACCGGCGTATTTATACGGCCCATACAGGAATCCTTGCAGAACTGCGGTACGCAGGACAGGACAGGGAATACCGGGCGGACGGAATCCTAAGACCGACGGCACAGGAACCGTGAATAGTAACAGGACGGAAGATCCGGGAAAGTTCAGAAAAGGAGTACTGTATGAATACGATATATGACAGCAGCCTGCTGCTGGTGGATGATAATGAAGACTTATGCAGGATGCTTACGGATATGCTTTGCAGAGAAGGGTTCCGGAATGTGGAGTCGGCAGGAAGCTGTGAGGAAGCCTTTCTTTATTTTCAGATGGGAAATAAGGAACCGGATCTGGTTATTCTGGATATTAACCTGCCTGACGGCGACGGTTTTTCCCTGATGCAGAGAATACGCATGGTTTCCATGGTACCAGTGCTTTTTCTGTCTGCCAGGGATGAGGATAATGACCGGCTTCTGGGACTTGGCCTGGGGGCGGATGATTATATGACAAAGCCGTTTCTGCCGAAGGAACTGATTCTCCGGGTGACGGCGGTTTTGAAAAGGACGTACTTCCCGCCGGGAAGGGCAATGCGGCAGGGAGAGGACGGGATACTGCAGCTGGGAAAGAAAAAGGTGGATTTCAATGCGGGTACCGTGTCTGACGGGAAGGAGAGCCTGCAGCTTACGGCAAAGGAGCTGGCTATTCTGAAGAAGCTGTATGAGAACAGGGGAAATATCGTTACTTTTGACATCCTTTGCAATACCGTTTGGGGAGATGAGTATTATGGATATGAAAATACGCTGATGGTTCATATCCGGAGGCTGCGGGAAAAAATAGAAGAGAACCCGTCGTCGCCGGAATGGCTTCTGACAGTGAGAGGGCTGGGGTATCGTCTGGCAAAGGAGCAGGGATCATGAAAAGCTTATTTAAAATATACCGGCGGTATATTTTATCCGCCGGATGGATAGCCGCCGTGGTTATCCTTGTCAATATGTGTGTGATGATGATGGTGGGAACCTATTTCGCCTCCCAGAACCGGGAAAACCCGGACAGCGTGGGAAGGCGGCGGCTCATGGAGGTCAGTTCCCATATGAACAGGGAAAGGGACGGGACGCCGTATCTGGAAGAAGAAGGCTATAAGCTTCTGGAGGATACGGGAGCGGCGTTCGCTTTTCTGCTGAATGATTCGGGAAACAGGATCTGGAACTGGCAGGTGCCGGAGGAAATTCCGGTACATTTTACTTTGGGAGAGGTGGCGTCCTTTTCACGCTGGTATCTGAAGGATTATCCGGTGCGGGTGTGGAATTGTGAGGAAGGGCTCCTTGTCATAGGGGAATCCAAGGGTGTTGTGTCCAAGTATATGATGGAGATGTCTCTGTCATCCATACGGAAGCTGCCGTTTTTTCTTATCGTGATGGTTCTTGCCAATCTTTTTATGGTGCTTATTCTTGCGGTTCTGTCGGGTTACCGCCTTTATTCATCTCTGAGGCCGGTGGCGTCAGGCATCGACGGGCTGATATCAGGAAAACGGGTGCTGGTTCCGGAGCAGGGGCTGACGGGAGAGCTGGGGAAAAAGCTGAACCAGGCCGCCGCAGTCCTGGACAGGCAGAGATGGAATCTGGAGCAGAGGGACACAGCCCGTACCGAATGGATTTCCGGCGTGTCCCATGATATCCGCACACCGCTTTCCATGGTGATGGGATATGCGGATAATCTGGAAAATAAGGAGTCTCTTTCTGAGGAGGACAGGAGGCAGGCCGGAATTATTAAGGAACAGAGCCTGAAAATAAAAAACCTGATAGAGGATCTGAATCTTACCTCCAAGCTGGAATATCAGATGCAGCCCCTTCGTATGGAAGAGTATGTGCCTGCGGCCCTGCTGCGCTCCGTGGCGGTTTCCTGGCTGAACGGAGGGTTTGATGAGGAATATGAACTGGAGGTTTCCATCCGGGAGGAACTGGAGAGCGTGGTCATGCAGGGGGATATCGGCCTGCTATCCAGAGCTTTGAATAATCTTATCGGAAACAGTGTCCGGCATAACCGTTCATGCCGTATAGAAATGAGCGGGGAACTGATTGCCGAAAACGGGCTTTCCCTGTGCCGCATCGGGGTGAAGGACAATGGGAAAGGGATTCCGCCTGAAATCCGTGAGCTTCTTACACAGGATCTGGGATACCGGGATGTTCAGGAGCAGGAGACGGGCCGCATGACGGGAAAGCCCCGTGTTATGGAAAAGTCCCGCGTTATGGAAAAGCCGCATATTATGGAAAAACCCCACATAATGGGGCTGCGTATAGTGAAGCAGATAGTTAACACCCACGGAGGCCGTATGGACTTTTCCGGGGACGGAAGGGAAGTGATCCTCTTACTGCCGGTGGCAGGCACCCTGGAGAGCCTAAGGAGCAGGAAAAAGCGTAAATGGTGGGAGATTCTGTGGTATGGTGAAGTGAAGGGCTGAAAGGCGGGTAACGGTTCAGGCCTGTCCGGACTGCTGAAGGGTATAAAAACGTTAGAATAAATCTAACCTTTTACGGAAGATTTTTTTCGGCTGATCCGTTATAATGATTCCGAAGTGTGAATGGAAGACAAGAATAAGAGAACACGAAGATTTATGGGCAGAGCAAAGTAAAGGAGAGCGGGAAAATGAAAAAACAAGCGCACGTGATTTCTCATTCCCATTGGGACAGGGAATGGTACCTGCCGTATGAGAAGCACCATTGCCTGGAAGTGGAATTTATGGACAGGCTTCTGGATACCATGGAGAGGGATCCGGACTTCAAAAGCTTTCATCTGGACGGACAGACGATTATGCTGGATGATTATCTCCAGGTGAGGCCCGAGAAGAAAGAACTGGTGGAAAAGCTGGTAAAGGAAAAAAGGCTGTATATCGGTCCCTGGTATATCCTGCAGGATGAATGGCTGACAGGAAGCGAATCCAACCTCCGTAACATGGAAACCGGTATGAGGGAAGCCGCCAGGTACGGAAACGTGAGTAAGGTGGGGTATTTCCCCGATTCCTTCGGCAACATGGGACAGGCGCCCCAGATACTCCTGGATGCGGGAATCGACTGTGCCGCATTCGGAAGGGGAGTGAAGCCTACCGGCTTTAACAACGAAGTGGCGGAAAATGATAATTTTACCTCACAATATTCGGAAATGTTCTGGGAATCCCCGGATGGATCCCGGATTCTGGGAGTGCTGTTTGCCAATTGGTATAATAACGGCATGGAGGTGCCTGCCGAACCGGAAGAGGCGCGGAAATACTGGGAGGAAAAGCTGGCGGGGGCCATGAAATTTGCCTCTACGGATCATCTTCTGTTCATGAACGGCTGTGATCACCAGCCGGTACAGACGGATTTGTCCCAGGCCCTCAGGACAGCGGCAGATCTTTTTCCCGATATCACCTTTATCCATTCCAATTTTACGGACTATTGCCGGTGCCTGAAGGAAGAGCACAAAGAGGATCTCGCTGTGATTAAGGGAGAACTGCGCAGCCAGGAGACCGACGGCTGGTACACTCTGGCGAATACGGCGTCGGCCCGGATTTATCTGAAACAGATGAATGCCCGCTGCGAAGCCCTTTTTGTCCGTGCTGCGGAGCCGCTGGCGGCCATGGCTTATGAATGGGGAAAGGAATACCCTCATGATCTGCTGGCCTACGGCTGGAAAACGCTGATGCAGAACCATCCTCATGACAGTATCTGCGGCTGCAGCGTGGATGCGGTACACAGGGAAATGGTTACCCGTTTTGAGAAGGCGGAGCAGGTTGCCCTTCATATCATCGAGGAAAGCCTTGCTTATCTGGCAGCGCATATGGACTGCCGGAAATTCCGTGAAATGGACGAAGAAGCGGTTCCTTTCCTGGTGGTAAATCCTACCGGTTACCGGAAAAGCCAGGTGGCGGAGGCAGTTCTTACCGTAAAAAAATATCCTTTCAAGGGAAGTACGGTAGATGCCTGTCTGGAGAAGGCCAAAACGGAAAAACTTCCTGCCTATCGTATTGTGGACAGAGAAGGGAATACGGTTCCCGGCAGGGTGGAGGAGCTGCCCTATGCTTTCGGCTATGATCTTCCCAAGGATCGCTTCCGGAATGCTTACTTCGGACGCAGAGTCAGGGTGACTCTGGAAATCGAAGAAATGGCGCCTTTTACCATGGATACCTACTGCCTGCTTCCTGTGGAGGAAGAAGGGGAAAAAGAAAACGGGGACTCCCTTTTTATTTCAGAAAACACGATGGAAAACAGGTGGCTTTCCTGCCATGTGAATGATAACGGAACCGTGGATATCACACATAAGGAGAGCGGTATTGTTTACCGTGAGGCGGTAATGCTGGAGGATACCAGGGATATCGGCAATGAGTATATCTACTTTAAGCCGGTGGGAGAAGCCCCTGTTCTCAGCAGAAATGCGGAAGCGGTGATCAGCAGGGTGGAGGATACGCCGCTGCGGGCCGCCATACGGGCTGAAATAACCATGGAAATTCCTGTTTCCGCGGATGAAAGACTGGCAGAGGAAATAAGGGATCTGGTGGAATTTAAAAACAGGAAAGCCGGCAGCAGCAAGGAAACACTTTTCATGACCGTGGCAGTCACTTATGTGCTGGAGCGGGTGGGCAAAGGCCTGAAGGTAGAGGTGGAATTTGATAACCAGGCGCTGGATCACAGACTCCGTGCGCTGGTAAAAACCGGGCTGGACACCCAATGGCATTATGCGGATTCCATTTTTGAGGTGGCAAAGCGGAGCAATTCTGTGTCCCCGGTATGGGAAAATCCCTGCAACGCCCAGCACCAGCAGCTGTTTGTCAATGTTCATGAGGACAGAGGCGGAATGACAATAGCCAATAAAGGCCTAAACGAGTATGAAATTCTTCCGGAACAGGAAAATACCATAGCGCTGACCCTTCACAGAGGCGTCCGTGAGCTGGGAGACTGGGGAGATTTCCCGACGCCCCAGGCGCAGTGCCTGGGAAGGCAGAAAAAGGAATTCTGCCTGATTCCCCATGGAGAAGGAAATGCCCTGTACCGTTCCTATGAAGAAGCCTATGCTTTCACATCTGAGCTGTGGGCTGCAAAAGCGGAGACAGGGGAAGGAAATATACCGGAGCATTACACATTCCTGGAATGGAGCGCAAATACCCTGCTTTGGACCGCATGGAAGGTGCAGGAGGAGACAGGGGACTTTATATTCCGGGTATTCAATGCCTCCGAAGAATCGGATAAGCTGGTACTTCAGACGGATAAGAGGATATACCGCTCCAATGTGCTGGGAGAAAAGAGGGAATATCAGGAAGGCGGAGAAACAGAGGTGAGGGGCTGCGGTATTTATACAGCGGGCCTGGATAAAGAATAAAAGAAATATATTACGGCAGGCCATTTTCAGCGGCCTGCCGTATTTATAAAATCACTGTAACCATACAAATCCCCTCTCCGTCCCTTGAGATCCGGTTTCCCGCCCCGGCCAGTGACTTCTTTGCGCTGCCGGCCCAGGACATGCAGAGGATCCTGTAAGGGGCGTTATAAACTCGCCGGTCCTTAGGTTGCGTCCTTTGCAACCTTAGTACCGTTGCGTGTTTATCCGCGCGAAAGCGTCCCCTCTAAGGACCTCTGCATGTCCTGGGCCGGCAGCGCAAAGAAGTCACTGGCCGGGGCGGGAAACCGGATCTCAAGGGACGGAGAGGGGATCTGTACGGTTATAAATCACATAAAAAAAAAAAGAAGCGTCTGCAGAAGATACAGGCGCTTCTTTTTGATTTAACGTTATTTCAGATTACTGGGGAATAACATTGACAGCGCGAACCTTCTTGCTGTCTCTGGGATCAGCTTCTGTATCAAATGTTACAGCCTGACCTTCCTGTAATGTCTTGAATCCATCAGTCTGGATAGAAGAATAATGTACGAATACATCTTCTCCGTTGTCTGCGTTGGTGATGAAACCATAGCCTTTTTCTGCGTTAAACCATTTTACTGTACCGTTGCTCATTAGTGGTACCTCCTCATTTAAAAATTTTTACATATTCGGGGCGAAATACAAAAAAATCACATATTTTTGTAAATCTTCGAACGTGCCAAGGATTTACAAAAATATGTGAAATCATTGAATCGTTTGGAATACAGCATCATAGTACCCTTCTTTTAAGAAACTGTCAAGAGTTTTTTTGAAAATTTAAGTAAAAAATCAATGGAGAAAAATGTTAATACGCTAATAAATATTTCTTTTTACGACCCTGTGGTTTTAAAAGACAGGATGCCATGCCTGAACCTGCCTTTTGGAACGGCATTTTCCGGCCGCCTGACTCCCTGAAGCCCCTGTGCGTACAGGATTGCGGTTTTTGGGGAGCCGAAAATGCCGGGTGTTGGGACATGGCAGCAGAGGGCTTGCAGGATACGAAAAACAGCATTTACGGAATGTGTATTTTTCCCGTTGACATTATGACTACACTGTGTAATACTATAAATGACTACAAGATGTAATAAAAGGAGGTCATTATGGAACCAATACAGCTGATGTCGGACTCGGAAAAAGAGATAATGGAAATTATTTGGGATAACGGAGGCCGTATCTATATATCGGAGCTGCTGGAGGCCGTGGCGGAAGCGGGCCGTGAATGGAAACGGACGACGGTGAGGGACCTTCCTTACCCGCCTTATGGAAAAGGGATTGCTTCTCGGCGTACGGCAGGGGAAAAACTGTGAATACAGGGCGGCCATAACCAAAGAGGAATATCTTTCCGGGCAGGCCAGGAATTTTGTAGAGGAAGTATTTGACGGAAACGTAAAAGATCTGCTGGCGTCGCTGATCGGCCCCGAGAAGCTGGAAACGGAGGAGATCGAGCAGCTGCAGTCATTCTGGGAAAAGTGCAGGGAGGATATGCAATGAACACGATGATGCAGGGACTTTTGTCCGCATCCCTTTCCGGTTCCTTGATGGTGTTGGTATTTTTAGCGCTCAGGTATCTGCTGAACGGGCATATCAGCAGGACGGGCTGTTATTACATATGGCTTTTAATCCTTCTTCGGTTCCTGATACCTTATTCCCCGATCCCCGGAATTGCAGGTTATACGGCCGAGCGGATCAGACAGGCGGCCGGACGGCAGCAGACGGCGGAGACGGGAACACAGGACAGTGTTCCTGTTATGGAAACGGCAGGAGGAAAAGGTACAGGGGAAGCTTCCGGGACTGCAGGGACTGATGTGCCGGAAATGGATGTGGAAAAGAACACGGGAAGGGCGGCAGTCCGCAGAACAGCAGATGCATATGCGGCGGCGACGGCGGAAAGAATGTCATTTACCCGGATGTCCGCTATGATCTGGCTGGTGTGGCTTCTTCCTGCCTTAGGATTGCTGGCGCTTCGTATTTACCGCTACCGCCGTTTTATGAAAAAACTGAAAGAGCACCGGACTCTGCCGGAGGATCCCGTAATTTTACATGTATGCACCGTATTATGCAGAGAATGGGGATGGAAGAAGGAGGCAGTCCTGTATCAATGTCCGGGAATATCTTCTCCGATTCTGACCGGATTCCTCCATCCTTTTCTGGTCCTTCCCGGGGAATTGTGCAGGGAATGGGAAACAAAGCTGACTGAGGAGCAAAGGGCGCTGCGGATGGAATATGTACTCCGCCACGAGCTGATCCATCTGAAGAGGCTGGATTTATATTATAAATGGCTTGTACAGGCCGTGGTCTGTATCCACTGGTTCAACCCCCTGCTGCTGATGGCGGCCTCAAAAATCAGTGAGGACTGTGAATTATCCTGTGATGAGCAGGTGATTGCCGGACTCCCTGCGGCAGGCCGGATTGCTTACGGAGATACCCTTATAGCGTCCCTGCAGGCTCTGCGCGCCCCTGTAAGGCAGGAGGCCTGTGCGGGTCTGGGGGAAAAGACGGAATTGATGAAGGAGAGGTTAACGGCGATTATGAAATATGATAAGAAAGCAGCGGGAAAAAGAAGGGCGGCAGCCGTGATGCTGGCAGGGCTTCTGCTTGTTACAGGGTTTGTCTGCGGAGGCTTTTCCGCAAGGGCGGAGGGAGCCGCCGGGATAAACGGAGGAAAGACAGCGGCCGGAGGAAATGCAGCCGGTATGGATGTGGCAGGAAAGCAGCCGGCGAAAAATACCGTGACACGCGGAGGGGAGACAGTCCCCTTCTGGGGAGAGGATTCGAACTACAATAATGCATGGCAGGGACAATTTGCCTGCAGCTGTTTTTTTAAGAATGGATACCTCATTCAGCTTGCATGGAATAGTGACCCGGAAAATTACCGGACGGTGAGGAATATAACGGCAGGAGAAAGAGACTGGCAGATCGCTTTTCTGGATGGGACGGATTCCCTTGCCGGAGACGAGAATTTTATGGAAGCCCTGAAACTCTGTATTCTGGTGCAGAAGCAGAGAGAAGAAAAAGGCGGCCTGTCAGGCTTCTGGAACGAAAAAAACAAAATGAAGCAGCCGGTGGTATTATGTGGAAGGGCCGTATACCCAGACAGCCGATGAACTGGCGGAAAAGACATATGATGATGAAGACAGCTTGCTGCTGTATGCGTCTGTGATTGATGAGGTATCTCCCCGGACAGCAAAAAAATTGGGAGAACGGGCATATGAGGAGGATGATGCGGCACATTTTTCTCTTACGACGGACTCCATGTCGGAAGACGACAGGATGGCTTTTGCAGTGAGGGCTTACGAAGAGGACAATGTAACCATGTTTTCCATTATATGCGACGAATTGACGGAGGCTCACAGAAAGCAGCTTGAGGATCGGGCGAAGAAGGACAATCAGGAGATGTATTATTATATCCTGAAAAACAAAGAGGAGGGATGAGTTTTTACACCTGTTCATGAATGTCCGCCGGATCTATAATAAAGGCATCTGAAAACTGGAACATAAAAAGGGAGAGGGAAATGGAAAATACATTCTTTCAGGATGCCGCCGGCAAGCCGTTTATGCCCATCGGCCTGCAGGTTCATAATTCATCTACAGGAAGCAATATGATAAAGAAAGCCATACAGGCGGTGAAAGCATATGGGGGAAACTGTCTGGAGGCTCCCGTTTACTGGTGCTGCGTGGAACCGAAACAGGATCGGTATGATATGGAGCTGGTAAAGGGAATTGTCGATGAGGCAAGAAGCGCAGGTCTTCATCTGATTCTTCTTTGGTTCGGGACCAGTAAAAACGGACATCCGAATTACGTACCGGAATATATCAAGCTGCAGCCGCAGACCTACAGGCTGGCTCTGGGGCCGGATAAGGCGCCGGTTCCGTCCCTGTCCGTGCACTGCAGGGCGACTCTGGAACGGGATAAAAAGGCTTTTGTGAAATTCATGGAATTTCTGAAAGCATATGACGGAGAGGAAAGGACAGTCCTCGCCGTTCAGATTGAAAATGAGATGGGGTATGCCAATACGGACAGGGATTATTCCTGTTTGGCGGACAGGGATTATGAAAAACCTGTGCCGGAGGCTCTGAAGGATGTGGAACTGCCGGACAGCGGGAAAGAAAGCATTCCGGCAGACAGCGCGGTATCCCCATGGAAAAAACAGTTCGGAAGGCATTCTCACGAAGCCTTCAGCGCATGGCACCATGCTTTGTATATAAACGAAATCGCGGAAGCGGGAAAAGGGATTTACCGGATCCCCATGATAACCAATGTCATGGTTGGGGAACAGTCCTATGAAGAGCCCGGCTTATGCTATAATGCCGGAGCGGCGGTGGGCAGGGTCCTGGATATCTGGAAGGCCGGAGCGCCGGATCTGGATCTGTTGGGGCCTGATATTTATAATCAGAACCGCAGGGAGTATGTCAGGATCTGTGAGGCCTATGCGAGAGAGGATAATCCGCTGTTTATTCCGGAATCCCCTGTCCGGGGAGAAGCCAATGCCATGAACGCACTTCTGGCGGCGGCAGATTACGGCGCTGTGGGCATCTGTGCCTTCGGGGCCGAAAGCGCCCTGGATGAGGAAGGGAAGCTTATGGAGGACTGCCGGGATATGGCTCTGACCATGAGAATTCTCTCTTCCATGACACCTCTTCTGATCCGTTACCGGAATACAGGAAGGGTTCATGCGTTTGCGGAAGAGGAATTCGAAACAAGCCATTACCTGAAGCTGCCGGAATATCATGTGGTGGCTAAATATCTGAGACATGAGAAAATGTATTTCGGATATACCACGGATACCGGCTCGGAAGAAGGCAGGAAAAAAGCACAGGTGAGAGGGCGCGCCCTGCTGGTCCAGACCGGACCCTGTGAATTCTATCTGGGAGGCGCCGGTGTGGCTCTGGATTTTTACAAAAGGCCTGCGCCCGGGGATGAAGACTGCTTCAGCCATCTTTCCTCAAGACAGTCGGGACAGCTGAATTTCCTATCTGTGGAAGAAGGGCATTTTGACGGGGAAACCTGGGTGACCGAGCTGATGCGGAACGGGGACGAAACTAATTTTTCCCAGTATGTGCTGGACGGACAGCTGCTTCGCATCCGGCTGAATCCTGATACGGGGATGGATGTGGAGGATAAATAAAGGGACTTATGAGAGGGAACCACGGGAGAAACGTGGTTCTTTTTTTGTGAAATAGGAAAATAATTTAATGTATTGACATAGTGTGTGATACACACTATAATGTAATAAACAATATAGTGCAAGCAAAAGACAAGAGGATGAGATATGGGAAAAGAAGACGTGCTGGCCGGTCTGCTGATGGAACTGCGCCGGGGAACCATTGTACTGAGTGTTTTAAGCCAGCTGGATGAGCCGAAATATGGCTACAGCCTGGTGACGACTCTGACGGAATACGGAATGCCGGTGGAAACGAACACTCTTTATCCGCTTCTCCGAAGGCTGGAGGGGCAAGGACTTTTAATCAGTGAATGGAATACGGAGGAAAGCAAGCCCCGGAAATATTACTGCATTACCCCGGAGGGTAAGGAAGTTTATGAAAAGCTGAAGAAACAATGGCATAAGACGGCGGCAAGCATGGAACAGCTTTTGGAAGGAAAGGGAGAGGAAGGTATAAAATGAGCGTACAGGAATTAAAGGAACGATATGTATATGCGGTGTCCAGGCTGCTTCCCCATAAGATGCGGGAGGATATCAGCGCGGAGCTGGATACCCTGATTGAAGATATGCTGGAGGAGCGCTGTCAGGATCGGCCTGCTGAGGAAAAGGATCTGCGCGTTGTGCTGGCGGAACTGGGATCCCCTTCCGAAATGGCGAACCATTACAGTCCGGATAAGGATAAATGCCTTATCGGCCCCCCTTACTTCAGCGCCTATAAGTATGTGCTGCGGATAGTTTTCCTTGCGGTGACAGGAGGAATGCTGCTGGCCGGAGGAATTACCATGGTTATGGATAACTGGCAGAAAACTAAAATTTTTTATGAATATCTTGCGGATTTGGCCGGATGGATGGGAAGTATTATTATGGGACTGGTATTCGCCTTTGGTTTTGTGACACTGATTTTCGCTTTTTTCCAGAGAAAGGGAATCAGCCTGGAGGATATTAACGGAAGCTGGGAGAATCTTCCTCCGGTGCCTGTAAAGCAGGAAAGGATTGGAAAAGGGGAAACGATCGCAGGGGTATGTCTTTCCGTCGCATTTCTCATTGTTTTTTTGATAGTGCCTCAGATCCTCTGTGTCATTGTAAATCAGGGAGGACAGAAGGTGAGCATCCCGATTCTGAATGCGCAGACAGTCAGGAGCGTATGGTTCCTGCTGATAGGTATGGTGATTTTTGGAGTAGGCAGGGATCTGTTCGGTTATTTTGAAGGCAGGTATACCAGACGTCTGGCCGTGGTTACGGGCATTGCCGATTTATTGAGCTTTATCTGCTTCTTCTTTTTCCTGAACACGCCGGGACTGGTGAATGCTGATATCATTCCGGCAATTGACAGCCTGTTCCAGGGAAAGGATATGTTTATTGCGAAGGTGATAACAGGCTTCCCGGGAGTATTCCTTTTGGTTATGGCACTCATCTTTGTGCTTGACTTCGGAACTAATTTATATAAGGCACTGAAATACGACAGATAAAAAATGGATATTGACTTCCTCATATTCCATGCTTATAATAACGATAACAGACTCAGACAAAAGCGTTGATGAGGAGGAGTACATGTTCTTCCGGATGAACAGAGAGAAGATGGCTGGTGAAAATCTTCGTGAAGGGAACATGGAAGTAGCCTTTGAGCTTTGGATTGAACGGGATCGGGCAGGCAGTGATACGCCGGGCAGGATTCCAAGTAGACTCCAACGGAGATTTCCACCGTTATCAGGGAAAGCGATATCGGAAGCCGGAACGGTTTTCCCGTATTGTACAAAGTGCAGAAGTCTCTTCTGAATTTAGGTGGTACCACGGACTATAGTTCGCCCTAAGCATATTTGCTTAGGGCGTTTTTTTGTGCGGAAACAAGGTATATGATTGCCTTCTTGTGGAAAGCTGTCCGTAAGGTACGCCGCCGCTACGCTTCCTATCTGGTTTGTAAAACAAAACAACGGCTGTGCCGTAAAATGGAGGTATCCGGAATGGATAAAAAGTATGATTTCAGAAAGACGGAAAAGGAACTGCAGGATTTGTGGGAAGAGGAAGGGATATACCGATACCAAAACGGGCGGGACAGAAAGGTCTTTTCTATTGATACGCCGCCCCCGACGGTAAGCGGAAAGCTTCATATCGGGCACGTATTTTCATATACCCAGGCGGAAATGATCGCCCGTTATAAGAGGATGAGGGGATATGACGTATTCTACCCCTTCGGTTTTGATGACAACGGGCTTCCTACGGAACGCCTTGTGGAGAAGGACAGCGGTATCCGGGCGGCGGATATGCCCGGAAGCCTGTTCCGGGAAAAGTGTATGGAAACGATAGCGGCATATGAAGCGGATTTCAAGAGTATGTGGCAGCGTCTGGGATTAAGCGTTGACTGGTCCCTGCAGTATCAGACGGTATCCGACGATACCCGCCGGATATCCCAGAGGGCTTTTCTGGAGCTGGTAAAGCAGAAAAGGGCCTACAGGAAAGAATCGCCGGTATTATGGTGTACCCAGTGCCGGACCTCCATCGCCCAGGCGGAGCTGGAAATGAAAGAGCAGGAATCGGTTTTTAATTATCTGGCATTTGAGGCGGAAGGGGAAACGCTGCTGATAGCCACCACCAGGCCGGAGCTGCTGTATGGCTGCGTATGTGTTTTTGTAAACCCGGAGGATGAGAGGTACCGGCATCTGGAGGGGAAAAAGGCCCGTGTTCCCCTCTATGGTTTTGAAATTCCTGTTCTGACGGATGAGCAGGCCAGCATGGATAAAGGGACGGGAGCGGTTATGTGCGCTACTTATGGGGATACGGCGGATACCGCCTGGTGCGAAAAGCATGGTCTTCCTTATAAGAGGGTAATATGCCCGGACGGCACCATAGATCGGGAGGTGCCTTTGATTGGCGGAATGAAGATCAGGCAGGCCAGAGATGCCATACTGCAGGAACTGGAAAAAGACGGAGCCCTGGTACGCAGGGAAGAGATGACCCATATGGTAGCCGTACATGAAAGGTGCGGGACCGATGTGGAAATCATCCCGTCCAGCCAGTGGTATATTGATGTGCTGTCGGAAAAGGAACGGTTCCTGGAAGCTGCGGATGAAATACGGTGGCACCCCGCCCATATGAAGAGCCGGTATATCAGCTGGGTGGAAAATCTGAAATGGGACTGGTGTATTTCCCGGCAGCGTTATTTCGGGGTACCGTTCCCTGTCTGGTATTGTAAAAGCTGTAAGGAGCCTGTATTTGCAGAGGAAGACCGGCTGCCGGTAAATCCCGCGGAGGAAGGGCCGGGAAAGGCCTGCCGCTGCGGCTGCCGGGAATTTATTCCGGAAACCGCCGTTTTTGATACCTGGGCGACCTCATCGGTTTCGCCTTTGATTAATGCCAGATACAAAGAAGCGGATGACAGAAGCGGGGAAATCCTTCCTATGGGCATGCGGCATCAGGCGCACGAAATCATCCGCACCTGGGCTTTTTATACCATAGTACGAAGCCTTTACCATACCGGAAACATTCCCTGGAAGGATATCATGATCAGCGGCTTCGTCCTTGCCAAACCGGGAGAAAAAATAAGCAAGTCCAAAAGCAACGGCGGCCTGTCCCCCATGGAGCTGATTGAAACCCATTCCGCGGACGCCATCCGGTATTGGGCTGCCGGAGCGAAGCTCGGGACAGATACTTTTTTCAGTGAAGAGGATTTAAGGCCCTCCAAACGGTTCCTGAATAAGCTGTACAACGCATCTCGCTTTGCCTTAATGCATCTGGAGGATTACCGGCCCGGAGAAGGTACGGAACCGGTGCTGCTTCCGGTGGATCTGTGGATTCTGGAACGGGTGAAGGAAACGGTGACGGATGCGGAGGCGCTTCTGGAGGAATATGAGACGGGGCAGGCCAGAAAAATAATAGACGAACTGTTCTGGGAGGATTTCTGTGATTATTATATCGAGATTGTAAAGGAAAGGCTTTACCAGCCGGAAAAGCACGGGGCCGGAGAACGGGCGGGTGCCCAGTATGCCCTTTACCACACACTGCTTGGGATTCTGAAGCTGTATGCCATCTATGTCCCCTATATTACGGATTATATTTACCGATCCTATTTCAGAGAATTCGAGAAAGAAGTTTCTCTGCACTGCCTTCTCTGGACGGCGGAAAAGCCGGACAGCCAGCTTCTGGCATTCGGAAGCCATTTAAAGGAGGTAATTGCCGGTGTCAGAAAGGAAAAAACCGAAAGACAGGAATCCATGAAGGAACCCATTCCTCAATTAGTCATCACCAGTCCCGGAAAGCTGATGAAATATTATAAAAAGTCCGGGAAGGATATCATGGCCTGTACCAGTGCGGAAAAAATAATTTTCAGGAACTAGTGGTTACAATACACGGCCCCGGTGCCGCCGGTCCTATGGTTCAGCCCGCCCGGCGGCACCGGACCGATTTTTAAGTTGCGAAAGAAGCGGTATATTATATATAATACACTCAGGTCTTAAAAAAATTTTGAAAGAGGAGGAACGAAGAACATGATAATACAGCTTCCGGAGGACGTCCGTTTTATTATACACACCTTGCAGGATGCAGGACATGAAGCCTATGCGGTGGGAGGCTGTGTGCGTGATTCTCTGCTTTCGAGAACGCCGGACGACTGGGATATTACCACCTCAGCCAGGCCGGAGGAAACGAAAGCGCTGTTCCGCCGCACCATAGATACGGGAATCCAGCACGGCACCGTGACTGTCATGCTGAAAAAAAACGGCTATGAAGTGACCACATACCGGGTGGACGGCGAATATGAGGACGGCCGTCATCCTAAAGAAGTGATATTTACCGCCAATCTCATTGAAGATTTAAAAAGACGGGATTTCACCATAAATGCCATGGCTTACAACGAGGAAAGCGGGCTGGTGGATGCCTTTTCCGGAAAAAAGGATTTGGAAGAAGGAATTATCCGCTGTGTGGGAGACGCCGATGAGCGGTTTACCGAAGACGCCCTGCGGATCATGCGGGCCGTGCGGTTTTCCGCCCAGCTTGGTTTTTCCATGGAAGAAAAAACAAAGGCTGCGATCCGGGGACATGCGGAAAATCTTCGGAAGGTGAGCGCGGAGCGAATCCAGACGGAGCTGACCAAGCTTGTGACAAGCCCTCATCCCGAATACCTGAGAAGCGCATGGGAAACCGGCATCACTGCAGTTTTCCTTCCGGAATTTGACCGGCTCATGTGTACGCCCCAGAAGAATCCTCATCACTGCCTGAATGTGGGAGAACATACCCTGCGGGCCATGCAGGCGGTCAGGCCGGATAAAATACTGCGCCTGGCCATGCTTTTCCATGATTTCGGCAAGCCGGACTGCGCCTCTGCCGATGAAAACGGTACGGATCATTTCCATGGACATGGGGCCGTGAGCAGCAAAATGGCGGAAGAGATACTGAAAAGGCTCCGGTACGACAACGATACCATTGATCGGGTGCGGGAACTGGTTTACTGGCATGATATGGAAATCCTGCCGGAAAAAAGGGCTGTGCGCCGGGCGGCATCCAAGGTGGGAAAAGAGCTGTTCCCCCTGCTGCTTGAGGTAAAGCAGGCGGATTTGGCGGCACAAAGTGATTACCAGCGCCCGCAGAAGGAGGAATGGCTGCGCAGCCTTCATGACATCTATGAACAGATTCAGGAAGAAGGGGACTGCCTGTCCCTTAAGGACCTGGCCGTGACCGGCCGTGACCTGATCGCGGCGGGGATGAAACCGGGACCGCAGCTGGGACAAACCCTTCAGAACCTCCTTCAGCTTGTCCTTGAGGACCCTTCACGTAATTCCAAAGAATATTTGCTCTCAAACCTTCCGAAAGAAACATAAGTTGAGCTTCCCTCTCATATGATAGGTAATACCTAGCGGCAGAAAATTACCGCTGTCCGGACAGCAGTTTTTTAATCGGTATCCGGCGGCAGATGCCGGACGAATGCTGTCACACAGCGTATGTCCCGCAGCGTAGGCCCGGCAGCATATGCCTGGCGGAAGGTGCCAGGTATGAGAGGGAGGTATTATCAGTGAATGACAGAGCGGCAAGCGTTTTTGAAAATTATGAAATAGAGATTCTCCGGATATTAAAAGGAAGAGGGGCGCTGCTGGGGGAAACCCAGGAGGGCTGGTTAATCCTGAAGGAATATACAGGTCCCGCCGCACGGCTGGAAATACAGGAAAAGCTGCTGGAGGCTGTGATGGAAAACGGCTTTTCCCGGGTGGAGCAGCTGAAAAGGAATAAAGAAGGCGAATTAATTTCCTATGACCAGGATCGGGTTCCTTATATTGTGAAGACCTATTTTGAAGGCAGGGAGTGTAATCTTAAGGATGTGAGGGAGTGCCAGAGTGCGGCCAGGACGCTGGGAAGGCTGCACAAGGCCATGTGTCAGCCCGGAATTGCCCGGGATTATGATGTGCCCGCTTTCTGCATGGAAAATGAATATGTAAAGCATAACAGAGAACTGAAGAAGGTGCGCCGTTATCTGCGGGAAAAAAGCCAGAAAACGGAATTTGAAATCTATCTGCTGCACCACTACGACTTTTTTTATGAAATGGCTCTGTCTGCGGCAGAGGAGCTTCAGGAATATACGGCCGACTTTGATGAGGAAAAGATCAGGGAAAAGGGTAATTTCTGCCATGGCGATTTCCAGTACCATAACCTTTTATTTACCCAGGGCAATTTTTCCGTAATCAATTTTGAAAAATACATGCTGGATAACCCTGTCCGGGATTTGTATCTGTTTCTCAGGAAGCTTCTGGAGAAAAACAGCTGGTCGGTCAGCCTTGGCCTGAATATTTTTACAGCCTATGAAACGGAAAGAAGCCTTACCGATGAGGATCGCATGCAGCTGTATTACCGGTTTGCCTATCCTGAAAAGTTCTGGAAGATCGTTAACTTTTATTATAATAACGGAAAGGCCTGGATACCCGGAAGAAACAGGGAAAAGCTGGAAAACCTTCTGAAGCAGGAGGCCGAGAAGAAGAATTTTATGAATAATGTCCTGAAATGAGAATGGGAAGGACGTACATAAACGGGGAATAAAAAGAGGATATTTAAGGGGTTATGAGAAACAGCGCTGCGTGCCGGAATATGCAGCGCTGTTTCTCCGTTCCGGGTATTTGCAAAGATGACAGGATTTACCGTATGCTCCGGGCAGAGATAACCCTGCCGTAACCCTGTTACCATATTCCTTTCCCGTCCCCCAGGATTATTGTTTTTATATTTTCGTCAATTTCCATATCACTTAATCCCTGCTGAATAAGCGGCTGGATCACTTCTCTGCTTTCTCTTGTGTGCGGAAGCTCTGATGCAAGCCTGTTTGCGCTGTCTTCTCTTCCTGCTTTTAAGTATAAGAAGCATAATGCTGCACGCATAGTTGCTTTTTGCTTCTCATTGCTGGACAGGGGCAGCCCTCTTTCCATAAGTTCAATAGCTTCGTTGGTATTTCCTTTTAGGGCCAATGTACTGGCCAGGCCGAGAATCATACCGGGTTTATTCGGATATATTAATAAGGCATCCCTGTATGTCTGCTCGGCTGAATTGTAATCGCCGCATCGCTGATATGCCACAGCTTTTTTATGGATATTGTAGCGCGTTTCTTCTGCCCGTATCGTATCCATGCCAATAAGTAAATCGACACTCGTTTCAAATATATTTGCCAAGGCCGGCAGGAAGGTGATATCAGGGTAGGATTCACCTCGTTCCCATTTTGAAACGCTTTGTGCTGTGATTCCTAAATATTCAGCAACATCCTCTTGTGTCAGGTTTTTCAGCAGTCGGTATTTTTTCAGATTTTCCGGTAAATGTAACATATTGCCCTCCTAATGATTTATTCTGATAAAATCATACCATGAGGATATTTTTATTCAATGGCGCATTAGTTGTTCCCGATGCAACTGTCCACACTCCTCTTTGTTATTTGGAACAATATATTATTTGTGGTTATTCAGAATAAAAGGACAGCTCGTGCGGAATACTTGCTGATTGTAAGCTATTTTTATCAGCCGGACTGCGGAACCGGCAGGCTTTTATCATCCGGCCGGTTTAAAAGTCTGTTGAGCAGAAATGCCGCATTTTTCCGCATAAATACCGACGAATCGAAGATGTATCTTTTTCTGACAGCTTCTTTATTAATAAAGGGTTAAATTTATCCTTAAAACCCAGGTTTTTCAAGGGAAATACTTGACAAAGAAGGGATAAACGTATATATATAATATAGTGTCTGAGAGATTAAACTCTTTTGCATACAGAAATAATTTACAGTGATAACAGGAGGAGTTCATAATGAACAAAACAGAATTAGTAGCAGCTATGGCTGACGCAGCTGAAATTTCCAAGAAGGATGCAGAGAAAGCTCTGAAAGCTTTTACTGATGTAGTAGCAGATGAACTGAAAAAAGGCGGAAAGGTACAGCTGGTAGGCTTCGGTACCTTCGAAGTATCTGAAAGAGCAGCCAGAGAGGGAAGAAATCCTCAGAGCGGTGAAGTTATGAAGATTGCTGCTTCTAAGGCTCCTAAATTTAAAGCAGGAAAAGCTTTAAAGGATATGCTTAACGCATAATTGGGATTTATACATTTATAATGGACAAGTATCAGTGGCTGCCAAAACACAAATTGGCAGCCATTTTGTTGTGGGGGGCCACGTCCCTTCCGAGAGCATCTGTCAAGGATGGTACCCAGGATGTTCCAGGCAATGCCGGGTTCCGCTGCCAGACAGAGTCTCTGCGTGGGCACGCAAGTGAGTGCTTGCACTCGCTTTCTGCTCTGCTAAAAACGCAGCGGTACTAGGATTGCAGAGGACGCAATCCTAGTACCGGCGTTTTTAGAAGGCCCTTGCAGAGATCTCTGTCCGGCAGCGGAACCCGGCATCGCCTGGAACACCCTGGGTATCATCCTTGACAGATGCTCTCGGAAGGGACTGGATCAGGCTTGCGGAAGGTTATGGGGAGAATTAAGAAGGAATTGTATGAATGTGTATATCATAGTATAATCAGGGAAACGGTATCCTGAAAGTGCCGGATGATGCCGGATAATGCCGGAGAGTGCCGGATGATGCCGAGAGTGCCGGATTATAGTTGGAATGGAAGGTTTGGGTTTTTCTTGTGTGATGGGATTGGGGAAAATGTGATTGATAAGGTTGGAACAGCAAAAAATATAAAATATATTTTGAAGGAACAAAAAATCGGAGGAGGAAAATTATGAGATTGGATAAGTATTTGAAGGTATCACGGCTGATTAAGAGGCGTACGGTGGCTAATGAGGCTTGTGACGCGGGGCGTGTTTTGATTAATGATAAGCCGGCTAAGGCTTCTTCCAATGTGAAGGAAGGGGATATTATTACGATTCAGTTCGGGAATAAGGATGTGAAGGTGGAAGTGCTGGATGTGCAGGAAACGGTGAGGAAGGAAGAGGCTAAGGAATTGTTCCGGTATCTGTAGGATGTCTTGACTTTTGGGGGAGTTTCGCTTACTATGATTACAGAAAGGCAGGTGAGTCGTATTATGAGGAAAATGGATAATGGGAATTTCGGAAAGCAAAGACGTACGGCTCGCATGAGGGGATAATTCTGACAGCATTCATCCTTTTATATTTGAGTGGTAAATTTACGGCGCTTCTGTTTTCCGGGAGTGCTGTTTTTTTTATGTTAAGAAAGGATTATAGAATGCTGAAGCTTGAATATTTGTTTGAAAATTATGAGTTGGCCAGGGAGGCGCTGGCTTTATGGGAGCATGATGAGGATAACCTGGAGGAGATGCTGGGGTATTTCCGTATATCCTCCAATGCGGTTTATCCTTTTACAAGGGAGGGCAGGGTCTGTTTCCTGCGGCTGGCTCCTGTGGGGGAGAAGGCGGAAACGGATGTCAGGGGAGAGTTGGAATTTATCCGTTATCTGCTGAAGGAAGGGTATCCGGCATTGAGACCGGTATGCTCGCTGTCCGGAGAGGATATGGTAGTGGCCGATACCGGGTTTGGAAGGTATTTTGCGTGTGTTTTTGAGAAGGTGGATGGTGTGGAGATCTCTGAGGCCGGATACGGCCGGGAGGTGATGTATGCTTATGGAAGGGCTTTGGGGAGGCTGCATGCTCTTTCTTCGGGGTATGTTCCTGTTGTGAGGAAACGGGAGCATAAGGAGATCCTGGAATGGATAAGGCGGACTTTAGAAGAATACGGAGGCTGCAGGGAGGCTTTTACAGAGCTGGCGGCGGTGGAGCGTGAGCTTGGCAGGCTGGCGGTGACGACGGAAAATTATGGGCTGGTGCATTATGATTTTGAGCCGGATAATGTTTTCTGGGATGAAGGGAAAAAGGAATGCAGCGTCATTGATTTTGATGACGGAATTTATTGCTGGTACGGGTTGATCTTGAGCAGGTGCGGGATTCTCTTGCGGAGGAGCTGGAAGGGGAGCAGCTGGAAAAGGCCTGGAGGGATTTTCAGGAAGGATATGCCTGCGAGTATGCTTATCCGGAGGAAACGAGGGAGCTTCTTCCTCTCATGCGCAGATTTGTGGACTTACGTTCTTATGCGGGGCTTATCCGGTGCATCAGTTCGGTGACGGAGGAGGAGCCGCAGTGGCTGGTAGAACTTCGCGGGAAGCTGAACGGAAAAATAGAGAGGCTGGAAGAGGGATTTTCGGAAACATGTCCTGCAGCGGAGTAAAGCAGTCATAAAAGGGGCCTTCTCACATATATTCTATAAGAACACGTGAGGAGGCCCCAGCTATGGAAGATTTGAATACAACCAGAGACAGACGTCATAAAGTGGTCCTGACAGACAGAGGAATCTGCAATATCAGCGGTGTGTGTGACGTGCTTTCCTTTGATGTGGCAGAGGTTCTCCTGGAGACTGAACAGGGGATGCTCATGATAAAAGGAAATGATCTGCATGTGAGCCGCCTTATGCTCGATAAGGGCGAGGTGGATGTGGATGGAAAAATAGACAGTCTTACATATTCGGAGAATACCGGCTATGGCGGAAAAGGGGAATCTCTTTTCACCAGGCTTTTCAAGTAGGTGCGCCGTGAGCCCGGTAATTGCAGGAGAAGGAGTTTTTATACTGCACTCCTTCCTCCTGGGAGTGATTATTACTTTTATTTATGACCTGTTTCGTATTGTAAGACGAATCATTCCCCATGGATGGTTCCTGCTTTCGCTGGAGGATCTGGCCTTCTGGATACTGGCAACGGCAGGTATTTTTTATATGCTTTATTATGAAAACAGCGGGATGTTCCGTTGGTTTTCCGTGATAGGGGCAGGGGTGGGAATGTTCCTTTATAAGAAGACGCTGAGCGCGCCTTTTGTGAATCTGGTTTCCGGAGCGGTGAACAGGCTTTTGGCGCTGCTTGGGAAATTCCTGTGGAAACTGACGGCTCCTGTGCGCTTTGTCTGGCACAAGCTGACGGTGCTGGCAGGAAGGGGAGCGCGCAGGGCGGCAAGGGAGGCCAGAATACGCCGCAGACAGGTAAAATACAGGTTGACTGCATGGAAAAAAGCGATTAGAATGAATTTATGTAAACGACGGGAGAAAAGACAGGATAAGAAAAAAATGAGGCAGAGGGACGCAGGCGACTGTGGCTGAAGGACGGCTTTTCAAAGAGGTGTTAATTAAATATGGTAAAAAGAAAAGTGGTTTTCCGCAAGAAGAGACAGAACCGCCTGGGAATGTTCCTGGTACTGACGGTCGTATTGATGCTTCTTGTCGTGGTTTCCTTCAAGAGCGTGGAGTTAAAGCAGAAGCAGGAAACCTACGCCGCAAAGGAAAAGGCTCTGCAGGAGCAGATAGATGCGGAAAACGCCCGGACACAAGAAATAGAAGAATATAGAAAATATACCCAGACCAAAAAGTATGTGGAAGAGGTTGCCAAGGATAAGCTTGGATTGGTCAAAGAAGGGGAAATTATATATAAACCGAAAGATTAAACTGTGGAATGAGACAGCGGAAGGGGCTTCGGCCTGCTTTCGCTGTCTTTTTGTATCAGGGGACTTTTTTCCGGAAAACAGAAGTCTGCATAAACAATAAACATAAGAAACGACCCCGCCCGACGCACAACCGCAAAAGCTGACAGTAAAAAACGCTGAAAAGAAAAGCTCTTGTGAGAAAAGAAAAAAATAACCGGAAAAAAAAGGAGGACATCCCTCTACGCTTTGACAAATCCTGCAAAGTCAGTCCGTTATAATTGAGTGAAAAATGAGGCTCTATTATGAGGAAAGGCGGGATGGCAGATGAAAAACAAGGACACTGCGGATACGGCGCAGTCCGTTTATCTTTTGGAATATGGCAGGCGTAAAATCAAAGTATGTGCGGATACCTTTCAGAACCTGGCACAGATTTTCGGGGAAGAAGGGGAAGGCATGGATGCGGAAGAAGAGGCCGGCGCACGGCAGGCCAGAGCGGTTTATCTGATGAGGAAGAAGCTCACGGAAGGACGTCAGCTGTTTGCGGGGAACCTGAAGGAAATGGCGGAAATGATGAACCAGGTGGCGGAAGAATCCGTGCGGTTTATCAGCCTGGGAAGCAGGAGACAGAAGCAGATCGCCAAGGGCCTCTTAAGCGAGGGGCTGCTGGCAAAGGATGTGTACCTGGTACAGAAGGGCGACGGGCGCATGGAGCTTTCCGTGCTGCTTTCAACAAAGGGAAGGGCGTCCCGAACGGTGGAGGATGCGGCGGATTATCTTTCCGTGCTTCTGGATATGCGACTGGTATCCGCAAAGAGGAATCCGTTCTTTATCGGACAGACGCCCCTGTGTTTTTTCTTCGAGGAGGAGCCTTTTTATTGTTATATGACGGGGACAGCCATGGCGGTAAAAGAAACAGAGGAGGTATCCGGCGATAATTTTGCCTTTTTCGAAGCGGATGACGGAAATTTCACCATGGTGCTGTCCGATGGTATGGGATCCGGGGAAAATGCATGCAGGGACAGCGAGGCCGTGGCGGATATGACGGAGGCCATGCTGGAGGCCGGGCTGCCGCTGGAAATGGCCGTGCAGCTGGTAAACAGCGCGGTTGCCAGTGAAGGAAGAGAA
>VOFI01003977.1_pt1 | contig 29666 bp, 29 predicted proteins | sample 5384131 | NCBI WGS metagenome assembly VOFI01 (sample SAMN12384728, study PRJNA508395) | human gut metagenome | isolation source: healthy gut H | host: Homo sapiens
TTGACAATCAGGATCCGTGTCAGGGCCATCAATAGCGGTAGCCGATAGTAAAGGCAATAGCCAGAAGCAATACGCTTCCGGCTATGTACAGTGTTCTTTATGACGAAATAAGGTCAATACTTTCATAGTTATCTTCTTGTTTTTCTTTCTGCATTTTCGTTCGATATATCTCACTCAGTACAACTCCGCTTAATGAACAAACCGTGCCGCCAAGCAGCAATACCCACAGTACACACTTTTACGAAGTGTAGGAGAGGAGTTCAGTCCTTGTATGCGTAGTCTGTGCAAAGCGGTATACATCCAGTATTTCCAACGGGCAGTGCTATTGACGTATCGGACTGTGGCTGTTTCGGATGAATGTAATAACAACTGTGGTCGGGATCGTCTGCTGTGATTTTCCATACCGGTAATAAACTGCGGTCGCGATACATCCTACTCATGTCGCGGTAGTAAGTTTCGAATTTATCAATCAATTCGACCTTCAGATGGATGCTGTCCCCATGGATTGTCCTTACTGCGTCAGTAACCTGTTTTTTTGTCCAAATTCAACGGATGGGGCAGAGAGTCGGAGGCATCGATGTACAGATCTCCTTCACTCCGTTTTACTATGTAGTAGGGTTTTGAACGGAAATTACTCCATTCCACCTGGCGTACGTCCGGATATTCGGTTAGTATTTGCCGATAATCCAATAGATACTGATCCGGTTTGGGTGCTCCCTTCTTTATTTCCCGTGTGGGGTTCCTGTCCAATACCGGTTTGCTGATCCATGCCGGCACTTCCGCCAGTGACATCATACCGCTGAAACAGAATGTCAGAACAAAAAGTCCAAAAACAATTCCCGTTACATAATGCCAGTGATACCACTTTTTACGATAGGGTGAGAATTTTCCTTTTTGCTTTCGTGATCGACGCCATACATCAATACCTACCCACAATCCGGCAATAGTCATCAGGCATCCGATACCGGATAACCAGATTACCGTAATGCTCCATAAAGCGGCATCTTGGCGGAGCCAAGTAAAATAAACCCAATGAGGAATGGCTCCCAGCCATGCCCAGAAACGTTCGTTACGGGTAGTGAACTGCAAGACTTCTCCGCTTTGCGAACCAATGTATAGCTGGTGCTTTTCTGTGTCGGCAAAGTGAAATTTATAGATGGGAAACTCTCTTTTCAGACTGCCGAAGGGTATCCATTGATCCAGTCGGTTCAAAGTATCGATTCTGTCTATCGGTGCGTTACACCATAGAGAGGCTACCCGGTGGATGCGGCTTCCGTCTATAACCGGAAGTGCCTGAACGGAGTCGGCCGGAAGATTGTGTTCACCTTTGTCCGTACGGATATGGAATATGGTTTTGTCCGAGGTATCGGTCTAAACGGATTCCCTTAACTTTTTTCTCCTTCGGGCAGGAGAAGTAATTTCACTGACAGAAGGCAGAGAAGGAGACAGAGGCTCCAGCTTTTCTAATTTTTCAGCTTGTGATGCACGTGGAAATCCGTGGTACATCATGACAAAAGCCGATAGGAACCAAACTAAAAACAGGATACTGAGCAGTGTGCCCAGTACCCTGTGAATGGTATACATGAATTTCGTGATCATCATTATAAAGTATAAGATGCGGAAAGCATGAAGTTACGAGGCATGCTTGGTATTAACTGATTACCAAGTGCCTGATTACAGTATTTCTTTATTGAACAGATTATTGATGTTGACTCCCAGGCGCACATTGCTCTTTAATGTATAAGAGAAACCGAGGTCGGTCAGCCAGTAAGCATCGAACGAGCTCGTATTATCCGAGTTGCGGTATACTTTGTCCTGAAAACTGGTAGAAAAGTTTACTCCCAGTCCCTTTAACACGCCTTTGGATACGGTGTAAGCGCCAAAAGCATAGAATGTGTTTTTTAGGAATGTAGGCATATTGTTTGCCTTTGCTTGAAGTGGTCGGCATATAAGGGTTATCGGCTAAATCGCGTACCTTTGCATCGGTATATCCGTATCCGGCGCTCATCGACAAGTTGTAGATGGGACTCCAGGTAATGTCAATATCGAATCCTTTGGAATCCATTCTGCCTACTTGTCCCACAACTTTCTTGTCCAGTTCTACGCCGTTGGCAATATCGCCTTTGTTGGCAAGAGTCTGGCGGATATTATCCTTATTGATATAGAACAAACTTACGTTAGTCTGCAATGTACGTGTGATCTCGTATCGTGCACCCACTTCTACCTGGAAACCTTTCTCCGGCTTGAATACTCTCTTTACCATTTACGGGAGTGAACTCTTTTCCATCCTTGTCGATATAAATGGTGTTAGCGTCATAAAATGCGCGGATAGGCTTGAAGTAAGTACCGTATGAACCGTAAACAGATAGTTTTTCAATAGGCAGATATACCAATCCGGCACGGAAGGTGAAGGCACCATTGGTTATTTTATTATAAGCATCGTCATCCGGTTTATCATAATGGCGTCCTCCGTCACTGGTGTTCAGGTTAGCAGTCTTATACATAAAAGATCGTAACGTCCGGCCAGCATCATTTTCAGTTTATCACTGAATTCCACCAAGTCTTGCAGATAAAATCCGTGGGTAAATGTTTCTGTGCAGTAACAAATCTGAAAGGAGCTTCCATCCAACCAATGCTGTGAGGGTTGTATACCGAGCCATGTCCTGTGGTTCCGGGACCGGTGGCTCCGGTGCTTCCATTGCCATAGGCCATATAAGAGTCACGCATCAAGGATACAAAAGAATAACCGCCCAAATAGTTGTGTGCAACGTCTCCCGTATAGAACTTTCCGCTTGCCTCCAATTGATTGTTCACAGTTTTAGCGATATGTGAAAAGCGTAGCGGGTAACTGTAGTAGATGGAGTCCAGGCAGATATACTTTTTGGTATCATTGCCCTGTTTGTCTTTGGTCATGTAATAATGATCATAGATAGGACGGTCGCTTGTGAGGTAGTCCAGTGATTCGGTACCGAAGTAGTCAATGTCGTCATAGGTATAAGACAATTTCTCCATCAATTTGAAAGCTTCGCTGAATGTGTGCTTATACATGGCGGAAGCATTGAATCCACGGTTGTACATAAAGTCCGATTCACTGTTGTAGCGGGCTTTCTTTGTTCAGTCCGGGCAGGGCATCCCCCTTACTCAGATATTTGCTGCCGTCTGTGGCTGAGAGGATGTCATAAGACATTGTGGGAGGTAAACCGATTTCTGTCGGATAGAAATCGCGGTTAGCTCCGATACGGATATCCAATTCGTCATTTTCTGTCAAATGCCCTCCTAAGGCCAGATAGCCGGAGAGACGTTTGGTAGCATTGCTTCTCCATCCTTCCTGATCCTGCCAATTGACGCTGGCACGGTAGTTCAATGGTCCTATCAGTTTACCGCCCAAAGCCATTGTGGCCTGCTTGTTATAGTAACTGCCATAAGCCAGGCGGGCATAGACACTTTGCTTGCTTACAGGAGCCTTGCGGACAATATTGAGGACACCACCCACAGCGGATTGTCCGTAGAGTACTGAAGCCGGACCTTTTAACAGTTCGATGCTTTCCACAGCCGATAAGTCCATGAACGGATAAGAGTTGTCAATAGACGAGCGTTCGTCACGTACCCCGTCTACCATGATTACAGAATTATCGAATCCACGGATTGAGAATTGGGTAAACGCTCCGTAAGAGGTACGAAAGCGCACACCGGGAAGGAAGCGGGAGGCTTCCTGTATATCCCGGATGTTTCGTTTCTCAAGCATTCCGGAAGTAATGGAGTTGGTTGAAATAGGAATGAACTTTGCCGGAACATCCAGTTTCAAAGCATCGGTCTTGCGTCTGTAGTTGGTTGCCACTACTACTTCGTTGATTGAAAATACAGAATCGTTGAAGTTAGTATATTCTTTATTTTTCTGTTGTGCCTGTGAGGGAAGTAATAAAGCACTCCCCAATGCAGCTAATATGATTCTTTTCATTCGTCTTTGTCTTTTGAGTCTTTGTCTTTTGAGTATTTGTCTTTTTTTCTTCATTATATCCACCATTTCATGCTTTAGCATAAATTGGGCATGATCGATAAACAGTTGTTGGATGGCGGGTATTTCGCCCAACCCCTGCATACGTACATCTACTTTCAAACCTTCTTTTTCAAGGGCTTCTTTCCAGTCGACGGCTATATCGTTATTGGCGTGATCACCTGCCACAAACATGAACGGAACCAGCGTAACCTGTTTCGTTTTGTTATCTTTGAGTTGCTGAAGCATGGTGTCGAAAGTCGGATAACCCTCGATAGTGCCTACATGGAAGTTTTTTAATCCTTTGGCTTTCAGCATGTAGTCGATCATTGCATAAGTGGCGGTACTGGGAGTGTAGGTTCCATGACCCACAAGTACTACACTTCCTTTTTCCGGTTTGCCTGCACCGAGGATATCTACTACTGCCTCAGCATCTTCTACCGAATAGAGCAGCGGGTTACCTACCCGGATCTCTTTAAAAAAACGGGCTACTGAAGCAACATCACGCCTCAATGATTCCATTTCAACGCCTTCTATGATATTGGTGCTTTGCACAATGACGTGTGTATAGCCATCTCCGAGAAGTTTCAGCAGCGCTTCCAGCGGATTAGGTTTTTCAATGCCACGAGCTTTGAGGCGGCGCATTGATACGTGAGGTATAAGCTTCACGCATTTCCATTTGTGGAAATGCTTCTTTGGCTTTCGCATTGATGGCATCCGATCGTCTTGGTGCGGGTGTCATCATAGGTAGTGCCGAAGTGTACCATAAGCAAGGCGGCTTTATCACCCGGCTGCATGCCGGCCAGCATATCGGAGGCCACGAAGTTCCCCCCTTCGTGCGCAGAGCAGAAGAGGGAAACTAACAAGAATAAAGAGAGAATATATGTTTTCATTGTTTATTTCTTAAAACGAAGGGTTAAACTTACATATGCCATACGTCCCGGAGAGAGGAGTGCGTAGTTCACACCGTTAGGACGAGTATCACGTTTGTTGAAAATATTGTCGAGACCCATACCGAAGTCCAGTCCCAAGTGTTGGAAACCTGTCAGTGAGTGTTTTACATTCAAGTTCCATACGCCATAGCCCGGAGCGTCACCGTAGCTATGTCCCGGGTGGAAACGTTTGCTTTGGAAACGACCGTTGATATTTACGTTCAGCATATAGTCGTTCCATGCATGTGTGTAGTTTCCTGCTACGGTTCCGGTGTGGCGTACCGAGCGTTCAATGTTACCCCATACACCGTCCACACTCTTGCCACGTGCATAAGCGTAAGCATAGTTTCCGTTCAGGCTGAAGCCTGCGCCGAGGTTGGTGGCTGCGTTTACTTCAAAACCTCTGACAACACCTTTGTCGAGGTTGCCATAAAGTTTGTAATTGGCTAATGCCTTTGTTTCAGAGTCTGTCAGATTGAATTCTTTCTGGGCCTGAGCACGTAACTCTTCACCGTTAGGAAGATCTACAAGTCTATATGTAGTAGAATTAATCATATCATCTATATAATTCAAATAACCGGTAACAGAGACATTTAAGCGGTTTGTATTGTATTCCAAGTTAACAGAATAATAATTACTGTGTTCCGCTTTCAAATCTTTATTACCTTGTGTGATCGTTTTGCCTTTATTCATATAATAATAAAGTTCGTCCAGACCAGGGGCACGGTAACCGGTGGAGTAAGTACCACGAATATTGAAAGCACCTACTGAATACATCACAGCCACCTTCGGAGTGAAGCGTCCGCCTGCCAGCTCGTGATAATCATAGCGTACGCCGGCAATACCGGTCAAACAGTTCCATAACTTGATTTCGTGTTGCGCATAAGCGGATGCCGTATACACTGACTTGTCCACCCTTGCACTGGGACGATCCAGGCTTTCAGAGCGGTAATCCACTCCCAGTACCGTCATGTTGTTTTTGGCAAAGTTGAAGATTCCCTTTAGCTCTGCATCATAAAAGTGCTGCTCTTTGGTTTTGGCGTAATCTCCAATAGCAATCTTATTTTTATCGTCAGCTACAGTATATTTTGTAGTTCTGCATATAGTTATCATTCATCAAATCGAGTTGGATGGAAGAACGCTTGTTGATTTTGTAACGTCCTCCCAAACCGAAGTTATACGATTCGTAATGTAGATCATACTTGGAACCTCCATCGATATCCGCTGTGTATACAGGGCGGTCCGTCAACTTCCAATAGTATCCTCCGTTAGCATAGAACGAGAGCTTTTCAGTCGGTTCGAACGTGAATTTCTGGTTTACCAGATTAGAATGGAAACCATTGGATGTAGCTGATACGGTCGGTACTGTCGATACATTACCTTTTTATCAGTAACATATGCCAGATCGCTGTTCTGCCATCCTGCACTTTGTTCGTGTTTATAGGAGGTATATGAGCCGAACTTTTCTGTTGCAATATCCGCATTTACCATTTGTGTCAGTTGGCGATGATCTTCATATCGGGTGGTAGAAGTCACCTGCATCAGTTCTTTCGGTTCGTTGGTGATGATATTGATCACACCGGCAATGGCGTCAGAGCCATAGAGTGACGAACCGGCACCATCCAGCACTTCGATGCGTTTCACACGGCTCATATCAATGCGTGAGAGGTCGATATTATTAGATGTATCTCCGGTCAGTTTACGTCCGTTGATCAGAATCAGCACATATTTATTGGAGAGTCCGTTCATCATCAGGTAAGATCCCATTGAGTTGGTAGAGAACGAAAGAGAAGGAACCAGCATGGTCATTGCCTGCTGAAAGTCTGTGATACCGGCTTTCTTTATTTCATTGGCGGTTACTACTTCCACCGGTGCCGGTGTGTTTTTGAGCCTTTGGTGTGTACCGGTACCTGTTACAACTACAGGATTCAGGTCAACACTCATCTCTGTCTTCTTGCCTGTCGCGTGTTGTTGTGCAAATGCACCCATTGCCGCGCATCCTCCCATGAGGATGGTCAGTAAGCATCTTTTGTTCATTGATGTTTTTGAATAATGTGTTAGTAAACGGCCTTCCTGACCCCGGGAGGGCACTGTTATCTATGTCTGCTTCGGCAGGTTTCCTGACTATCCCTTTTTGAAAAGCTACCTTCCCGTCATGCTTTACAGGCTATGACAGTGGTATATGTAGAAATGCTTTTCTTATCTTCTTCCGATTATGATGGCAACAGTAGAAGAGCAGGGGGATCACAGTAGCGGGCACTGTTCGGGATTTACACCCGATTCCCTTTTATGCAACGAACAGAAAGTCCGGTATGCATCACCTAAGCGGCTGCAAATATATACATTTATTAGATTATATAGAAATAAATTAAAAAATATACCGATTAATAGGTACATATAAAAAAGTCCTGATAGACGCTTTGTTTTTGGAAATTTGACATTCTGCATCCTCCTTTTAGAATCTCTACTTTGATGAAAAAGAGGCTCTAAAAGAGGAAGATGCCGATTCAGCCTTTATTGAGGCATTGATGGAAAGGGAGCCGGATTCTCGCTGTCGGAGTGTATAAAGGAAGATGAATCTTATATTTTTCATTAACAATTCTTCATCTATTGGTTTTTATCCTTATCTTTGTCCCGAATTGGTTTCGAATGAAGACTTTCGTCATTCGGATTAAAAGGGAATCGGGTGTAAATCCCGGACAGTCCCGCTGCTGTGAAGCTTCATCGATATCTTGAAACAATCCTTTCGCCACTGACGTGGGGGGAACACCTCCGTCGGGAAGGCTTCAAGATTAGAAGTCAGTCAGAAGACCTGCCGTTCATCAAAGGCTGTTTTTACTCGTGGGATTAGGAAAGCAGTACGAAAAAAAGTATTTAATCAGGAAAAAAAGAAAGGTGGTGTGCCTGTGAAAAAGGTATGTCCGTGTTGTGGTGCTGTGTTTCAATGCCGGCACGACAATATATTATTATGTCATTGTGCTACGGTAAAGCTCGACTCGCTGCAACGTGCTTATATCAAGGAGCATTTCCCGGACTGTTTGTGTCACGATTGCCTAAAGAAAATACAAGAAGGGAATTGGCCTGTAAGGCAAATCTTTCTTGTACGGATGGTGTGGGTGAAGTAACTGATCGACTCTCCGGGGATATGTAAACAAGTATTCAATCAACATAACTTTTTATACTATGGAACTTTTAAGAAACCTGTTTGAGGGATACCCCAACCTTTGGGGTGGAGGAGTGGCACATTCCGTGCTTATCCTGTCGCTGGTCATTGCGTTTGGCATTATGCTGGGTAAAATAAAAGTAGCAGGCATCTCTCTGGGAGTTACCTGGATTTTGTTTGTGGGCATTGTCTTCGGACATTTTAATCTGAATCTGAACGAGCATTTATTGCACTTTCTGAAGGAGTTCGGACTTATCTTATTTGTATATTCCATCGGATTGCAGGTGGGGCCCGGATTCTTCTCCGCTTTTAAGAAAGGAGGATTCACCCTCAATATGTTGGCTATGATCGTTGTCTTTGCAGGAGTCATCATTACCCTTGCATTGCATTTTATAACCGGAATACCGATTACCACCATGGTAGGTATTTTATCGGGAGCGGTGACCAACACACCCGGATTGGGTGCTGCGCAACAGGCCAACAGTGACCTGACCGGGATAGATGCACCGGAGATTGCTTTGGGATATGCTGTAGCCTATCCGTTGGGCGTAGTGGGATGCATCATGTCGCTGTTAGGCCTTAAATACCTTTTCCGTATTAATACCAAGCAGGAGGAAGCCGAAGCCGAACAGGGACTGGGACATTTACAAGAGTTGACAGTCCGTCCTGTTTCATTGGAGGTCCGTAATGAAGCTCTTCACGGTAAACGTATTAAGGATATACGTCCATTGGTAAACCGTAATTTTGTGGTATCGCGTATCCGGCATTTGAATGGAAAGAAAGAGTCGGAATTGGTAAATTCCGATACTGAGCTTCATCTGGGTGATGAAATATTGGTGATTGCGACTCCGATAGATATAGAGGCGATCACTGCGTTTTTCGGCAAACCGATCGAAGTGGAATGGGAACAGCTGAACAAAGAACTGATTTCACGCCGAATTCTGATAACCAAGCCCGAACTGAACGGTAAGACATTGGCGCAATTGAAGATTCGTAATAATTTCGGTGCCAGTGTCACCCGCGTCAACCGTTCGGGAGTGGATCTGGTGGCAAGTCCCCAGTTGCAATTACAAATGGGAGACCGTGTGACGATTGTCGGCAGTGAGTTGGCGGTGAGTCATGCAGAAAAGGTATTGGGTAATTGATGAAACGCCTGAATCATCCGAATCTGATTCCTATTTTTCTGGGTATTGCCTTGGGATGTATCCTGGGTAGCATCCCGTTTATGTTTCCCGGAATTCCCCAACCGGTTAAACTCGGGTTGGCAGGAGGCCCGTTGATTGTTTCGATTCTTATCAGCCGTTTCGGCCCTCAATATAAGCTGATTACTTATACCACTATGAGTGCCAATCTGATGATAAGGGAAATCGGCATCTCGCTGTTTCTTGCTTGTGTCGGTCTCGGAGCTGGCGACGGATTTGTGGAAACCATTATCCATGAAGGCGGTTATGTGTGGATCGCTTACGGTATGATTATAACAGTCGTTCCCCTGCTGCTGGCCGGTTTTATCGGACGTTATGCTTTCAAGCTGAACTATTATACGTTGATAGGGGTGTTGGCCGGTTCCACAACGAATCCACCGGCGTTGGCCTACTCCAATGATCTGACATCGTGTGATGCGCCGGCAGTAGGTTATGCTACAGTCTATCCGCTGACGATGTTCCTGCGTGTGCTTACGGCACAATTATTAATTCTTTCGTTAGGTTGAGTTCTAAATAATAATAAAGATAAGCAATGTGACAAGGAGAGTCTGGTGAAATGAAATGACTTATGTGCTTTCTCTTTCCTTTCTTTTTTTGTACTTTTTGCGCCCGATTTAAAAAAGTGAGCAATTTTATGACTACAAATGAATCTTTGATTTCCATATCCAAGTTCATTGCCGGATATTCGGCCCATTTGATGGGAGCAGGTGTGCATACCTCCCGTGTGATCCGTAATTCAAAGCGCATCGGAGAAGCCTATGGAGTGGATGTGAAGTTGAGTGTGTTTCACAAAAACATCATTCTGACTATCATCGACAACGAGACGCGTGAAGCCTGCAATGAAGTGATTGATATCCCTCCCCATCCGATCAGTTTTGAACATAACTCAGAGTTGAGTGCCTTGAGCTGGGAGGTTTACGACAAACATCTGTCTTTACACGAATTGTCGGATAAGTTCAACAAAATCATATCGGCACCGAAAATAGATCCGCTATTTGTTCTTTTACTGGTCGGATTTGCCAATGCTTCATTCTGTAAGTTGTTTGGTGGCGATATTATTTCTATGGGCATTGTCTTTTCGGCTACCATCACCGGACTTTTCCTGAAGCAACAGATGCAGAAGAAGAAAATCAATCATTATATTATTTTCATTGTTTCCGCTTTTGTTGCGTCGCTTTGTGCATCGACGGCACTGATTTTTGATACCACTTCGGAGATAGCTCTTGCCACCAGCGTGCTTTATCTGGTTCCGGGTGTGCCGTTGATCAACGGTGTGATTGATATTGTAGAGGGATACATCCTTACGGGATTTGCCCGATTGACGGAAGCCGCGCTACTGATTGTCAGCATTGCGATAGGCCTGTCGTTTACATTGTTAATGGTTAAAAACAGTTTGATATGATAGCTTTAGATATTCTTTCCGATGGATTTTTTGCCGCAATAGCGGGTATTGGTTTTGGAGCCATATCCGATCCTCCGTTGCGGGCTTTCAAGATGATTGCGATACTTGCGGCAGCCGGACATGCCTGTCGTTATTGCCTGATGACTTTCCTGGGTGTCGACATTGCCACGGCTTCTTTGTTCGGGGCATTGGTTATCGGCTTTGGCAGTTTGTGGCTCGGGCGGAAGGTGTATTGTCCGATGACTGTGCTTTATATACCGGCATTGCTCCCGATGATTCCGGGTAAGTTTGCCTACAATATGGTGTTCTCGTTGATTATGAGTCTGCAAACAATGAACGAACCGGAGCGTCTGGGCAAATACATGGAGACGTTTTTCTCTAATGGCCGGGTTACCTGTACCGTTATCTTTATGTTGGCAGTAGGAGCTACCTTCCCCATGTTTCTGCTTCCTCACAAAGCTTTTTCCCTGACACGGCATTAATCAATTTATCTATTAAATAAAGAATCTATATTTTATGGAGATTTTCTGGAAAACTATTGCGTATTATAATTCTGCTACATGGATCTATCAGTTGCTGATCATTGTCGCCGGCCTGCTGTTGACAGTGATGCTTATAAAGAATCCCCGTCCGTGGGTAAAGATGGGCATGAAGCTATATATGATTTTTCTGTATTTGTGGATTGCTATCGCATATTATGCCATCTGTTGTGACGAGCGCAGTTACAACGGGGCGCTGGCTATGTTCTGGGTGGTTATGGCCACGATATGGGTATGGGATGCCATCACCGGATATACTACTTTCGAACGTACATATAAATATGATATCCTTTCGTACGTATTGTTGATTTTACCATTTGTATATCCTTTGGTATCCATTGCGAGAGGACTTACTTTTCCAGGCATTACATCTCCGGTAATGCCTTGCTCGGTAACAGTTTTCACGATCGGTCTGCTTTTGTTGTTCTCCCGTAAGGTAAATATGTTTTTGGTGCTGTTCCTGTGCCATTGGTCGCTGATCGGCTTATCGAAGACTTACTTCTTTAATATTCCGGAGGATTTCCTTTTGGCCAGTGCAACGATCCCTGCCTTATATCTCTTTTTCCGGGAGTATTTCCTCAACAACCTGCATGCCGATACAAAGCCTAAAGCAAAGTACATTAATTGGTTGCTTGTCTTTGTATGCGTATCTATCGGAATCTTACTTACCACCACCCTGTTTCTGGAGTTGATGCCGGGCAAACAGCCGTAGCACTTTTTACCGGTAAAGATGCACCCTCACAGAGAAATATCCGTATCTTTGTAGGATAAAAACCGACAATAATGGAATGTAGGATGATTTCTCAATTTCTGATAGCGGCTCCTTCTTCGGGCAGTGGAAAGACAACGGTCAGTCGTGGATTGATGGCTCTGTTGATTAAGAAGGGACTGAAGGTTCAACCTTTCAAATGCGGTCCCGACTATATCGACACCAAATATCATACGGCAGTTTGCAGACGTCCTTCCATCAATTTGGATACCTTTATGGCTTCGGCCGGACATGTAAAGGAGCTTTATGCCCGTTATGCCACAGGAGCCGATGCCTGCATCACGGAGGGTATGATGGGGATGTATGACGGTTACGACCGTGACCGGGGTTCCTCGGCAGAAGTGGCCGGATTACTGAATTTACCTGTCATATTGGTGGTCGATGCCAAATCGGCCGCTTATTCGGTGGCTCCTTTGCTTTCGGGCTTCATTCACTTTCGTCCCGAGATCAGGATAGCGGGTGTTATATTCAATCGGGTAGGGTCTCCGCGCCATTACGAAATGTTGCAGGAAGTCTGTACCGAGTTGGGAATTGCCTGTTTGGGGTATTTGCCCAAACAGGAGAGCTTGGTACAGGAATCACGTTATCTGGGGCTGGATTTCAGCCATTCGAAAGGAACGGACGCACTGGAAGAGCTGACCGGATTAATGGAAAAGTACATCGACTATAACCGTTTGCTTGAGGAAACGAAACTTCCTGCTCCGATACCTCCTGTTTCAAATCTTTCTCTACAGGAAGATTTAAAGATTTCCGTGGCATGCAATTCGGAATCTTTCTCTTTCATTTATCAGGAACATCTGGATGTGCTTTGCCGCCTGGGAACCGTTATTCTCTTTAATCCGGAGGATAATCGCCCGTTGCCTGAAGGTACGGACTTGCTTTATCTTCCCGGAGGCTATCCGGAAAAGCATTATGAGAAATTGCGTCAGGCTTGGCAAAGGATGCAGTCTATACGTAACTACGCGGAGTCCGGCGGACGAGTACTTGCCGAATGCGGAGGAATGATTTATCTCTCTAAAGGCATTCTCCTTGACCGGTCGGAGCACTCGGACAGTGAGGTCGGGTTGCAGGCAGGGGTACTTCCGTTCTTTATCTCGAATCGTAAGGCTGACAGGCGCTTGACCCTGGGGTACCGGCAGTTCGATTATAACGGCCAACATCTTCGCGGACACGAGTTTCACTATACACAATTCGAGCCGAAACCGGAAGAGTCACTGGAATCTGTCACTCAGGTATACAATGCCAAGAGAATGTCTGTCAGTACACCTGTGTTCCGATATAAAAACGTGATAGCCAGCTATACGCATCTATACTGGGAGAGATCGATTTACTTAAATTGTTTGAATGATGAAACGAATCTATACACGGACCGGTGACCGGGGAACAACCGGCATTCATGGCGGAGAAAGGGTAGAGAAAGATGATATCCGGATCGAGGCGAACGGGACCATCGATGAATTGAATGCAGTGATCGGCATTATCCGTTCATTGCTCCCTCAGGAGCATGACTGGCAGAAGTTGCTGCACCACCTCCAAAGAGAGTTAATGGTAGTTATGAGTCATGTGGCTACTCCATCCGCCATTCGCGATAAGAATCCGAATGTGCTGTCGCCCGGACTGGCGGCTTTCTGTGAGCAAGAGATGGATACAATGACTGCCGGACTGAAAGAGAACGGTTATTTCCTGTTGCCCGGTGGCACACCTGTCTCTGCTCAGTTACAGTTTGCCCGTACCGTAGCCCGCCGTGCAGAGCGGCGGCTCTGGACCTTGAATCGGCAAGATGCTGTTCCGAAGAGATTCTGAGCTTTATCAATCGTCTGTCCGATCTGTTTTTTGTAATGGCACGCTTCGACATGCAACAACAGGACTGGCCGGAGGAACGCTGGCAGGCTTTCGCATATAAGACAAAGAAGAAATAAAAACAAGCATCCGTTCCAAATCCTTTCCGGCAGAGGGACAGGGAAGATGATATAAAAACGAAGTGAAAACACTCGGGCAGTAACTGTTTCCTTTCAAAACAAAGCAAACATGATGATTAGTAAAAATCCTTTGGGCGACATAGCCAAACTAAACAGGATTTGTGCTTCGGCACAGATCGGATGGTGGGAAGTGAACTTCACTACAGGAAAGTGTTTTATTTCGGAAACCCTGCTTAAATCATTGGAAGTCAGTAGTGAATGGTTAGACATTGACGAGCTGATGTCTACCGTACGACAGGATTATCGTAAGCGCATTACGGATGAGTTTACCTCCATACCTCGGAAGGGGGTGTTCGAACAGACCTTTCCTGTGACTTCCGGTCGCGGTAATGTATTCTGGATACATTGTGCGTTGAGCATGGAGGAGGAGAATGAAGAAGGGCAATTGATTGCCACCGGATATGGCCAGCGGATAGAGAGTCCGGAGACACAAGGTTATCAATGTGCATGGAATCAGCGCATCAACAATTTGCTCTATTGCCAGAACTCCATTGCCAACTCGCTCCTGAAACTTTTGAGTAATGATACCGGTGACGAATTGTTTGAAGAAATGCTGGCTGACATTCTGTACTTCTTTAAAGGTGCCCGGGTCTACATCGTGCGCTACAACTGGAAAAACGGAAATCAAAGCTGCCTTTATGAAGTGGCGGCCTGTAACGTGATCACCCTGAAAGAGAAACTACAGAATATCTGTTCGGAAGATGCTCCTTGGTTCTATCAGCAGATACATGCTAATCGTCCCGTTATTTTGAACTCACCCGACGAACTGCCTCCGCTTGCCGTGCGTGATCGCGAAGTACTGGCCGAAAACGGGACAAACTCGATGATGTTGGCACCTCTGATGCGTGAGGAAGGGGTATGGGGGTATATGGGTATCGACATCGTAGACGGATACCGGAAGTGGAACAGTGAAGATTATCAATGGTTCTCTTCGCTGGCAAATATCATTAGCATCTGCATGGAGCTGCGCATCATCAAAGAGCGGGTGATGCACAGCGAAAAATTGTTTCACGATATATTCACCAATATTCCGGTGGGTCTCGAACTATATAATAAGGAAGGTGTGTTACTGGACTGCAATAACCGCAACCTCGAGATATTCGGTGTCGGCGATAAGAGCCGGATCGTCGGACTGAACCTGTTTGAAAGTCCCAATATGACCCGGGATATACATGAAAGCCTTCGGGCAGGCCGTCCCGGTACATTTCATCTGAAATACGATTTTGATGAAGAACGCAGGCTTTTTCAGTCGGAGCGAAGAGGAGTGATGGATCTCGACATACGGAGCCTGATGCTTTATGATGCGGAAGACAACCTGTCAAACTACCTGTTGGTCAATATCGATAATACGGAGCGCAACAATGCGCTGAGTAAGGTGCATGACTTTGAGAACTTCTTCTCTATTATCTCTGATTATTCCAAAGTGGGGTATGCCAAAATCAATCTGCTGGATCACACCGGATTCGCCGTCCGCCAGTGGTATCGTAATCTGGGAGAAAGCCATGATACACCTTTGGCGGACATTATCGGTATCTTTTCACACATGCATCCTGATGACCGTAAGTCAGTGCTCGATTTTTATGAAAAGGCGAAAGCGGGTACGGAACGCTTCTTTGACGGTGATCTGCGTATTCGTCCGGCAGATGGTTCGGATCGGTGGAACTGGATACACAAGTCTTCTATGGTGACTGCCTATCAGTCACCCAATCCACGGTTGGAACTGGTAGAGGTGAACTATGATATAACAGTTCAGAAAGAGACGGAAGCGGAGCTTCGGGCCGCACGGGACAAGGCGGAAGAGTCCAATCGGCTGAAGTCTGCTTTCCTGGCAAACATCAGTCATGAGATACGTACGCCGCTGAATGCCATTGTAGGCTTTTCCGATCTTCTGATGACGGTTGACGATCCGGCAGAGCAGGAAGAGTTCCGCCGGACCATACAGAAAAACAATACATTGCTTCTGCAATTGTTTTCGGATATCATCGATCTTTCAAAGATCGATGCGGGATCGTTTGAGCATACGCCGAAACCTGTCTGCCTTTATCAGTTCTGTGCCATGATGGTGCAGAAGATGAGGAACAAGGTGCCCGAAGGAGTCGAACTGCAGATTGACGAGGACTCACCGCTCGATGCCTGGTTCAGTGCCGACAGCGGATATCTGAATCAGGTGGTTACCAACTTTATGAGCAATGCGATTAAGTTTACGCATCGAGGCACCATCACTGTCGGCTATCGGATCGACGCCCGGCAGCAACTTGAAATGTTCGTAGAAGATACAGGTATCGGTATTTCCATTGAAAATCAGGAAGCTGTTTTCGACCGCTTTATGAAAGTGGACAGTTTTGTACAAGGTACCGGGTTGGGGCTTCCCCTGTGCAAAAGCATTATCGAGAAGATGGGCGGACACATTGGCGTAATCTCCGAGTTGGGGAAGGGTTCACGCTTCTGGTTCACGCTTCCAGCTTTTTCTTGTATACCCACACGCTGAGCCCGAAATAGACGATCACCTGTATCCACAGTGTAATGTATTCCGGCTGTATGTCTGCCATATCGGCTCCCATCGAGTTTAGCTTGACGAAAGCAAGCGTGGCGGGTGCGGCCGGGAGGATGTAATGTGCCATGCGCCAATACCATGGCATCAGTTCCAGCGGGTAGGAGACTCCGGACAGGAAAATCAAGCCTACCGAGAAGAAAGCGATCATCAGCAGCGGAGCTTCCGAATCGGTGAAGTAACGCGAGGCTGCCAGCCCGAAGAAAGAGGTCGCCATCAGATAAGGTACCATCATAGCGGTAATGTACAGTCCGTTTCCGATATTGGGAATGCTGAAGAAGTGGGGTAATAATCCTAACAAGAACATGGAGAAGACCGTATAAAGTCCGCAGTACACAAAAGTCTTTCCGGCAACAAGACGCATTGCCCCTCCCCAGAGTCCGCTTTTATCCGCTGTCCTGCCCCCCGGAAGCAACGGTTCTGTAGCGCGGTGCTGATACTCGTCACCCGTCAGCATACCGATAACCATCAATAAGGTCTGGAAGATAATGACCATCATGACAGCCGGAATCAGATAAGAACCATACCCCTCAGTGTGGTTATAGAGTGCGGTGCCGGCCACGTTTACGGGCTTGGCCATGGCCACGGCAAGCAGTCCCTGCGAGGGGAGGAATACGGCACCATCCATGCGATGGGCATCGTTGATGGCAAGGTATACACGTGAAGTGGCTTCTTGCAGCGCTTCAAAATAGAGAAAGGCGTCTGTGGTGGCGTATAGTGAGAATACAGCCTCGCGTCCCTGGAAGACACGGGTCTCAAAATCATGCGGAATGTACAGAATGCCTTGTACCTTGCCCTCTTTCATCCATTCGCGGGCTTCCCGATAGTCCATGGCTTGTGCGTATACGGCTACTTGCGGCGTGGCGTCGAGCCAACGGATGTATTGCCGGCTAAGGCTGCTGTGCGAGTTGTCGACCACTGCCACCGGAGCGTCGGTCACGATATTGGGAGCATACATATAGTTATAGAGCAACCCATAAACAAAGATACCTCCCATCAGTACCAACAGTACGGCATAGCTGGTGCTGATGGCACGAAACTCACGTGCGATGATAAAGGAAATCTGCGAAAGTTTACCGGATGTTTTCATATTTACGACTGATTATGGCTCGTCTGAGGTGCGGAAGCATCGCCAACGCCAATAACGGGAAGATACAGAGTATCACTGCCGAAGGCCATAGGTGGATAAATCCGCCGCCATAGTAGAGCATGGTTTGTGTAATTTCGGTGTAATGGCGCACCGGAAACAGATAAGAGGTATCGCGCACCAACGGATACATGTTGAGTACCGGAAAGGTGACACCGGATAAAGTAGCTCCCAGCGAGCCGACCATGGATACGATACTGATGATGATTGCCACGGCAGGGAACAGGGAGAAGATGAACAATGCCAGTGCCTGAGTGGCAATGATAAAGAGCACTGTCATGACGTTGAGCAGCAGCCAACTCCCTTGAAAAGGTATATGCAGGATGCCAAACATGACAAAGTTGCCTAATATACCGATCAGGCTGAAGATAAGCGTATAAGGTAACAACTTGCCCGTAACGGCAACCGTGATGTCGCCGCCCGCCGCCTGCAACCATTGACCGGCTGTACCGAACTTTATTTCGCTTCCTACGGCATATACCGTGATAAGCAGTACCAACACCTGAAAGAGTACAAAAAAGAAAGGCTGGCTCAGGTAGACCGAGTAATCCAGCGACGGGTTATAAATGGGATGATTGTTGGCTTGCACGGGGAGTAGAAAGGTTTCTATCTGCTGTTCGTTCACTCCCAGCGCCACAGCTTTCATCACGATGGGGGAGAGAGCTACGGGTGCGAGCGAGCTTTCGAAGGCGGCCATCAACTCACCTCCCACCGAGAGCAGGGCATAGTGATAATAATAGTTCAGAGTGGCGTCCTGCCCCGATATCATATCTTGTTCAAAGCGGGGAGGGATCGAGAGATAACCATATATTTCTTTCTGCTGTACCGCTTTGCGTGCCTCGGCTTCGTCAACGAAGTGGCGGGTTACCCGGAAGGTGGGTACGGCAGACATCCGCCGGGCAATATCTCTCGAAGTGGCCGTGTTGTCCCGGTCGACAATGCCGATGGGGATATTTTCCATCTGCCCGTTGCCGAATATGGTAGCCATGAAAAAGAGCGTGAACAACGGAAGTACCAGGCAGACACCGAAGTAGAGGCGTCGAGAGGTCATCCGTTGCCACTCACGTTGTATGACACGGGTTATAGGGGAGTGTTGCATAATTAGATTGTCTTTGAGTTTTGATTTACCACAGAGTAGCACAGAGTCCCACTGAGAATATCTTTTCTCTTAAACATCCTGTAAACAAGAGATTAAAACTCTGTGAGTCTCTGTGTCTTCTGTGGTGAATCGTATTCATTTCTCTATTTGATTTCTACCAGTACCGACATTCCCGGACGCAGCCCTCCACTTTCTTGGTGGGACGAGCATGGATTTCGAATGTCTGTAAATCATAGCTGCCCGTTTGCTTGGTCGATTTCCAGGTAGCAAAACTACCCAGCGGACTGATATAATATATCTTGAACCCGATTCCTTTTTGGGCCAGGGCGGGCACATCCCCAATGAATGTACCTCCCATGCGGAAGTCCGGCATCAGGTCTTCCCTTACGTTCAGTACCACGTGTATATCATCCATCACCACCAGGTTCATGATCGGAGTGCCCGGTGCGACAAGTTCGCCCCGTTTAGGAAAGATGGTTGCTATTTGTCCATCTTCCGGTGCGATCAGGCGGGCATCCACCAGGAGTGATGAAACTTCATCAACCGTGCTGTTGGCCGCATTGACCATCGAGCGGGCCGAGGCTTTATCTTCACTTTGCGCTCCGTCTACAGCCATTTGATATTGCTCGTAAGCAGCCCGTTCGGCCGCTTGTGCGGCTTTGTACATGGCTTCCACTTCATCTTTACGTTGAGAAGTGACTACACTGTCCTTATATAAAGTGAGAATACGGTTGTACGTTGTCCGTGCCAATGTCAGGTCGCTTTGAGTTTTGTTCCATAATTGCTGCGCCGTAGCTATGATCTGCTTGCGGGTTCCAGCGTCAATCTTCTTGTTCTGTTCTACGGCTACTTGTTTCAATGCGTCCACCTGGCGATACTTGGCCTCTACAGTCGGACTGTTGATGACTACCAGCGTATCTCCTTGTTTCACCCACTGGCCTTCTTCAACCAGGAAGGTGTCGATGCGTCCCGGCAGTTTGCCGCTGATGCGAATCTCGGTAGCTTCGGCCTGCCCTTGCAAGACGAGAGGCTGGTGGCGCATGGCAATCATTCCGATGACGGTGAAGAGCGCTACTGCCACAAGTACAACGATGAATGCGATACTTAAGGTTCTGCCTTTTTTAGATTCTGAATTCTCCATCTCTTATTATTGTTTTATTGGTTACTCCGTTCATTCGATTTCTATTTCATTTCTTCTGTTCTCCGTAATGGGAAGAGAGGTGACGTCCTTCATGCTTCCGAACTGTTCCGGTATTCCGCACAGTGCCAGCAGATTCATCAGCGTCACGTCATATTCGTAGTAGGCCGCCAGTCTGGCTACTTTTGTTTTCGAAAGTAAGGTTTCTGCGTCTACTACCTCTGTCGAAGTGGCCATTCCTTCGGCGAAGGCTTTTTTCCGCATCCGTACCAGTTCTTCACTCAGTTCGATGGTGGTGTTCAGCGCCCGTACGTTGTCGAGTGCCTTTTGCAGGCCGGTGTATAGTTTGTCTACCCCGACGGACAGGTCGTCACGCGCTTTCTCCTGTCCCAGTGCAAGGGTTTGTTGTGTCAGGCGTGATTGCCGGATTCGCTTCTCCCGTTCCAGTCCGTCGAAAAGGTTCCAGGTGAAGCCTACCCCGATCATGGTGCGGGGCAACAGGTTGCTCTGTATGCCATGTGAGTAAAGAGTTTGTTTGCCGAAAAGAGCGATATTGGGCAGATAGCCACTCTGGTCGATGCGGACCTGCTGCTTGGCCATGTGTTCTTGAAGACTCAGTTGGTTGAGCAGATAGTTGCTGATGCCCACTACCTGCATAAACTCCATCTTCGGAGGAAGAGTATCGTTGATAAACAAGGGAGAGGAAGGGGAGATGTCTCCGCTCGTCTCCAGATTCAGCAAGGTCTTGAGGGTGCGTTGCACCACTGCCTCTTCCTTGCGGGCGGCTTCCAGTTCACGCAGTGCTTCGTCCATGTTGACTTGGGCAAAGAGGCGTGCCGCTTTATCTATCATACCGGTGGACTCCAGTTTCAATGCGTTCTCGTAATGCAGCTTCAGTGCTTTGTACGATTCCAGGCGGACACCGACAATTTCTTGTGCCAGGCGCAATCCGTAGTAGCTTTCGGCAAGCAGTGTTCGTTGGGTGGCATCGGTCTGTGCCCGGTTCTCACGGGCAAGGTCTATCATCGTATTGCCTATCTTAGTGGCATGAATACGTTTGCCTCCGGCGAACAATACCCATTCGGCGGTCAGGTCGACAGTGGTCAGGTTGCGCGGTGCCAACGGAAAGATGAGGGTGTTCGTTCCGATTTGATCGAGTATGGACGATATGATTTTATCGTCCGGCAAGATGGAATGTACGAAGTCTTTGGCCGGATCGGTGAATTGAGAAAGCGGTTGCTTCACTTCTATCTTCCGAAAGGTGTACAAATGCTCCGGTCGATTGCAGGCTGGGCATCCAGAAAGCATTCAGCTTCCCACGTTCGGCACGGGCTATGTCGATGCCTTTGTCGGCTATCTTCAGGCTTTGGTTGCCTTTGTGCAGCAGTTGCAGCGCCTCGTTAAAGCTAAGCTGATGTTGCGAAGTTTCCTGCGTGGGAGGGAGGCTCTGCGCCGCGACGGTGTTGTTGTATAAGAGCATTCCTGCCGCTATCATCAGTGCGACGGGTATTTTTCTTTTTTTCCATACGTCTGTTACGGTTTAGGTTTATGAGTCCTTGTAACAGACGAGGGGAGGTTTGTTCAGAAGATAAAAAGGAATGCCGTCTTTATAATCCGACTTCTCTGTTCAACTTAGAAGGATGTTGGTGTGTATGAAACAAAGTTACGATGAATATGGTTTCTTCCTTTTCGTCTACATAATATATAATTTTATAAGGATTTACGAGTAAATATCGGCAGCTAATCTGTTTTTCTTTGGCAAGTATCAGTTCTACAGGTCCTCGGAATGGGTTATTGATTAATTGCAACGTTTTTTGCTCAATGGTTCTTGCCAGGCGATCGGCTGCTTTGTTGCCAAACTCTTGTTGGCTGTATTCTAGAATTTCAATAACTCTTTTTTGTGCTCGAATTGTCCATGCTATCTTCATCATAATAGATAGTGTTTAAAAGTAGTGTGCATTTCTTGGCTACTGATTGTTTGTCCTTGTTGTATTTCATCTATTGCTTGTTCTATTTCTTCTTTAATTTCATCTTCTGTGAGTTGGCAAGGGACTGTTTTTTTAACAACAGTTTTTTCTTTCAAACCGAGTACATCGTGAAGTTTCTGTTTCACTTTATCGATGATTTCTTTACTGTCTATGTTGGCAATAGTCCGGATCAGTTCTGCTTTTTCTGCTTCTAATTCGAGATAAGCCATACTATTGTAAGCTACTGTCGGCTCGGACAGTCGGGTGGTTTCCTCTTCTGGTTGCTTGTATTTTTCAGGCTCTTTCATAATACATCTTGTTTCTTTTAGTACAAATACAAAGATAATAAATTAATTGATAGCGAATGATATTTATCTGTGTAAATCAGCGTAATCTGTGGTGAAGTTCATTATAACATATTCGTTTGTCAAATTGGTACCTTATAAAATGTTTTCTGGATCAAAAAGACAGGTAATGGCATTTTCTGCTAACTATCCCTTTTTGTTTTCTTACCCATATAGGGAGAATGTCCCGGAACTTTCTGCTTCTTTGCCCGGAAAACCGGGCTTGGGAAGGGGAAGAGTCTGTGTTTTCACTTCGAAGAGCCGATATTTCGACCAAAAGAAGTAAGCATTTACTCCGAAAGACGGTTGTGTTTTTCAAAAATGAATAAGAGTTTTGCCCAATATCTCTATATGTTTTCTTCCATTACATATATTGTTCTTATTTGGGAGTGAAAACAGTGATCCTATTTCTCTGGTTGCTCTCGTAGAGTGATAGGTTGATGATTGATAAAAATGTGATATTTTATTGGTTTTTGTTTCTGTTGTTAAACGATAATGCAAAGTAGGTATCCTTTTGTTCTCGTAATTGATGTATTGGTCTCTAACGGTATTTTCTTGATGCGAAAATACGGCGATTTTAGCCCATCCTTGGTACTTTGTACGGGAAAAAGCGAATCTGAAGCGTTTGGATTATCATTTTGATAAAAGGGTATTTTGTATCTGTTTCAATTCCCTTCGGGATACTCGGTTCTATCTTTTTTATATTACCAGTGCAGCGATCTCTGGTGACAGCTCGATGTTTCCGTCTTTGCGGACAATGATAAAACATTATAGGCATGCGCGCCGACAAGGTTTGATAGGGGAGTATTTACGGGTGTGACCGCATTGCATTTATCGAACATCAGTTCCATCGTCCGACTGCGAAATGTGGCGATTCGTCCCTTATGTTCATCCAGAGTCCGGAGGATGGAACTATAGCAAGTCGCCACTTGTGTATACGTCATTTTGTTACGTTTCGCCACCCGTGCGATGGGTTCGCCACCGGAGACGGAAAGGAATATTTCCCGTTCATGATCGTCTGTAATCAACTGGCCGAGTTCCTGAATGAGGATATGAAAAAGCGGTTGGTGTAGTTTCTGGGTTTTCAATAGAAATAGTTCGTCGTCACATTGTGAGAGGAGTACTTCACGTTCCAGTTCCTTTTCTTTGATAATCTTTTCCAGATAGTTCTCACCTAAATCTTTGGTCTGGTGAACATCAAGATATTGGGTCAGGCTTTCGTCATCAATCATTAGGACGTTCTCTATCCTCGATGAAGTGATATATCCCAAGTTTGCCCATGTGCGGAGGTCGGATTCGGCAATACCGCGTTTCTCCGACAGTTGTTTGAGGGTTATCCAGTTAGCCATGCCTGCCCCTCCTTGTTACTTCTTTGATTGGTCTGTTCATACCTTTCTGATTATTATGAACGTCCACATCCTTATGTATACCTTATATATAAGAAGTCGGGCGCTGAGTTCATATTTACGCGGAAAGAGGTAGTACCAATACCTAGAACTTCATAAATATGTTCACACGCCCGACCCTACGTCGCACGTATGAAACTGATTTATTGAAGTTCTTGTTTTTATGCATTAATTAAATTTGGTACTTTTCTTTCCGCACAAAACGTTTCAATATGCCGCATTTCTCTTCGGCTTTCAAGTGACAAAGATAAAGAATCTTGTGGGAATAGCAAAGAATGTGACAAGAAAGTTGAGACTGTTATAACTTCCGCATGGAGGCACACTGCATGGATTGGAGATGTGTCATTATCCACCACAGAGTGACACAGAGTTCCATGGAGCAAACTTAATCTGTTGATAACTAATGATACTTATCTGTATAAATCTGTTGTGAATACGAGTTTCGACATACCCCCTCTCTGTGTTACCTGTGCCTCTGTGGTGAGTTTTTGATACGCCCACTTGCTCTCCCCGAATATTTTCACTAAGTTTGTCACCCATTAACGTGACGAACACGATATGAATAAGAACTTACACCCTTTGATGCTGGCCGGAACCGGTAGCGATGTAGGCAAAAAGCATCATTGCCGCAGCTTTTGCCGTATATTTTGCAAGACGGTTATCATCCGGCACCATTCAAAGCACAAAACATGGCATTGAACTCTTATGCCACTCCCGAAGGACTTGAAATAGGAAGGGCGCAAGCCGTGCAGGCCGAGGCCGCAGGTGTGCCTTGCCATACGGATATGAACCCGTTGCTTCTGAAACCATCGTCCGATCATACTTCACAGGTGGTGCTCAACGGACGTCCCATCGGCAATCGGAATGCTTACGAATATTTCCGCCGTGAAGGGCGGGAGGAATTGCGAAAAGAGGTTCATGCCGCATTCGACCGTTTGGCTGCCCGATATAATCCGGTAGTGATGGAGGGAGCGGGGAGTATCTCCGAGATCAATCTTCGTGACAGCGATCTGGTGAATCTGCCCATGGCCATGCATGCCGGGGCAGATGTGATTCTCGTGGCTGATATAGACCGTGGAGGAGTGTTTGCCAGTGTTTACGGTTCGGTGATGCTGCTTCGGCCGGAAGAGCGGAAGCATATCAAGGGGATATTGATTAATAAATTCCGTGGAGATATCCGCCTTTTCGAGTCGGGGGTAAAGATGCTGGAAGATCTTTGTGGTGTTCCGGTGGTTGGGGTGGTGCCCTACTATAAAGATATCTATATTGAGGAAGAAGACTCGGTGATGCTTCAGACCAAGAATATCCGTGCCGGACAAGGCAAAGTGAATGTGGCTGTCGTGTTGCTTTGTCATTTAAGCAATTTCACCGACTTCAATGTCTTGGAGCGCGATCCGCGTGTACACCTGTTCTACACCAACAATACGGACGAGTTGATGAAAGCGGATATCATCCTGTTGCCCGGTTCGAAAAGCACTTTGTCCGATCTGTATGAGTTGCGCCGCAACGGAGTGGCGCAGGCCATCGTCCGTGCTCACCGCGAAGGTGCCACGGTAATGGGCATTTGTGGAGGTTACCAACTGATGGGTAGGAGGTTTGCGATCCCGATCATGTGGAAGGCGAGATAGAACGCTTGCCGGGATTGGGGTTACTGCCTGTCAGCACCCGCATGCAGGGAGAGAAGGTTACCCGCCAGGTACGGTTTCGTTTTCTTGAAGACAGCGCTGTCTGCGAAGGATACGAAATACACATGGGAACGACCACGCCCCTTGCGGATGTTCCTGTTTCTCCACTCAACCATCTGGCGGATGGAAGGGAGGATGGGTATTTTGTAGACCGCACCTGCATGGGAACATACGTACATGGCATTCTCGACAATCCTTCAGTTATCGATTACCTGCTGGAGCCTTTCGCCGATAAACTGAAAGAGACGGCTTTTGATTACAAAGCATTTAAAGAAGAACAATACGATAAACTGGCAGCCCATGTCCGTAAGCACGTCGACTTGCCGCTTATCTATCAAATATTGACAGACAATGATTGAAGGACACGGAGACGATTCTTATAAATACCGCCACCCGATACGGAGCAATTTCAGTTCCAACGTATATAATAAGGTGAACCTCGACGGACTGCGTGCACATTTGTGCGGGCGCATCTCTGCCATATCCGCTTATCCCGAACCGGAACCTTATACGCTGGAGGCCCGTCTGGCGGACCGCCACGCTCTGCCTGCCGCTTCGGTTTGCGTGACGAATGGTGCTACGGAAGCCATTTATCTGATAGCGCAGACCTTTCGGGGAACGAACACGGCCATTCTGATGCCTACGTTTAGTGAGTATGCCGATGCCTGCCGAATGCATGGGCACAAGGTCACATCACTGTACACACTCGATGCAGTGCCGGAGGACGTGCGTATGGTCTGGCTTTGCAACCCGAACAACCCGACCGGAGAGGTGCGTGATAAGAAGTATCTGACGGAACTGATCGCAAAGCATCCCCGGGTCTGTTTCGTGATCGATCAGTCATACGAGTATTTCACGCTGAAAGAGCTTTTTACGGCGCAGGAAGCTGCCGGATTTTCCAATGTGATCCTTCTACATTCGATGACCAAACGTTATGCCATTCCGGGACTTCGGTTGGGGTATGTCACTGCGCATCCCGGACTGATAGGGCGTCTGCGTACGAACCGGATGCCCTGGTCGGTCAATCAGCTTGCCATCGAAGCAGGACTCTACCTGCTTTCCGAAGGCATCCCGGCCGGTCTCTCCATGAAAGATTATCTGGCGGAATGTGCCCGCCTGAAAAGTTCGCTCGAGGCGATAGGCGGGTTAGAGGTCTGGCCTACCGATACTCACTTTATGCTGGTGTGCCTGCGTTTCGGAAAAGCTGCTGCTTTAAAGGAATATCTGGCCCGTGAAGAAGGGATTCTGATTCGGGATGCTTCCAACTTCGAAGGGCTGGACGAACGTTTCTTCCGCATTGCCACCCAGACACCGGAAGAGAATGACGAACTGGTGGGAGCGATTGCGAAGTGGATGGCGGAGTAATGACTGACTGATAGGATAGAGAAAGTATGGATGGAATGTTCTTTTGGTATATTAGCCTTGTGTATTTTTGCAGGTTGTTTCCGTTACCGTTAGCCTGGTTGTTCGATCGCTGGCAAGGCGATCCGTCCTGGTTGCCGCATCCTGTGGTAGGATTCGGTAAACTGATAGCTTGGGGAGAGAAGTGTCTGAATGCGGGGAGAGCCCGCGTTTGGAAAGGGGGAATGATGTCGGTAGCATTGATTGTGGGGGAGTCTACTTTTTACCTTCCTCTTTTTTAAAGTGATCGGAGAGTATTCCATCATACTGACAGCGCTGATACAAACACTGCTGATCTTTTGTTGCCTGGCAGGTACAACCCTGATACGTGAGGTCCGGATGGTCTTCGAAGCCGTAGACCGTTCATTGGACGAGGGGCGTAAACAAGTGGCCCGCATTGTGGGACGGGATACCTCTGCACTATCTGCACAAGAGGTGCGTACCGCAGCTTTGGAGACTTTAGCCGAAAATCTGAGTGATGGGGTAATTGCACCACTTTTTTGGTATGCAGTGTTGGGAGTGCCCGGCATGATGGCGTACAAGATGGTGAATACACTTGACTCTATGATCGGTTACCGCAACGAGCGTTACCGTCAATTCGGCTGTATAGCGGCCCGGATCGATGATGTTGCCAATTATATTCCTGCCCGCCTGACGGCTTTGTTGATGATCCTCGTCAGCGGACGGTTTTCTTTGCTCAGGTTCGTGGGTAAATATGGCAGCCGGCACGCCAGCCCAAACTCCGGTTATCCCGAAGCTGCTTTGGCCGGTATTCTGAATTGCCGTTTCGGCGGGCCCCACTATTATTTCGGCGAAGAGGTGTGGAAGCCTTTTATAGGCAACAACGAACGGGCATTGACAACCGAGGATATGAAGAAAGCCGTCTGTGTCAATCGGCAGGCAGAGGTACTGATGGTTGTGTTGGTGTGGCTGACTATTCTTCTGTCTTTGAGTTAAGTTGCAGCCGGACCACTCCGCCGTAAGGTGTCAGTGCGTTAAAAGCGTCTTCCATTCTCAGTATCCCTGCATAGATTTGTGCACAAATCAGCACCCCTCCATGTGCAAAGACGGCTATGCGTTTATACTCTTTTCCACTCACTTCATTCAGGAACTCCGATACCCGTTGAAGCTGCATCATAAAAGACTCTCCGCCTGTAGCCGCTACATGGAAGTAGTCGTTATACCACTCCTCCAGTCGTGGATCACATATTTTATCAAACTCCTTCATCTCCCATTCACCGAAGTTCAGCTCTTTCAGCCGGGCATCACGAATGGCATCCGGATAACCGCAGTGGTCTGCCAGGCGGGTGCAACGACTCAGCGGGCTTGTGAATACGGCATCAAATACGTCGTTCTGTAGTTGTTGAGCCGTAATTGAGGCTTCTTCTTCAAAACTATCTCGCAAAGGTACATCAGTCTGGCCATAACAAACTCCTTTAGGAACATCGACAGAGGTATGGCGGATTAATATGACTTCCATGACTATATAAACATTAGTATAACTATTCCCAGGTAGAAAGACAGTTCGCTTAGAAGAAACAGTGCCCCGCAACAGTCGCCGGTATAACCTTGCAATTTCCGTTTCATCAGTGTGCAAAGCAGATACAGCATGACCAGCGGAAATACGATAGCCATCCAGTATCGGTACGGTAGCAGGAGTGCTGAAGGAAGTATACCGCATAACAGACCGAAAGCAAATTCTCCGCCTGACATTCTGTTATATACTACTTTGGCCTTGCTTTCTTCTTCTTTTCGTGCGTAAGGCAGGAAGTTGATGATTTGTGATGAGGTCAGCTTGCTTTATCGTGTCGCCTGCAATCAATGTAATACATGCGAAGGAGAGGGGGGGAGCGACATCAAAAGACTCCATAGAAGAAGGAAGTAGAAAATCAACCCGATGACACCGTAGCTGCCGATATGCGAATCTTTCATGATGGAGAGAATCCGCTCCCGGTTCGTACCTCCTCCGAATCCATCGAAGAAATCTGCCAACCCGTCTTCGTGTAGGGCACCGGTGATCAATAACCGGGCGGCAAGTGCCAACAATACGGCAACGGAGAAGGGGAGGATCTGTGCGCTCAACCAAAGTACTCCTGCCATGATGCCGCCCGTGAGCCATCCGGACAAAGGCCAGTAAGGCACAACGTGTTTAAAACATTCTGCCGGAACTTCGCGGATACGCCAGAAGGGGAGGCGGGTAAAAAAGATAAATGCTGCTAATATATTCATCGGCAAATCTTATTAGAAATATTTGGTGATGGCTGCATGTGCAAAGTTGTCCATCTCGTTGATCATCCGTATGGCAGAGTCAATGATAGGATAGGAGCAGATGGCTCCGGTTCCTTCTCCGAGACGTAAACCCAGATTCAGTAATGGCTTGGCTCCCATGGCATCAAGTACCAGCTTATGTCCGGCTTCATCTCCCTGATGACCGAAGATGGCATAATGCAATACCTCAGGGTAAAGTTGGGAGGCTGCAAGGATGCAGTTTGTCATGATGAATCCGTCTACCAGGATAATCATCTTTAACTCGGCTGCCTGAAGCATGGCGCCTATTGCCATTACCATTTCCAGTCCGCCGAAATAGCGGATCAGGTCGTGTGCGCTTCCGTCTCCCTGATAATGGTCCAGTGCCTGCTGCAATACATTATATTTATGACGGACGCCTGCATTGTCGAGTCCGCTGCCTGCTCCGACGCACAGTTCGAGAGGAATATGGGTGAAGCACGTCATCCACATGGAAGACGAAGAAGTGTTGCCGATACCCATTTCGCCCAAAGAAAGCACATTGCACCCTTCGGCATGACACTGACGGACTACTTCCGCTCCGCGCTCGATGCACAAATTCATTTCTTCTTCTGTCATGGCTGCCTCGTACAGATAGTTACGCGAGCTTTTGCGTACCTTCATGTTGATGATTCCTTTCTCGTATGGGAGGTCGTAATCCA
>VOFI01004180.1_pt1 | contig 29571 bp, 37 predicted proteins | sample 5384131 | NCBI WGS metagenome assembly VOFI01 (sample SAMN12384728, study PRJNA508395) | human gut metagenome | isolation source: healthy gut H | host: Homo sapiens
GCCCTTTGGCAAGAAACGATGGCGTTGACCGCACCAGTGTCCGAAATCTCGCCGTTTCGGACAAGGCCGTTGGCAACACTCAGCAGCACAACGAGCGCGAAAAGGACAGCTACCGGAACCCCGACATCATCCCCCAGCGCACTGCATGGAACATCCACTTCAAAAAGCCAACCGCCAGCTACACCGACCTGTTCTCCCAACTGGAAACCGCTGGCACGATTTCAACGCGCGGCCTGAAGCCGGATGCCACCCATTATTGCGAGCTTGTCTTTGATGTCAACTCGGCCTATTTCGACAACCACGGCGGCTACGAGTTCGCTAAGCAGTTCTACGAATGCCTATAAAGCCGCTGTCCAGATCGTGGGCGGTGAGCAGTATATCCTCTCGGCTGTCATGCACGCCGATGAGATCAACCGTGCCATGACCGAAGCATTAGGCCGTGAAGTCTACCACTACCATCTTCATGTGGTCTATGTGCCTGTGGTGGAAAAGCAGATCCTCTGGTCGAAACGCTGCAAGGACAAGGCACTGGTCGGCACCGTCAAGGAGACTGTCATGCAGGTCAGCCGGAGCAAGAAGTGGGCATCCAAGCCCCTGCTGGACGATGCTGGAGAGCCCGTCCTGCAAAAGAACGGCAAACCAGTCCTGAAGAAGTCGTACAGCATCCTGCAAGACGATTTCTTCAACTATATGCGCAATGCTGGGTACACGGATGTAGAGCGCGGTGAGCGCGGCAGCACCGAAGAACACCTAACCGTCACCCAGTTCAAAGTTCAGCGGGAGCAGGAACGGCTGGACACCCTGACCACCCAAGCCGACCAAAAGGCGCAGTCGCTTGCCAAAACCAGTCAGGCCCTCTCCCAAAAGGAGAAGGAACTTGCCGCTGTGCAGAAAAAGGCCACGCTCACGAAAGAAGCCCTCATTCATGCGCGCGATCTGGAATATATCGGCAAGCGCACCTTTCTCGGTAACTACTCGCTGACCGAAGAAGAATTTTCCAAACTGAAAAAACAGGCTGACCACGGCTATATGATGGACGTGGAGAACCGCCGCCTGAAAGAAGAACTTTCCACCGCCAAGAAGGAAGCTGCTCATTGGGGTCAAAAGTATCATGAGCTCTGGTATGAAGTGAAGCCCTATCTGGACGCGCTCCACCGTGCGCCTGAACTGGTGCGTGGCTTTCTGGAAAAGATTCTTGCCCCCAAGCAGGAGCGCACCATGAATGTGCAGCAGCAAAACCGTAAGCGTGGGCAGGATGTAGAACTTTAAGCTGAATTTTTAGATGATATGACAATATAAGGAGCAATGCTTATGAATTTTGACCGTAATTCTATGACCGTCCTGTGCAATATTCCGATTATACGAAAAAGTTCTTGCAAAAGGACTCGAATCCCACTACAATGGAAGTGGTCACTCAAACCAATGCCGTCAAGTCTCCGACTGACAGCCCGGCAACCACGAAACTGGTGTACACGGTGGAAGAGATCGCACGAATGCTGGCCATCAGCCTGCGCTCTGCTTACAATCTGTGCAACAGCACTACCGAATTCCGTGTCCTGCGAGTAGGCGGAAGCATCCGTGTGCCGAAGGACAGCTTCGATGCGTGGCTCTACCGGGCAGCTTGATAAGGAGGCAAACAGTATGGCATATATTACGAAGCGCGGCAACTCTTACAGCGTCCGCTACACCTACGAAGATGAGCACGGCAAGAGCTGCGACAAATGGGAGAGCTTTCCCACAAAAGAGGAGGCAACGAACCGAAAAAAGCAAATCGAGCATGAACTGGCCGCTGGCACTTTCCTGATTCCGTCCTCGGTAACGGTGGCAGAGTTCCTGATGGACTGGCTGCCGAAACAGTGCAGCAAGCACAAGTGGGCACCCAAAACCTACGAATCCAACCTTTCCACCATTCAGAATCTCATTATCCCCTATATCGGTAGCATGGAGATGCAGAAGCTCAAGCCCTACCACATGGAGAACCTCTACACGACCCTGAGCAAAACGCCCTGTGGTTCGTATATCGAGGGCAAGAAGCAGGAACTGACCGAAAAGCAGAAGCAGCGTTTCCTTTCCGGCACAACGATCCATGAGGTGCACCGGCTGCTGGGCACTGCCTTCCAGTATGCCGTAGAGTGGGGCATCCTTGTCAAAAGCCCTGTTCCCGTGGACAGCCCCAAGAAGTCTACGCAGGAGCGCACCATCTGGACGGTAGAGGAAATGAGGGCGGCTCTGGACAGCATGGAGGACCCCATCCTGCATCTGGCAGTCCACCTCACACTGGTGGGCGCACTGCGAGAGGGCGAGATCGTAGGTCTGACCCCGGAAGATCTGGATTTTGATGCTGCGGATGGCATCGGAACCTTCCGTATCAACAAGTCCATGCAGCGAGTGCGAAAAGAAGCCCTAAACCAAGTGGACGATGGCTGCATCATCAAGGTATTCCCGGACAAGCTGGAGCGCAGCACCACTTCCCTCATCCTGAAAAGCACCAAAACCGCATCCTCCTGCCGTAGCATCTTCATGACTTCTGCTCTGAAAGAGGAACTGAAGAAGTGGCTGAATCAGCTGGCGGCAGACGAGAGGAAAGACCCGACACGCTACCATGACAGTGGAATGCTGTTCCGTCTGCCTAACGGTTTGGCGGTGGAGCCTGTGCTGATCCGCAAGAAGTTCCTCAAGTGGCAGGATGCCCACCCGGAATTCCCCGCATTGTGTTCCACGGTTTGCGCCATTCCAGTGCCACCTATCAGTTGATGATCTCCGGCGGCGATGTGAAGGCTGTTCAGGGAACCACCGGACACGCTACGGCAGATATGCTGGTAAACACCTACGCCCATATCCAGCAGTCCTCTCGTGTAGAACTGGGCAGGAAGTTTGAGGAAGGATTCTATGCCAAACAGGAAAGCCCCAGCCCGCAGGCTGTACCCGCCGAAGGCGAACCGACCATTTCTATGACCGCTCTGCTGGAACTTTTGAAGAACGCAGACCCCGAAGTAAAGGCGCAGCTCCGTCTGGCACTGCTGACCTGATGCAAAATCTACCACGCATTTCAAAGCAATTCCAGCCCATGCAGAGGATTCCCACGAAAACGCCGACCGTGCAAAAAACGTGCATTGACCGTGCAAACCCCGAATTTTCGGGGTTACATAATCAAAAAAGAACGCCAAATCTTACGACTTGACGTTCAAAATTTGGTGCACCTCGCGCACTCATATCCGAACTTTTCTCCGCTTTCACAGCTTTCCCGAAAGCGACCGTTTCTGTACCTTTCTTATAGTTAAAGGTAATAAGTACCTTATCATCGTAGAGATAGATGGCATTGATGAAGGTATCCACCAGTGCCTGCCGCTGCTCCGGCTGGGTCATATCCAGCTTGCGGAAACGGAGCAGCCAAAAGCGGACGAACTCCTCTTTCATCTTTGGCTTAGCCAGCCGTTCCTCTGCAATGCGGGCTTTCCAGAGCTTCCAGCCGTTCCTTGGTAGAGCTGGTCAGAATGCCCATCTGGATGGCATTCAGCATATTGGTGATGCCGACTTCCGTTTCCTTCAACTGCTTTTCGTAGATGGGCAGGTCTGTGCTTTCCTGATTTTGCAATTCCATGACTTTGGCAATGATGGCATTCATGGAAGCGTCATCTTCCACCAGCTTCATGGTCTCGTTGACCACCAGATCTTCCAGCCACTGTTTCCGCACAGCCTTTTTATCGCAGGTCTTTTTTTTCTTCTTGGCGGCGGCACACTTATAATGGGTATACATTTTCCCGGTGTGGCTGACACCGCTTCCTCCGAACATCAGCGCTCCGCACTTACCGCAGTACAGCTTGGTGGTGAGCAGATAGCTTTCCTCTGCCTTATGACGGGCAGGGGCCTTTTTATTTTTCGCCAGCTTTTCCTGCACCTTGTTGAACAGGTTCGCGTTTGCGCAACGAAGCGGAGCAATGAAAGCCCCAGTGGGGCTTTTAAGCGACAGAACGGTCTTGCGTAGCAAGATGGAGGGGCCTTGCCCCGACAAGTTCACCTGATACCAGCGCCGGAATCGCATTAGGCTGTACCACATCCCGCAAGCGCAATTCGCCGATGTACCGGCGATTACTCAGCATCCGCTGAATCGTATTGTAGGACATCTCCCCGCCCATCGAATTTTTGATGTTGTGCGCCTTCAACCAATCCCGCAGGTCAGTCATGGTCGCACCGTCCGCATACTTCTGGAACGTCTGCTCCACATACGGAGCCAGCAGCGGGTCTGGCTGGTAATGCCGGGTCTCATCAATCATGTAGCCGAACGGAATCGTGCCACCATTATAAATGCCCTTGAGAGCGTTCTCGGTCATGCCGCGCACGACCTTTTCAGACAGGTCAGCTGAGTAGTATTCGGCGTAGCCTTCCAGAACCGATTCCAGAATAATGCCCTCCGGGCCAGCCGAAATGACTTCCGTTGCCGATACCAGTTTCACGCCGTTTCGCTTCAGCTGGGTCTTGTACCGGGCACTGTCGTAGCGGTTTCGGGCAAAGCGGTCGAGCTTCCAGACAATGATGATGTCAAAGATGCCACGCTCACTGTCCTTGATCATCTGCTGGAACTGCGGGCGGTTGTCCGTTTTTGCAGAGATTGCCCGGTCAATATAGTGTTTGACCACCGTGAAGCCATTCTTTTCCGCATAGGCGGTGCATTCCCGGATCTGGCCTTCGATGGATTCTTCACGCTGGCTGTCCGAGGAATAACGGGCGTAGATCACGGCGGTCGTGGCACGCACCTCCCATTTATACATCATTGAACGGTGGATCGTTCATCCAAATCAATGTTTCGTATAATGCATATGCCACAATTTTAAAATTATTTCAATACCAATTATTTATCCTCCTGCAAATTTCGACTTATCAATTCCTGCAACCTCTCAGTTTCTTCTTTGGCATAAGCTCTGGCATCAGCCTCCACCGGCTGGAAATAGTAGCCCAGGATATCCTCGTCGCCCGAGACGTACCCGCTCTGATAGTTCCGCAGCCATCGTCTGGCCTGGTCGTAGTAGGCCGCCTGGGTCGCAGCATCGTCCCAGTCGATGTTCTCCACCACATAGGCCTGCTGCGCATGGTACGCCTCGTGGGCGATGGTGTCCATGGTCTCCTGCGCGGTCCCGCTTTCCAGCACAGACCGGGAGAGCACGATCTGCCGGGAGGAGGCGCTGTAGTAGCCCAGCCAGTCCTCGTCGAGCGGCTGGACCGTAACCTCTGTCCCGTCCGGCACCCCCAGCATGGCAAGCTCATAGGCGGCCAGCTGCTTTGCCAGTTCGGTCTTGCTGTCCAGCGACGCCGTTTCCCAGACATCCTCCGCAAAGCCGGGCAGAATTTCTTTTCGTGGAGCTGCGCCGTTGTTTCCGCCTGCGTCTGCGCGGGTGCCGCTGCGGTCAGGTACACCCGGCTGCTCCCATGCCCCAGCACGCCGGCACTGCCAGCAGGAGCGTTGCCAGCAGCACGCCGAACCGGCGGCAGTTCTCCCGGACGCGGTCCTCTCCGCACAGGAGGGCAAAGTCGTCGTACCCGCAGCGGCGGCTTTGCCGTCGGAACTGCCGGAAGCTCCTGCGCCGGAACCAGAACACGCCCGCAAGCCAGAGGACTGCCAGCAGCACCCCCACCGGCCAGACCTGCCGGAGCGCTGTCAGCGCAAACAGCAGCTCCGCCGGCAGCAGCGCGGCGCACCACAGAAAGAACGGCCCGCCGATCACGCAGGCCGTTGCTGCCGGGGCCAGACACCACCAGAGCAGGAACAGGATGGTGTAACCGACCGCGATGACATTGCCGGGGACCAAAGACCCCAGAAGCTGCGGTTTTGTACAGTGCAGCCAGCCGATCACACAGCCATTGAAGATCATTGCGCCCACGGCCGGGAGCCACCCGGCCAGTTTCCGGAGCTTTGCCATAACGGGTTCCTTTCTGTTGTGCGGCTGCCCTTACTGCTCAAGCTCCGGCCGCCGCTGATAAGCCTGTTCGATCTCCAGCTCGGCCTCTGCCGGAGAGGCCGCCCACACCTTGAAATAAGTACCGCCCCGGGAGTGGTGCAGCGGCACCGCCGGCGGGGCTTCGCCCTCCAGCACATAGGCCCGGCAGCGTGTGCCGGACTGCCGGAGATACAGCACGGTGTGCTCTCCGATGTAATACCGGTAGCCGCCCGACGGCAGACCGCCGCCAAAGCCGGTGCTTCCAAGCTCACAGAGCACCAGCACCAGCACGATCACCACACCGCCGACCACGGGCAGGACATTCAGCTTGAACGCATACTCCATCCTTTCACCCCCCTCAGTGCAGGAAGAGACGGATGAGCACAAAGGGCAGGGCGCAGAGCAGCACGACGCCCACGAACAGCGCGATGAGCGAGAAGATGGACGCCACGAACTGGTAGATCATCATGCTGATCTGCCAGCGGAAGATCAGCACGAGCGCCGCCGCAGCAGCGACGACCAGCCGGGCGGGCAGCGTCTCCGCGCGCCAGATGAAAAAGGCCGAAAGCAGCACGGTCATGCCGCAGATCACGATACACAGGTTGCCAAGTGCAGACTCAAACATAGTGGTTTCTCCTTTTCTGTTGAAGCAGGTTTGTCTTACACTACAGACAAGCCCGCCGGTTGGGCTGCGGTTGAAAAAACGCAAAAAAGTTTCAGCGCCCGCCATGGCCGTGGCCGCCGCTATGACCGCCATGCCCGCCGCTGCCGTGGCCGCCGTGGCCGCCGGGCCCATGTCCTCCGCTGCTGCGGCCGCCGCCCTGACCCAGCCCGGCGCCCCGGCCCTTACCGCTGCCCTGAGAGGCCGACACCGACTTGGAGGTGCCAAACTTCAGCCCGCTCTCGCGGCCCTGCGAGCCGGGGGCACCCGGGTCATCCCCGCGGTCCCGGCCGCCGTCCTCGGAGGAGCCGGCCGCGGCTTTGCGTGCAGTGCTCTGGGTGGGTACGGGGCCGTACTTCCCGTTTGCCGTGTTCTCGCGCAGGGACTGCACAAAGGCATCGTGCCGCTGCGCCTCCGTCATTCTCGGCTGCTGCACCGTCGGTGTGTTGTTCTGGGTGTTTTTGCCGTTCTCGCTGTTTTTGCCCCAAAGGGAACTGAAGAATCCCATTGTGTGCTCCTTTCGCATTCATCTGTTTTTGTCCGGTCACATAAGATAAGCCCGCCGGAGCAGCCGCAGTTGGAATTTTCGGTGCGAAATCTCAAAATTTCATGGTTTTTACGCGCACTTCCTGCGCGGTTCGCACCGGAAAAAGCGGCATTCTTTTCTCCATTCCGCTTTTCTTTTTGCGCAGAGTGTGTTATAATGGTGCCAGCATTATGAAAAAGGTGCATTCTGTCGGTTTCCGGCCGGTCACTTTTGTTCATTTTTGCCATCACACCCCGCAAGGGGACGGAGGAGAATAGTTGCTGAAGCCTTAAATGGAGCAAAAAGATGGATCACACCCCGCAAGGGGACGTAGGAAATTCCACTTAAACTTGGAAAAGGTTGCCAAGCGCATTACATCACACCCCGCAAGGGGACGTTGGAAATTACGCCACCAGTGCTATACGCACAAACTGCTTACAGGCATCACGCCCCGCAAGGGGACGTAGGATGACACCATATCGTTAAGTCATATCTTTTTCGTTCGTTTACACCCCGCAAGGGGACGTAGAACAACGCTGAATAATTATGAAATCACTGACCAAGCTCAAGCGTCACACCCCGCAAGGGGACACAAACAACCGCCCCGCTTTACTGCACAGTTTTGTGCGGCGAAGCGGGGCGGCGGCTTTTTTTTGTGAAATTTTGGGCTGTTCCTTTTTTTTCGCAATTTTTCCAACTGCGGGAGTTTCCGCAGCTTTTATATTAGAATACGGACTGTTTCCCACTGGAAATTTCCCCAAAAAAGCGGTCGAAATTTCTCTGTTTCCGGCGTTTTTTTCTTTGTCGGATCCCGTGCTATAATGGGAACAAACCTTTTCAAACCTGTTTTTCGCATATTCCCTTGCTATTTTGCCCGAAGGAGATGATTCCTTGAACACACTCACCTTGCAGGCCACCTTCTGCGGCCTGCTGCACGGCCTTGGCAAGCTGGCCTTCCGGGCCGACAAGACCGCAGCCGACCTGTTGGCCGCCCTGCCGGACACCCCGGAGTGGGCTGCCGTGCGCGGCGGCGCGGCCGCAGGGTCGGACGCCGCCCGCTGCGCGGCCTTTGCCCGCAGCCTGTCTGTGACCGCCGACACCCCCGCCGCCGAACCGGCCAGCTCCCGCTACCGGCCCCTGCGCTCCATTTTCAGCCACCTGAACGGGGAGCACCCGGGTATTCCGTCCCGGCTGCCCGCCCGGACGGTGCCCTGCGACCCCGTGCAGGATGCGCCGGACATCCCCGCCGCCGTTTACCGGGAGCTATATCAGGAGCTGACGGGGCAGCTCACCGGCCTGCAGTTCAGCCCGGCGCAGGCAAACGCGCTGCTGGGCCTGCTGGAATCCCAGTGCAGTGCCCTGCCTGCCAGCACCGCGCGGGACGAGGACCGGGATATTTCCCTCTACGACCAGCTCAAGCTGACGGCGGCTCTGGCGGCCTGCGTCAGCGAGTACCTGCGGCAGACCGACGCCTTTTCCCTGCTGGACACTCCCACAGAGCTGCGCCGGGAACCGGCGTTCCTGCTCTACACCGCCGACTTTTCCCGCATCCAGCGGTTCATCTACACCGTCCATACCGAGGGTGCCCTGCGGTCCCTCCGCAGCCGTTCGTTCTTTCTGGAACTGCTCATGGAGCACTACATGGACGAGCTGCTGGACGGCTGCGGCCTGACCCGGACCAACATCATTTACAGCGGCGGCGGGCACTGCTATCTCCTGCTGCCCAACACCGCCACCGTGCAGCAGACCCTTGCCGACTGGAACCGGGCCTTCAACGGCTGGCTGAACGAACAGTTTGGCGTGCAGCTGTTCCTGGCCAACGGTTGGACCCCCTGCAGTGCCAACGACCTGTGCAATGTCCCCGCAGAGGCAAGCCCCTACAAGGCCCTGTTCCGCCGGGTCAACGCCATTGCCGAGCAGCACAAGCAGCACCCCTACGATGCCGCTGCGCTCCGCGCCCTGAACCGTGTGCAGGCCATCCCCGACGGTACCCGGGAATGCAAGGTGTGCGGCAATTCCGCACAGGTCAACGCCGAGGGTCTCTGCCCGTGGTGCAATCGGTTTGCCAACCTGTCGGCACAGATCCAGAACCAGTCGATTTATCTGGTCCACAGCACGCCCCGCCCCGGTGCCTTTGCGCTGCCGGGCATCCGGGGCAGCAAACGGTTCCTTTCGTTCTCGAACGACTCCGCCCTCTGCGCCGACACTGTGCGCTCCTACACCAAGAACCGGCTGGTCCGGACGCTCAGCCCGTCCATCAACCTGTTCATCGGCGACTATGCCGCCAGCAACCGCATTGAGGATCTTGCCGACCAGTCGGAGGGCATCCGCCGCGTCGCCATCTGCCGCATGGACGTGGACAATCTGGGGCAGGCCTTTATTGCCGGCTTTGAGCAGCCGGACCAGACCGACCCCGTGCAGCGGATGAAGTACGTCAACCTGTTCCGCGCCGCAGCGTTCTCGCGGCAGATGTCGCTGTTCTTCAAGTACCACATCAACGGCCTGCTGCAGGGGCTTTGCGTCAGCATCGTCTACGCCGGCGGCGACGACGTCTTTCTGGTCGGTGCCTGGAACCACACCCTGCAGGCCGCCCTGCGCATCCAGAAGCACCTGCGCAGCTACACCTGCTGGGGCACTGACCATCAGTGCGGGCATCGCAATGTTCAACGAACATTATCCCATCCGCGCCGCAGCTGAACAGACCGCCGCGCTGGAGGACGAAGCCAAAAAGCTGCCCGGCAAGAACGGTGCCGCACTGTTCGACGCCGTGCCCGACCACACCTATTCCTGGGATGTGCTGCAGGACAAAGTGCTGGGCGAGAAGATGGCCTGTCTGGAGCAGTTCTTTGCGCAGGTCCAGAAAAACGATGACGATCACCGCGGCAATTCCATGCTGTACAACCTGACCGACCTGCTGCGCAATACCCGGGAGGACCAGGTCAATTTTGCACGGTGCATCTACCTGCTTGCCCGGCTGCGCCCGGACGAGAAGAAGGCAAGCCCTGCCCAGCAGGACGCCTACCGGACCTTCTCGCACAATGTTCTGGACTGGGCGCGAGACCCGGAACAGCGCCGACAGCTGATCACCGCGATCTACATTTATGTCTATCAGAAACGAGGGAGAGAGTGATATGCCAAAACCGAATCATCCTTCCGGCAAAGGCCCGGCCAAGCCAAAGGCCGCTGCTGCAGAGCCGATCATTCCGGAAAACTATTGATTTTGCGGAACAGTTGATGAAGGAGAATTGCGCCCTGATCACCAAGACCAAGATCCAGAACCTGCTCCGCCTGGCCTGTGACGTTTACAACAACGAGAACCGCCGCACCGAGGAGCGGCTTTTGAAGGAGAGCGTCAATCAGATCAAGCTGCTGCGCATCCGCCTAGCTTACGAATGCGGCCGTGACCCGCAGGTGCGCCAGTTTGTGGAAAGTGCCAACCTGTTTGAATATCTCGCCAAGCTGTCCTCTGTCGGTACCTGCACACGGCAGGACCTGATCGATTATTACCACTACATGGAAGCCCTCGTCGCCTTCCATCGTTACTACTCTGAATCCAAAACCGGAGAGGAGAATGCATCATGACCGGCAAAATTCTGATCAAGTGTGACCTTGTTGTCCGCACAGGGCTTCACATCGGCGGTTCTTCGTCTTTTTCTGCCATCGGCACCGTGGATAGTCCTGTCATCCGTGACCCGTTCACCGGGCTGCCCATCGTGCCGGGCAGCAGCCTGAAGGGCAAGCTCCGCACGCTGCTTGCCCGCCGCAGCTGTGTCAACGGCGAAACACTTCCGGATTTTTCCGCAGACGGCGAGGTCCTCCTGCGAATGTTCGGCGGCTCTGAACCAGTTCGCTTTGCACGGCTGCAGTTTGCGGATGCTTTTCTGCTCAACTACGACCAGCTGAAAGGCGTGGGTGTGACCGAGGTCAAGTCGGAGAACACGATCAACCGCCTTACCTCCAAGGCCAACCCTCGCCAGATTGAGCGCGTTATTGCCGGTTCCCGGTTCGGGGTCAACATCGTTTACAACCTGTCCGACCCCAAAGAGATGGAAGAGGACCTTTCGCTTCTGTCCAAGGCTATGAAGCTGCTCCAGCTGGACTACCTTGGCGGGCACGGCTCCCGCGGAAACGGCCGTGTGAGCTTCCAGAACTTCCAGGTGATTCCTTACCCGGAGACGCTGAACGTTGATCTGGACGGCATCCGCCAAACCTTCAACCGAGGTCGAAGAGTATGAACTATTTTCTGCTAAAGCTGGCGTTTGATACGGCAGTCCACTTCGGTGGTTCCGACTCAGCGGTCGGCTCCCAGTCCTCTGCCCTGACCCTGCGTGCCGACACGATTTTTTTTCGGCCCTGTGCCACACGGCGCTGGAAGTGTACGGCGAGCCCGCACTGGAGGAGCTTCTCGTCTCTGCCGATGCGGACGCCCTGCGCATCAGCGATGCCATGCCCTGGCGGGGAGATACCTTTACCTGCCCAAGCCGATCGCCGCATCCACAGCCCCTGCCGAGCTTTCCACCGTTGAGCGCAAGGCGGTCAAAAAGCTTGCCTGGATCCCGGCCTCCAAATTCGACCGCTACACCGCCAGCCTGCACACCGGCACCTACCCGCTGGACGAGCTGGACCAGAGCTTTGGCCAGGCCTACGAGCAGACCAAGGCCAGCGTGACCGACGGTGCCGACGCCAAGCCGTACTTTGTCGGCCTGTACCGCCTGCACGCAGGCTGCGGCCTGTATGTTCTGTGTGCCTGTGAGGGCAACGACCAGCTCAAGATGCTGAAGGAGCTCTTTACCCTTCTGGGCCTGAGCGGGATCGGCGGCCGCACCAGCGCCGGTTACGGCCGGTTCCATCTGGACGGCGAGCCCATCTGCCTGAACACCGCCGAGGACGCATCCTTGCGCTGGATGCTGCAGGCGCTGGAGCGCGGCACCGCGCCCTACCTGCTGCTGACCAGCAGTCTGCCTACCGGGGAGGAGATGGACGCTGCATTGGAAGGTGCGGCGTTCCAGCTGGCCCGGCGCGGCGGCTTTGCCTCCACCGAATGGGTGGAGACCCCCGTCAAGAAGCAGACCCAGTATTTTCTCACCGCCGGTTCCGTGCTGCAGCACACCTATCAGGGTGAGCTCTGCGATGTTGGCATCGGGGTCCCGCATCCGGTTTACCGCTATTCCAAACCGCTGTTTATGGGGGTGACACTATGATCCAGCAGGATCACCTGCAGGTCTTTGATCTGACGCTGAAAACGCAGTCTCCTTTGTTCGTTGGCAGCGGCCGTAAGATCGGCAAACGGGAATACATCTATTCCCAGAACCAGGGCTGCGTCAAAATCCTCAACATGGAACTGTTTTTTGACTACATGCTCCGGCACGATCTGGTGCGGCAATTCGAGAAGTTCATGCTCAGCTCCAACAGTAGTCTGCTGGACTTCTGGACCAGAGACTGTCATCTTGCAGAGGATTGGCTGGAGCACCCGAAACTGATGGGTGACAAGCCGCTGGTGCAGTATCGCCTGGCCGTGACCGAGGATGTTGCCGGTTACAACGGCACCAAGGAGATCCATCAGTTTCAGCGCGACGCCTACGGCCGCGCCTATATCCCCGGCAGCAGCCTGAAAGGTGCGCTGCGCACGGCGTGGCTGGTGCATTTGCTGCTGCACGAGACGCTGGCCCCCGGCAAAAACGTACTCTGGAAGCGTTTGAGGTCAACCACGATTACGTATTCCCGGAGGGCAGTTACGCCAACAGGCTGAGATCCGGTGCTGCCGCCGACGACATCCTGGACAGCATTTTCCGTGGTGTTCAGGTCTCCGACAGCGCCCCCATCGACAACGACAAGCTGATCCTGACCGGGCGCACCCTGATCTCGCCCCTTTCCGCTGCCCGGGTCGAGGCCTTTGACGGTGACGCCAAGGATCTGCCCCTCTATCAGGAATGCGTGCGTCCGGGCGAGACCATCCGCTTCCGGCTGACGCTGGACCAGAGCATTCTCAACCGGTACGCCCACCCCATTACAAAGGATGCTCTGCTGGAAGCCATCGCCGAGTTCAGCCGCTTTTATCAGGATACCTTCCTGTCGCACTTCCCGCAGGGCCATCCCGTTGCAAACATCCCGGACACCCCGCACCTCATCCTTGGCGGCGGCACCGGCTTCTTCTCTAAAACGGTCGGTTACCCTTACCTGAAGGACGACTATGCCGCCGCCCTGAAATGGACCCAGCGCATTCTGCAGACCCAGCACGGTCGTCATGAGGCAGACATCAGCCTTGGCGTTTCGCCGCACCGTGCGCGGTACGTCACCTATGCAGGCAAACGCTACCCGGCCGGGTTCTGCGAGGTGAACATTCTATGATCGAGCAGCTGCAGTTCTCTCTGCGCACAGCAGAGACCCCACGTCTGCCCTCTGCATGGGCCTACCGCATTTATGGCTGGCTGATGGCACAGCTTCCCGCCGATACCGCCGCTCGGCTCCATGAGCAGGGCGAGCACCCGCTGTCGCAGTCCCTGTGCTTTGACGCTGCTGCGCAGACCTCGGTGTGGACGCTGAATCTTCTGGACGAAGCCCTCGCCGCACAGGTGCGGCCGCTGCTTGCGGGCTGCACCACGCTGGAACTGCACGGCGTGCCCCTGCAGATGGAGCTGTTGGGCAGCCACTCGGTGGAAAACGGCCTGCAGCTTCTGCTGGCGGCACGGGAGAAAACCGCCAGACGGACCAGGCTGTGGTTCCGCACGCACTGCGCCTTCAAGCAGGCGGGACGCTACGCCATCTACCCGCAGGAATTCCTGCTGCTGCAGAGCCTTGTGCTGCACTGGAACACCGCCTTTCCGGATTGCCAGCTGAGCGACCCGGACGCGCTGGACGCCATCCTGCGCGGGCTGCGCATCCTGGATTACAGCCTGCACACCGTCTCCTATCCCATCAAGAACACCTGCATCCCGGGCTTTGTGGGCAGCGCTGTCGTGGAGGCCCGGCTGGCCCTGCCGCTGCTGGAGCTCTGGAACGCCCTGCTCTCCTTTGCGCCCTACGGCGGCATCGGGATCAAAACTACCCTTGGCATGGGCGGCGTATCGGTGGAGCCGCTGGTTCTGCCGCAGAAGTCTCTGTGAGCGCAAGCGCTCACACCTTTTCCATGTTCTTCCCGCAAGGGGACGAAGTGTTGAAATTTGACATTTCTCGACCTTACCCATCTTTGACCGTCCTGGAACGGTCCTCCCCGCGAGGGGATATAACAAAAAACAGCCATCACTTCCGTTGGAAAGTGATGGCTGTTTTTGTTATGACTTTTTGAGCCTTAAAATGCTTTGTTGCTGTCCAGTAGTTCTATGCCCACCGGGGCAGTGGCTTTACACTCTTTCAGTTTGAAGAGGTAGAACGCAACGTCCCCCAACGTCTGCTCAATGGGGCTTGTGCTGAGCGGCAGAAGCCCTGTGTCCTTTTTGAAATTTAACCGCGCTGTCCGTGGCGTGGTTGATCTGGTTGCGGTACTGCTGCACGCTCTGGTAGTATACGATTCCCTGCGCCACAGTGTCTTTCCGGGTCAGATCCAACAGCAGTTCCCCCTGCTCCACTGCGGCTGTCAGATACTCCTGTGCTTCGGTCAGAGTCGCCACACGGAACAGAGCGTTTCCGTTCGCCTCAGTCTTGTCCTTGGTCAGGCAGAGGTTTACGGTAAAGGGCCGTGCCTCATGGAACAAAGCAGCGCGGCAGAAGTGGTAGAACATTGGGAACACCCAGCTCTTGCCTTTGTTCTGGGGCTGTAGTGCCATGTAATCCAGTGCTTTGCCGGTTGGCTGCAGAAACAGGTGACCACACAAATAGGTGGGCATTTCCTCGCTCAGGAGGGTCAGTCCCTGCTGGTACATCCGGTGGTGGGCACACCACTGCACGAGTGCCGGCAGGCTGTCTGAACGGCTGCCCATGAGGTTTTGGAACTCTGCCTCAAAGCGGTCGTTCATCAGCTCATAGAGCAGGCTGCTCAGCGTTTCCCTCGAGGCAGGGCGCTGTTTGATCTGACGGGCAATGGCCTTGAGGTCGGCCTTGAGCATCTGCACGCGGCAGAGGGCGAGATCATCCGCGAAATGGTCGATCCGGTCAAGCAGGTTCAGGATGTCAGGGTCCGTCTCACCGGTCTGTTTCATATATGCTTTCAGTTTCTCGGTCGTACCGGTGGAGAAGAACGCATCCACTGCCGTGATCAGGTCCATCAGGTTGTACAGGCCCGTGCTGTCCCGCACAACGGAACTGTTGCCCTTGAGCTCCGAGTAAAGCACTTTTTTGGTCTGAACCATGCGGATGTCCTTGAGGTAGCGGGCTACAATGAGCAGCAGCGTCGCCGTATCGCGCATTCCGCCGGACAGGTCGATGTAGAGGTTGTCATTCTCGGCCACCTGTTCCAGCACGGCAGAGATCGCACGGGTCTGGTCGGCTTCCTCCATGCTGTCGGGCACAGAGACCGCCACCAGCTGTTCCGGCTGCACGCCAAGCTGTTTCAGGAACTCATCCCTGAAATACTCCAGCGTGGGCACCTTATTGCCGGAGCCATCTGCCGCCGGGACGGTCGGCTTTGTCCGGACCGTGTCGCTGCACAGGGCCACGATCTTGTCCGGCCGGGATGCAGGGTCCTTCCACAGGGCGCTGACCGCAGCCTCGTTGGTCTGTGTACGCAGGAAGCGGTTTTTGCTGCCCTCCGGGGCAGGCTGTGCAAAATAGGCACTCATATACAGGAGCGCAATGTTCTTCCCCCATGTGTTCAGTTCTCCTTCACAGGCTTTGTGTCCTTGATGCCCAACAGCTCCCGGAACTTTTTGTTGAGATTCTTGTTGTGATAGGAAATCGTTCCCTTGTCCTTGCCCAGATATTCTGCCACGGTTTTGTCCTGCTCCGGGCGGCGAGTCGGCAGCAGCAGGGGGTTCACTGCGGCGCTTTCCAGTTCCTTCGGGTTCTCAGGACCCTCGCCGCTGTAAAGCGGTTGCCGTACGCAGAATCGCACATAGTCCCGCAGAACCAGCTGATCCCACAGAATACCGTCCCACTCCAGGGGGCGCAGGTCGTCGCAGCGGCCAAGGCGTTCCGGCATGTCGGGGGCCTCATTTTTCCGCAGATAGCCCAGAATGCGCGGGGACCAGAACAGCACCATATTGGCACGGGTCTTTTCTTTTTTCTTCCAGGCTCATGAGCAGCACAGCCTTGTGCAGGATAGGGAAGATGTCCTCTTTCAGTTCCAGCCCATCTTCAGGAGACAGTCCCGTGTCCACGATCTCGATCGTGGTGCCGTCGTCCCGCTCGGTGTTGATGGACACCAGCGTATCTTTGTTCAGCAGAGCCTCGTGCAGGCTCCGCTGGCCGATCCTGGCAGCCTGTGCGACCGTCTTTTTCCAGATGCGGGTCGCCGGTCACCATGGCACTGGTGTAACCCATCCGGTCCATGTAGTCCAACGCCTGACGGACCTTACGGGCGGTCTCCTTGCTAACGTCCATAATGCCCAGGCTCTGCGCCTCTTTCCGGGCTTCTTCGGCCTTCAGGTGCCGCATGGCCACCTGCATGTAAGCACAGAAGCTGTCCTTCTCCCGTGTCGGGTCCGGCTGGTATGCCGCCGCAGCCTGGAAAAACGCCATCGAGAGGATGGTGGCATCTTCTGTCGGGAACAGCTCAAAGCACTCGGCCCAGACCCTCTTGTAGGTTTCTTCCAGCTTCGGGTCTACCGCAGCGGCCTCAGCCGGGTCGTCCCCGGCAGGCTCTTCCCGGCCATTCAGCTTTTTCAGCATCGGCTGAAAGAGAGCCTTGCGGGTGGCCACATCCACATCCCAGAGCGGCGATGCATCGATCGCAGCCCGGAGGTTTGCACGTTCCTCGTACATCAAATTCCCCCTCCCTTACTGCTCGGCCTTGTTCTGGCTCATCCACACCAGCTGGTTGTAGACCATCTCGGCGGTATCCTTGTTGCCGTGGATGCCGCCCACGAGGCCCTGCAGGTGATAAAGCGGCGTAACATCGTGGAGAACAGACTGATTCACGCTCTGGCCGTTGACGCGCCGCATCTCGCCGTAGTAGACGCCACCTACCTCCAGTTCCTCATGGGTCGCTGCTGCGCAGGTAAGAGCCGCCAGCTGCACCAGAGGGATGGTCTTGGTACCGTAGGTGATGTCCATGTAGGCGATGCCTTTTTCCGGCAGCACGTCGCACAGGTCGCGGCACAGGCGGATCAGGGTGCGCAGTCCTGCTCGTCCGGCATGGGCAGCTCCCGGATGTGGTCCTCGGTGAAGCCCATCGCCTGCAGTTCCTCTTTGAGGTAGCCGAAGTTGCGTTGGGTATCGCCGTTCACACTGCGGATGGCGATGATGTGGAAATCGTCGCCTTCCTGCAGCGTGTTGTGCAGGACCTGCAGGATCGGGAAGCGGGTCTCGATGTCGCCGGAATTGGCGCTGGAACGGTAGGTGTTCTTGGTGAGGTCGAGACGGCCCTGCAGGGGTACGGTAGTCACGTAGATACGCTTCATAGCGTTTCTCCTTTCGTTTGTGCACGATATACAGCTGACAACATAGTCGTGTTGCGCCCAGTATAGCGCACCGGTAAGCGTTCCTGCAATGTGCAGGTTGTACGAAAAAAGCGGATAAGTTTTTGGTTGGTTTTCAGCCGATTTTTCCGACCCAGAGCCTCATAAGGTCTTGGTTATAGACCAGAAACTCCGAGTTGTTCCGGAGCCCGGTGAGGTCGTCCTGCGAGAGCACGGGCTTGGTGACCACTTCGCGGTTCTGGCCAAAGCTGAAGCCGCTACCGCCGTGGTGCCCCATCATGCCGCCCCGGTCGTGGTGGGTGTTGAAGCCGATGGAGTTGGTCACCCGCTCACTGTCGTAGCTGGGCAGGACCTGCAGCAGGGTCTGGGCGTCGCCGCCTGCGGACGAGACGGCCAGATATCGCATGGAGCGCAGCAGGCCCTCCGTGGTCAGCCCGCCCGTCCGGCTGGGCACTGCCCGGCTCAGGCTGCTGCAGAGCAGCACATAGTCGCCGCAGGCATTCAAGGCATCCAGCAGCTCTGTACTGGCTGAGAGCCCCTGCCCCAGGCAAAGTAGGATGGTGTGGGTGCCGCCCCAGTCTGCCATCTGCATCATACCCATGCCGAATTCGCCGGGGTGGATCGTGATCCTGCCGCTGCCCTCCGGAAGCCGGTCCGGGAGCACGGTGTCCTGCCACTGAACCGGGAGCCGCAGCAGCGGGCTGTCGGTCAGGTCCCGGGCGGTGCCGATGAGCACGAAGGAGCGGCTGCTCTGCCGCTGCAGGGCTTCCACCACCGGAAAGATCCGGCCCGGCGGGCCGCAGACCAGCGCCTCCTGCGGCAGGATGCGGGCCTGTGCCAGCAGGCGGGATGCGGTGGTGGTGCCGCCATCCTGGATGTTCTTGCGGCGGGTGTTCTCTGCATCGGCGTGGGTCGTGGGCAGTGCCAGCAGGTGCATGCCCCGGTTGGAACGGAACAAAGCCATGGGTTTTTCCTTTCTTTGGTCAGGGCCGGAAGCCGTCGTAAATGAAGGGATCCGGCGAGACTGCAGGCAGGCTCATCAGGGCCTGACCCGGTTTCATGAGCTGGGAAAAGTCGGCGTCTGTCACCACTTTCTGCTCGCAGTCGGTGGTCACGGGCCGGTTGCCCTCGCCCATGTAGCGGTAGATCACGCGGGCGGTGCCGTAGCGGTCCGCAAATGCCGCACGGGACATTGGGTCCATGACGCGCATGGTGATGAGGTTGGGGAACAAGGACATCAGGGTCTTGGCCTCTGCCTCGGAGTAGTGGCGAGTCAGCAGCTGGACGCTTTGTACTGCCGCAATAATACGTGCACCACTGCGCCCATTGTCGCCGGAAGGGTCACGTGCGAAGCTCAGGAAGTCGGTCAGGGATTCGACCTTAGGCAGCAGACTGAACTCGTCCAGCAGAAACCACACCTTGTGGTTCAGGGTGGGGCTCATGCTCTGTTGCAGCATCAGATCCAGCAGCAGCCGGAACAGCGGCAGAGCTGTTCTTGCTTTGTCCGGCTCATAGAGGATAAACACCCGCTTGCCGCCCTGCCGGATGGCCTGCAGGGCCGAGAACCGGCCGTCGGCTGTGTTGAAGCTGCCAATGAACAGGCGGCTGAGCATGGTGCGTACCTCGCTGAGTACACCCAGCCCCTGGGCTCCGCCGTCCCCGATAAGATCCCGGGCGGCAGAAAAGTAAGTGGGGTACCGCTCTACCAGTTCCTGCCAGCTGCCGTCGGTTCCGGTGCCGGCCCCTTCCTGTGCAAAGACCGTTGTGCGGGTGAGAAACTCGCTCAGCTCTGCGTTGGAGACCGGGATGTTGTTGGTGCGGCCGAAATCCCGCATGAAGCGTGCCGTCTGGTAGAAGATCTCCTGCGCTGCCTCCGGGAAGAAGATCTGGGTAGTCTTTTTCTTCTGTTCGGCAAACAGAGCACTGGCGATCTCCCGCAGGGTCAGATCCGGTGCGGTGGAGGCATCCAGCTCCCGGAAAAGGTTCCAGCAGTTGGCGGGGTCGGTGGCCGACACCGAAATCACCGGGTCGCCGGGGCGGCGGCAGCGCAGCACATCCGGCTTGGCCGCAAAGATGACGACGGTGTCCTGCATGCGGTCTGCGTGGGCCAGCACGGGGCGGCGGATCTGTTCCATCAGGGTAGACTTGCCGCTGCCCACATTGCCCACCAGCATGGTGGGGTACTGCCAGCAGCTGCGGTCGTCCAGCGTCAGGCCGCCAGGAAGGCACACCACCGGCTCCACACGCCCCCCGCCGTGGGTGGGACCGTTCGCTGCAGCTGCTGTCCTTCCAAAAGACGTTTCATAGGCTTTGTCCTTTCGTCTCAGGTGTTTCTGTCTTACACCCAGAGAAAGGCTCTGCCGCCGTGCCCGGTTGGAAAAACGGCGCAAAAAATTAAAAAAGCAGAAGAGCCTTTTTCTGCCGCATTCGTGCAAAGCAGAAAAGGCTCTTCTGTTGTGTCCCCCCTTGCGGGGTGTGAGTTAAATCCAAACGCCTGGTTGTCGTCTTTGTCTACCGGGATGGGCTTCCGTCCCCTTGCGGGGCGTGAGTCAAATCTCCTTGGTAACAAGGTCATTGACGAATTGAAGAGCATTCCGTCCCCTTGCGGGGTGAAACATTGAACAATGCAAAGATAGGTTTCGTTTTCCCGTCCCCTTGCGGGTCGTTTGAATTATAACACAGCTCCTGCAAAAAGAAAAGCCCTTTGCACGCAAAAAGGCACCCCGGCACAGATTGCTCTGTGCCGGGGTGCCCTGCTTATTTGCCGGTCAGCTCTCAGCCTGACCTACTGCCAGAAACTCTGCGGCCTGGGCCGTGGTATCGGCCACAATATAGGTGCAGCGGTTCTCCGGCTCATTTGCGCTGCGCACGCTCGTCGGCTCGTTGCCCAGGCCCAGGCAGGTGAATCGGTCGGCAGGGACACCGGCCTCCACCAGCACATCCCGCACGGCCTGTGCGCGGGCCAGAGACAATGCCTGGGCACCCTCGCGGCTGGCGTTGTCCACCTGTGCGGTGCTGCCAGCCACAATGTAGTGGGCGGCAGAAGTGCCCTTGAGCTGCTCGGCCAGACCGTTCAGTGCTGCACGGGCAGCTGCCTCATCGAGGAAAGCTGTGCTGTCGGGCTGAAACGCCACCTGCTCGGCGCTGACCTTGACGAAGGTCGGTGCGCCTGCAGCGGCCAGAGGTGTCACGGTGTGGCCGTTGTTGAGGGCGTCGCCGGACACGATGTCGGTATGGAAGGTGACGTTTGCACCCGTGCGGTCAAAGAAGGCCTGCCAGAAGCTCTTCAGCCACTGGACCTGCTGGGCACTGAGCGTGCCCTGGCTGCCCGCAACATCGCCCAGGCCGTAGAACTCCACGGCCACGCCGTTCAGCTGAGGCAGCATGGCAGCGGCGTCCAGCTGATCCAGCAGCTTGGCAGGGTCGCTATTCAGCAGGTCGAGGTCCTGCATGGGCAGGCTGGCGACGGCAGTGTTCACACCCGAATGGCGGATGATCAGCACCTTATTGTCAGCCGTACCGGCGGACAGCATGCGGCTGGCGAGAGAAATGGCGGAGATCAGGTCGGTCTCAGGGGTGGTGGCTGCAGCGCCCTGGACCGCCTCGACCAGCTGGTAGCGTGCTGTCTTGTCGGCTCGGGCCTGCTGGATGTCGTTGTTCTTGACCTGATCGAAGCGCTGGGGACCGAGCGCAAACGGCTGCCATCGGCCACCACCAGTCCGGCGCTGCCGCCCGGCGTGACGTTTACGCTGTTGAGGAAGTCCTCAGCGTTGGTTAGCGCAGGCATACCGTCGCCCTGCGTAAGGATGAGGGCGGTATCGGTGGCCACGGCACTGTCCGCCGCACCGTCCTTGGAGGGGATCACACTGCAGCCAGCCAGCAGGCCGACCACCAGAGAACCAGCTGCCACCATGGCAGCCATGCGGGTAAGCATCTTCAGCTTCATAGCGTTTCCTTTCGTTCGGGAGGTTTGCGTCTTACACCTCAGAAAAGGCGCTGCCTGCCTTCTCAGTTGGAAAACAGGCAGCTTTTTTTCTGAAAAAATCTGTTTTGGGGTCAGGATGCCATTGCGGCAGGCACTTCCTCTGCGGCAGGCTCTGCCTCAAGGCGGAGCACCGGCTGTTCCGGTGCAGCCTCAGCCGAGGCAGGGGGGGCAGCAGCATGGCCTGCCAGTGCTGCTCGTCCAGCAGGTCGTCCAGACCCGCGCTGTGCAGCAGAGCGTCTGCGGCCTCTACGCTGCCCAGCTCCTCGGCCAGCTTCATGCGGGCAGTCAGGCGTGCCTGCCGGGCCGCAATGCTCAGGCTCTTGAGCTTTGCCTGCGCAAAGCGGTAGTCCTGGAGGTCCGGGTTAAAGTTTGCTGCTGCAAACTCCGCATGGCTGATGGCGCTGTCGGTGTCGGCAGCCAGGTCCTGCAGATCCAGGCGCTGGGCCTTCAGGCTGTCCAGCTGGCTGCGGTGGTCGCTGAAAAAGCCGATGGCGTAAGAGCCTACGCTGGTGGCGATGGGCAGCAGCATACGGATGTACTGGCCCACCATGTAGAGGGTGGGGTTCTCCGTTGCTCCCAGGGCCTCCACACTTATGAGCGTGGACACGATGCAGAAACCCGCGAAGATTGCAAAGGCTCCGACGGCCGTGCCCAGAAGTGCGCTGATGCGGCGCTTCGTCGCCCGCTGATCACGGGGCAGCATGTCATCCAGCTGGCCCTTGAGTTTGCCAGCCAGCATGGGGCAGGCATCGAGCAGCAGGGCGATGGAGGCAGCCACCAGCATGGCCATTTCGGGCCGCTCGTCGAACAGGCTTTCGGTGTAGAGGTGGACGGTCATGAGGTCCGTGGCCACAAAGAAGGCGGTCACGGGGATCGCGATGTGGTCCAGCAGGCTGCCCTTGGTGCGGCCCTGTTTCTGGATGTCGTGGAGCTTTTCGGTCACGTTGGTGTGTTCCCCCATGTACATATGTTGTACCTCCTGGTCTTATCTCGTGTTGTGTTTCGCTGCGGGCGTCAGGCTTCCAGTTTCTGGATGCGGGCATTCACGTCAGCAAGCTGCTCTTCAATGAGCTTCTTGCTGGCGCGGAGGTTTTCCACCTGTAGTCGGAGATCCGCCTGCAGGTTCAGTGCCGATGCATGGTGCTGATACCGGGTCTCCACAAGGCTGGAGATGGCCAGTTGCTGGGCTTTCAGGCGGACCAGCTCGTCGAACACCGGGGTGTGCTCGTCAAGGTCCAGCTTTTTGACCGCGTCGGCAGCCTGCTCCAACACGCCCGCGAACATCTCTGGGTCATCATACTCCGGATAGCTTGCACAGCTGCTGAAATCTCCCGGGTATCCGTACAGCATGTGATGGATGATCGTGCGGTGTGCGTAGTCGATCTCGGTGCGCTCACGGCCCTGCTCGGGCAGCTTGGCGCTGTCAGCCTTCTTGAACGGGTTCTTCATGCCAGTACCTCCTCAATCTCCATGGCCTGCGCAACCTTCCGGGCGGAAAAGTCCGGATGAAAGCGCGGGATCTCCTCATCACTGATCACACGGAACTTGCCTGCCTTGCTGTACTTCACAAGGCTTGCGTTTGCGCGGCAGTAGACTTCATTGATCTCGGCCTCGGCATCCAGCAGTTCGGCGCGGATGGCTGCGGCCAGCTCCTTGCGTTCACTGGCGGCACGGGCACGGCGCTCACCGGCTTCGCGTGCAGCACGCCGTGCTCCGGTGGAGGCGGGGGCTGCTGCTGTTGCTGCTGCCGCCAGTCGGCTCAGGCATCGCCTTGAGTGCAGCAGCCTTGGGTCCCAGAGACTTGCTGAGCTGTGCAAGCTTGGCTGCTTCCAGCGTCTCAAGTTCTCGGCGGACGCGCTCGTAGTAAGCTCCGGCTAACACGTTCTTGCCGTCCTCGGTCTTGAAGTCGGTCTTGTGGACCAATGCGTCCGCAAGGCCGCGCAGACGGAGGAAGTTGTCCTCCTTCCAGACGGGACTGTCCTTCTGGACACCCTTCTTGGTTTTCGGGTAAATCAGCATGTTGTTCGCTCCTTTTCACTTGCTGTGGGGCTCTTCACTCTCTGTAAGCCTTTTTGTGTTTAGAAAGTTGGAATTTTGATCGGATTTTTTGTTTTGTTTATTCTGTGTCGTCCTTACATCTCAGTAAAGCCCCTCGTTCCTGTCCAGTTGGATTTTTCTGTCGTTTCTATTTAAATATTCCACCACTTTTTTATCGCTGAAGTGTCCATCGCTCACGCGTTGTTTTCTCATCCACCATAATGTTTAACAGCTAAAAGTCTTACTCCTATCGATTTACCGTAATAAATTTTTCAAAACAATATTGACGCACTTACACTTCCATGATACCCTTTATTCCAAATCCTGCTGGCAAAAGTGGTGGTTCTCACCGTGATAACCACCACTTTCAGCGGATGATTGCCCAGAAAGAGCATACCGCCCCGCAACACACCCGATTCATTTTGCCGCTGATTCACCCGACAAAATCATCACTGCGCTGCGTAGGCGGTATTTTTTTTTTTCACAAATAAAATTTTATGTAGTTGTTCAACCTTCCAAAATTTGTTTTTGGTTGTCGACTGTACAACCGCAAAGTGTTATTCTTGTGCTTGAAAGAAGCAGGTTGTAGTGTCCGCACTGCGCCCGGCTTTCTTCATACCGAACCTTGAATCCTTCATAAGCCGTCTGAACGTGATGCCGTGCCATGACCTCACACTTTCTGTGAGCGAGCCGGACAACGCCGCTGCACAAACAGAGGCAGGAACTTCGTTCGAATCAAACGGCGACCCCATCACATGAGCAGCACCACCTCTACTTATTTTTCGCGCCTTAACAATTCGGAAACAATTACCCAGAAACTGTTTTGAGCGCAGCGGTAGAGGGCAAGAACCGTCCCGTGGCCACAAATTTTCAATTCTTGAAAATGTTGTGCTCCACCGTGACTTCACTTCTCAAGCTCTTGCGAGTTTTCCAAGTGATCTTGTTGGGGCGTGCCTGCCCCAAACCCTGCTGACTAATTTTTTAATTATACTGGATTTTGATTTTCATTATGCTATATTAAAATGGTAGAGTTAACTATTTTGATTCATAGATGATATGAGGGACTACCATGGTCAAGCTTGTTAAAGGTCAAAACGATTTACTTTCACAATATCCTGCCTGCACCAATGAATGGGACTTCAACAAAAATCATCCACTCTCACCTGATGCTGTCGTAGCAGGCTCTTCAAAAAAGTCTGGTGGATTTGTTGCAAAGGGCACTCTTACGAACAGAGCATAAATCTTCATGTTGGACGAGGTTATGGTTGCCCTTACTGTTCCCATAGAAAAGTGCTCACTGGTTATAATGACCTCGAAACTCTTTTTCCAGACATCGCAGCCGAATGGCATCCTTACAAAAATACAGAACTTAAACCTTCCAGCATAACAGCGTACAGCAAAAAAGAAAGTTTGGTGGCTTTGTTCACGGGGACATTCCTATGAGCAAACTGTTGAACGGCGGACGCGACGTGGAAGTGCATGCTACTACTGCTCAGGGCATAAAGTGTTAAAAGGATTCAATGATTTAGCTTCGGTCAACCCCAGCCTTTCTGTCGAATGGCATCCATCTAAGAATGCTCCGCTGACACCGTATGAAGTAACTGCTGGAAGCGGAAAACGTGTATGGTGGCTTTGCCCTATCGGTCACGAATATCAAGCCACTATCCATGACCGCAATACAGATAACACACAATGCCCTATTTGCAATTTAAGAGTCCAAACCTCTTTCCCCGAGCAGGCTACCTTCTTTTTACGTTCATAAGCTCTATTCCGATGCTATCAACAAATACAAACCCGTTTTTCTGGGTTCTATGGAACTCGATATTTATATTCCCTCTATTCATACCGGAATTGAGTTTGATGGTGCAAACTGGCACCAATCGGATGAGCAGTATGAACGGGACATCCGCAAATATAAATTATGTCAAGAAAATCATGTGAAGCTCATCCGTATCAAAGAGAAGAATACTCGCAATTGGGTTGACAATGCACAAACTGCTGATGTGGTTTATACCATTTCAAAGGTCAAAAAAGACAGGCGAACTCGAAACCGCCCTTAAAGTCATTCTCGATTCTATAGATGCTTCCTCCAATATGTGGACTCGAACAGATCCTCGACATATTCACAGTCAAATCGATGTAAATATCGAACGTGACCGCCCGCAGATCTTAGGATATTTGACAAGTATTGATAATTCCCTCGCAATTTTACGTCCAGACGTTGCCTCAAAATGGGACTATGTGAAGAATCAGGACTTAACTCCAGACATGTTTACCGTCAGTTCAAATGAAATCGTCTGGTGGAAATGTCCAGATTGTGGACACGAATGGAAATGTAGAATTAGCAGCATGACACGAAAAGGGCGCTTTGGGTGCGCTGAATGTTCAAAAAAACACCGTGGAAAAAGTTTTACACAAGGTGTAGTTAAAAAGGTTGGTTCACTCGCTGAAACCATGCCAGAACTTTCCAAAGAATGGCATCCCACAAAAAATGGCGATTTAACCCCAAATGATATAACCGCCGGAAAATCTCCCGGCATCAAGCAGAAAGTCTTTTCCGGCGAAGTGAAGTTCACCCAACGAAGAAATGTCCAAGCTTGTGCAGGCAAGTGTCGAGCATCGTTCAGATGTCCTTGCTCAAATCCTGCATCCAGAGGCATTGGAAGTGTTGGAATCTGCAGCGCAGAATTTGAACCAGAAAAAGCGGAACCCGTTCCCATGCCCACACCACAAACAGAAGAATTCCGGTGCTATCATGTACCGGACGAGTTTATGAAGGTTTACAAATCTTTGAGCCGTGCGACCGAAATGATGAAAAACTCATGGAAGAAAACGCTCAAAAACAATCCCAGCTATTTCACTGACCCGGAAAAGCAGAAGGTTCTCCGCTTCGCAATGCAGCGACCTGCTAACTACCTGACTGAAATCGAAACCTATCTGGAAAAGGCTCTTGCAGAAGCCCTTGAAGAAGAAAAGACTGCATAACGACAGGCACTTGTAAGCCATCAATGAGCCACCAGCCGCAAGTGCAGGGTGGAAAACTTCCGCGCCATTGCGCCTGATAAAAATTGGAACTTTGGTAATATTATGGGAAAAACTTTTGTGTGTAGCTTATGCCGTAATGGAATCATTGGCGGTGGTTTGTACATTGATGAACAGAGCATTACATATTCAACTCAAAAGCTCACAGTCAGTCCACTGTATCGCAACCTTGTATTGCCCATGAACGAGATAAGGGAGCTTTCATGGAGTCAGATGGTCGTTCCTGTTGCAGCAATTTCCATGAAAGATGGAGAATGTTATAAATTTATCATATATAACAAATCAGGATTTGAAAAGGCATATAAGCAATATAGCAACCACCAAGAATGAAATCACCTAGCAGGGTTTGGGGCAGGCACGCCCCAACAAGAAGCTGTCCCAAAAGGGCAAGGAAATTTTCAAGAATTGAAAATTTGTGGCCACGGGACGATTCTTGCTCTCACGAAAACCCATACTTTTTGAAAAAACGCTTTTCGCAGCCAAAGGAGGATGCACCATGAAAAAAGAAATCGAAGCCTTTGTCAACGCAGCCAACGAGCAGGAGTTGGAAGCCGCATGGAATAACCTCTCGGCAGAGGAACAGCAGATTTTCGAGCAGCTCATGGAGGAAGACTCACCCGAAGATGCACTGGCATTTTTCGCCCAGCTGTATGACGATACCCCGAAGGAGCAGGCCAGCGAAACCGTGAGCATCTCCGAAAATGAAATCTATTTCAAGCGGCAGCCCTTGACCGAAGAGCAGAAGAAGCACGGCTCCTATGTAGATGAGAACGGCAATCTCCATGTCAAGAACCTGTAATAAGGAGGACACAACAATGTCTGGAGCAACGAATAAAATCACCGCACTTTACTGCCGACTGTCGCAGGAGGACGAGCGACTCGGCGAAAGCCTTTCTATCGAGAACCAGAAGGATATCCTTTTGGACTACGCTAAAAAGAACCACTTCTCGAACCCGGTGTTCTTTGTTGATGATGGCTATTCTGGCACGAACTATGACCGCCCCGGCTTTCAGAGTATGCTGGTCGAGATCGAAGCAGGGCGTGTAGGAATCGTTATCACAAAAGACCTGTCCCGACTGGGGCGCAACTCTGCCTTGACGGGTCTGTACACAAACTTCACCTTTCCCCAGTATGGCGTTCGCTACATTGCCATTAACGACAATTACGACACCATTGACCCGAACAGCGTAAACAACGATTTTGCGGGCATTAAGAACTGGTTCAACGAGTTTTACGCCCGCGATACCAGCCGCAAGATTCGGGCTGTCCAGAAGGCCAAGGGAGAGCGTGGAGTACCATGTCCCCTACGGCTATGTGAAAGACCCGGAGAACCCGAAGCATTGGCTTGTTGACCCGGAAGCGGCTGCGATTGTGAAGCGCATCTTCTCCATGTGCATGGAGGGACGTGGGCCGACCCAAATTGCGAACCAACTGTGGGCAGATAAAGTTCTGACTCCTACCGCCTACAAGTTGAGCCATGGCCGGAGTACAAACGCACCTGCCCCGGAAGACCCTTACCGCTGGGATAAAAGAGCAGTAAGTTTGATTCTGGAACGCCGGGAGTACACTGGCTGCACAGTCAACTTCAAGACCTATACTAACTCTATCTGGGATAAAAAGAGACATCTGAATCCTGTGGAAAATCAGGCTATCTTCCTAGATACACATGAGCGCATTCTCGACGATGATGTGTTTGAAAAGGTTCAGGAGATTCGTAACCAGCGTCACCGCATGACCCGGACAGGCAAGAGCAGCATTTTCTCCGGTATGGTCTACTGCGCTGACTGTTCTAAGATGCAATATGGTTCGTCCAACAACAGGGACTTCAGTCAAGACTTCTTTGATTGCTCTCTGCACAAGAAGAACGGGAGCAAGTGCAAGGGACACTTCGTCCGGGTAAAGGTTCTGGAAGGACGTGTACTGAGTCATGTTCAGCGGGTGACGGACTACATTCTCCGTCATGAAGACTACTTCCGCAAGGTCATGGAGGAGCAGCTTCGGGTGGAAAGCACCGAAAAGCTGACCGTCCTAAAGAAGCAGCTTGCCCGGAATGAGAAGCGGATTGCAGACCTCAAACGGCTGTTCATGAAAATCTACGAGGATAACGCCAGCGGAAAGCTGAGCGATGAACGCTTTGACATGATGAGCCAAAGCTACGATGCCGAACAGAAGCATCTGGAAGAGGAAGCCCTCTCTATCCAGCAGGAAATCGAAGTACAGGAACAGCAGATCGAGAATATTGAGAAGTTCGTCCAGAAAGCGCACAAGTACGTTCATATTGAAGAACTCACCCCTTATGCTCTCCGTGAACTGGTGTCGGCCATCTATGTGGATGCCCCGGATAAGTCCAGCGGAAAGCGGGTGCAGCACATCCATATTAAGTATGATGGGCTGGGGTATATCCCTCTGGATGAACTGGAAGCAAAAGAAAAGGCGTGACCGAAGTCACGCCAAATCTTCCCCATTGCGGGAACTTTTGCAAATACTGTTTTATGGGAACTCTGCTACGGGGAACGCCCTGTTAGCTTTCGCAAATCAGAAAAAGGTTCCACATTAAAGAAGGAGGATATCCCTATGCGTAAGATCAATCGCCGCAATTTCCTGAAGGTCACTGGTGTGTTGGCCGCAGCCTCCGCTCTTGCCGCCTGCGGCGGCAGCAGCACTTCTACCGCCGGCTCCACCGGCAGCACCGCCGGTTCCCCGATCTGAAGTTCGTCAGCCACCGCACCGACCTCATCCCCTCCATCAGCACCATCGTGGTGCTGAACCTCATCATCTCGGTGTCCGGCGCACTGTCCGCCTTCGAGATGCCCTATGTTGTCACCGGCGGCGGCTTCAACACCTCCACATACTTCGTGGTCATGGACAAGATCGCC
>VOFI01003452.1_pt1 | contig 29569 bp, 46 predicted proteins | sample 5384131 | NCBI WGS metagenome assembly VOFI01 (sample SAMN12384728, study PRJNA508395) | human gut metagenome | isolation source: healthy gut H | host: Homo sapiens
GACTAAATGATGAATATATCGAAGGTATTTTTGTCGCTGAAGAAATGCAGTCATGTGGCATAGGTAAGCTTTTATTGGATTATATTAAGGATAAAAAAGTTAGATTACAATTAAATGTATACCAGAAGAATACCAGAGCAATTTCTTTTTACCAAAGAGAAGGGTTCATTATTCAATGCGAAGGTTTGGATGAAGCTACTGGTGAAAAAAGAGTACACTATGCTATGGAAACAAAAATAAAAAATCGAAATTTAACTATATAAAAAAGATGAAACGAAGGAGGCGGATTACTTAGAAAAGGCATGGACAGTACACGAATCCAAATGCCTTTTATGAGCGAAAGAAACAGAAAAATGGAAAATAACGAACAGGATTTTATAAATATTATCAATGCGACAGAAAATAATTTAAAACACGTTTCTTTAAAAATTCCCAAGAAACAAATCACAGTTTTTACCGGAGTATCCGGTTCGGGAAAGTCTTCTCTTTGTCTGGATACGATTGCGGCAGAATCGAGAAGGGAACTGAATGTAACATTTCCAAGTTTTGTGCAGCAGTTTTTGCCCAAATATGGCCGCCCGGAAGTAGACCGCATGGAAAATCTTCCGGTCACTATTGTGATCGATCAGAAAAAACCGGCTGCTAATTCGAGGTCTACGGTCGGCACTTATACTGACATTTATGCCTTGCTGCGTCTGCTTTTTTTCACGTGTCGGAAAACCTTTTGTCGGATATTCGGATAGTTTTTCCTTCAATCATCCAAGCGGAAAATGTGAGCGCTGTGAAGGTCTTGGCGTCGTAACAGAGTTGGATATCCACAAATTAGTAGATTTTGATAAATGTTTAAATGATGAAGGTGTTATCAAATGGCCGGCATTTACAACAGGTGCCTGGAGATGGAAACGATATGCTTACAGCGGTCTGTTTGATCTGAATAAGAAGATTAAAGATTATTCAAAAGAAGAGATGGATCTGTTCCTTTATTCTCCGCAGATCCGTCTTAAAAATCCACCGGATAACTGGCCGAAATCTGCGAAATATGAAGGAATTTATCCGCGTATGTACCGCAGTATCATCACATCCAAAGAAGGGCAGCTTCATAAGAAAGAACTGGATCGGATTGTCAGCACATTTGCATGTCCGGTCTGCCATGGAGCCAGACTGAATGCAAAGATCCGCAGCTGCCTGATCAATGGCAAGAATATCTGTGAAGTTTCCGATATGCCGATTCCTGAGGCAGCAGAATTTATCCGTCAGATTGAAGATCCGCTGGCACGTGACATAAAAACGGAGATCTTAAAACGGATGAATGCGCTTACTGAGATTGGTCTGGGTTATCTTTCGCTCAGCCGGGGAACAGATACACTTTCCGGCGGCGAGGCACAGCGGATTAAAATTGCCAGATATATCAATTCGCCGCTTACAGATATGATGTATGTACTGGATGAGCCAAGTGTAGGACTGCACTCAAGAGATATCCAGAAGCTGAAAAATTCCCTGATCAAATTAAAAGAACATGGAAATACAGTTCTGATCGTGGAACATCACCGGGAAATTATTGCATTGGCGGATCATATTGTGGATATGGGACCGGAAGCCGGTATAAACGGTGGACAGATTATGTACCAGGGCAGTTACGAAGGACTTTTAAAGGCTGATACGGTGACAGGGCGTATGCTGCGGATAAAAACGCCGGTAAAAATGGAATATAGAAAGCCAACAGGCTGGTATCAGCTCGAGCATGCCAATCTTCATAATCTAAAGAATGTAAATGTGAAACTTCCACTTGGCGTTATGACAGTCATTGCCGGCGTGGCCGGTTCCGGAAAAAGTTCGCTGATGGAATATTTTACCAGCCAGTATCCGGGAGAGGTTATTTCAATCAGACAGAAAGATATAGGGATCAATTTAAGATCGACCCCGGCTACCTATCTGGACATTGCAGATAAGATCAGGGCTCTGTTTGCTAAGGAAAATCATATTGCACGGTCATATTTCAGCTTTAATTCCAAAGGGGCATGTCCTGTATGCCAGGGAAAAGGGGTTATTATATCGGATATGGCCTATATGGATTCTATTGAGACGGTTTGTGAGGTATGTCATGGAACCAGGTATTCGGAAGAAGTGCTGAAGTATCAGTATAAGGGAAAAAACATTGCTGAAGTTATGAATATGACTGTACGTCAGGCAATTCGGTTTTTTGAAAACACTGATTTCGTCAATAAACTCGATATGCTGGAGCAGGTTGGACTGGGATATCTGCATCTGAATCAGTCTATGACGACACTTTCGGGTGGAGAACTGCAGCGTGTAAAGCTGGCGGACAAGCTTGAAGAGCGCGGACAGATCTTCATTCTGGATGAACCGACAGACGGACTGCATCTGGATGACATCAGACGGCTGATGAAACTTTTCAACAAGATGACGGACCAGGGCAATACGCTGTTTATTATCGAACATAGTCTTGACGTTATGAAGGATGCGGACTATATTGTTGAACTTGGACCGGAAGGAGGTCAGGCTGGCGGCGAGATTCTCTTTACAGGGACGCCGAAAGAAATGTTAGAATCTTCCGGTAGTGTGACTCGTGAGTATTTATCAGATTGAGGAAGCAACTTATGTCAAATACGAATCCATTCTGGAAAATCACATCAAACCAGGAAGTAACGGTCAATGAACAGAATCCACAGGCTGTTGGATTCTATGAACATCTGGGATTTCAGACATATAAGAGAACGGAGTGTGATGAGGAAGGTAATCCGTATCCGCTTTTATATATGAAACGTAATATATGTTAGATCTATAAAGTGGAAAAATCATCTAGTATATGTTAATATAGTATCTAAGATAGGTTGAAACATATTTACAAATGAAAAAGAGGCATGAAAAAGATGACAAAGGAAGAATGGTATCAGCAATTATTTTCCCGTCTGGAACAGTCCAAATTCAGAAGCAGTTTTCATCTGAAAGAAAAGGACAAGGCATATATACGTGAAAAGGGTATGGATACCATCCGGCGTCACGCCGAAGATTTTATTGCAAAGAGAGAAGCACCTGCAGTGATCCCAAATGACGGAAAGCAGACGCCGATGCGGGGACACCCGGTATTCATAGCACAACATGCAACCGCGACATGCTGCAGGGGATGCATATATAAATGGCATAAGATGCGTCCGGGCAAAGAGTTAAGTAAGGTGCAGCAGGAATATCTGGTGGATGTCATCATGACGTGGATCGAGGGTGAGATGAAGCGATGAAACAAGATGATATGGAAAAAAGAAGAAAAGAAAAAATGTTCTGGAACATATCTGGAGGACAGCCATCCGGATATCTATCCGGAGAGCGTAAAAAGAAGAAAGCGGTTATTATGTGGCAACAAAGAAGAAACAAGGCGAATATACAATAGAGGATTATCGGAAACTTCCGGAAGATGAAAGAGCCGAACTGATCGATGGAACGATATATGATATGGCAGCACCGCTTAGTGTACATCAGCTGCTGGCATCCAAGATATATAGTTCGCTTGCCGGATACATTGAAAGAACCAAGGCGCTTGTATTAATGTTTGCGCCGGTGGATGTACAACTGGATCAGGACGATAAAACGATGGTACAGCCGGATCTTATGATCGTCTGTGACAGAAAAAAAGCTTACCAGACAGGGGGTTTTCGGTGCGCCGGATTTTATTATTGAGATCCTGTCTGAAAGTACAAGGAAGAAGGACAGTTATCTGAAGCTTATGAAGTATCAGAAAGCGGGGGTAAGAGAATACTGGCTGGTGGATCCGGATAAGAAAAAAGTGATTGCGTATGATCTGGAGAAAGTCGAGATACCAGTGATATATGGATTTACAGATCAGGTACCTGTGCGGATATTCGATGGAAAATGTGTGGTCGATTTTTCACTGATCTATGAAAATATCAAATTTATATATGAACAATCATGACAATTGCTTTTTGTACGGACAAAAATAAGCTACAATGAGCATACGAAAAGAAAAACGGATAAACAGGAGCAAAAAAGTATGGAACTTCGGGTGTTGAAATACTTTCTGATGGCAGCGCGTGAAGAGAATATTACAAGAACAGCAAAGCTTCTTCATATTACACAGCCGACACTGTCAAGACAGCTGATGCGTCCTGATCTGGCGCAAAAACGGAGCACTGTCAGAGACCGTAAAAAAAATTCCTGGATGTATTCTCCGAAAAAAGAACATGATTTAAAAATCACAAAAAACTACACAGCCCCGTAGGAAAAATATAATAGGATGCAGGTGACTTTGAACGAAGTGAACGGAACCAGCATCCTATTATATTTTTCCTACGGGGCTACATAGCTTTTAAGGCATATAATTTTTGAATTTAAACAATACTCATAAACCACTCCACCGTAGCCGGATCGTGATGTGAGAAGAACAGACTCTCTCCGCCATCCAGAGTTTCCAGTGTCTTCATATCTTCCTCAGAAAGTGTAAAATCAAATACATTAAAGTTCTCTTCCATACGTTCTTTATGAACGGACTTTGGAATTACAACAACGCCACTCTGGATCAGGAAGCGAAAGCAACCTGTGCAGGTGTCTTTTGTTTTACCACGAATTTTGCAACGGATGTGACGTATCATCTGATCTGCCGGAAAGAGAAGGAGGAACTTGTGAAGAATTATAAATAGACAGAGCGGAGACTGGTGAGAATGTGTTATACTGGTCGGGAATGAAAATAAATAAAAATACATAAGAGATACATGGGAGAAAGATATGAGTGAGAAATCAATGAGCAAAGATACCAGAAAGAATGTGATACTGCTGCATATTGCGGTTATGTGTTTTAGCTGCTCCGGTGTGATCGGTCAGTATGTACAGGTTCCGGCGGTACAGGTGGCAATGGGAAGAGTCATCTGTTCGTCGTTACTTTTACTGGCAATATCGTTGGTGTGTAAAGACAAGCTGACACTGGATTCGAAGAAAGATTACGGACTTATGATTTTGACAGGTGTTGTGATGGCAATCCACTGGTCTAGTTTCTTTCAATCGATCCAGACATCGTCCGTGGCAATCGGGACCATTACATTTTCAACTTTCCCACTGTTTCTGACATTTCTGGAACCTTTATTATTCCATGAGAAGATACGCGGTAAGAATATTTTTGAATGCTTTGATCCTTTTGATGGGAGTATTGATCACGATTCCGGAATTTTCAGTGGAGAATAAAGTGACGATTGGAATTCTCTGGGGAATGCTGGCAAGTTTTACTTATGCAGTAATGACGTTATCAAACCGGTATTTTTCCAGCAGATACAAAGGACGTACCATCTGTCTATATGAACAGGGAACAGCAGCTGTTGCACTGCTTCCGGCACTGGGATTGGTGAAAGCGGACTGGCGTCCGGTGGATTTTGCAGGAGTTGTAACGATTGGCTTTTTGTGTACGGCAATTGCATATTCTTTATATGTGACGGCGCAAAAGGGTGTGAAAGCACAGACAGCGGGAATTATCTCAGGAATGGAGACGGTGTACGGCATCGTATTTGCACTTCTGTTCTTAAGAGATCCCGACAGTCAGGAACTGGTCGGAGGAGCGGTGATACTTGGAATTGCATTTTATTCGTCCCTGCATAGCGAAGATTAATCATAAGAAATTTTTAAGAATTGTATCGGGAAATATTTAAATCATGAACGATATAGTAAGCATGCAAAGAAAAAGAGGGGAGAGACGAAAGAAATGGAGGCAGAAAAAATATTAGTAGTAGATGATAACAAAGAAATCGTCTACTCCATCAGTGAACTGTTAAAGTATGAAGGGTATGAGACTTTGAAAGCATATGACGGTATGGAAGCACTGGATATTATGGAGCGGGAGAATGTAGACCTGATCCTTCTGGATGTGATGATGCCAAGACTCAACGGTCTGTCGGCACTGATGAAGCTGCGTGAGAAAAGCAGGATTCCGGTAATCATCCTGTCGGCCAAGACGGAAGAAAGTGATAAGGTGTCGGGACTTACGCTCGGAGCAGATGACTATATTGAGAAGCCGTATAATCCTGCGGAGCTGATCGCCAGAGTGAAAGCGCATTTACGCAGATACCGCGCATGGAGCGGTGGAGAAACGGAGAAAAAGAAAGATCCGGATCAGATCGTGAATGGCGGTCTGGTACTGGATAAAAAGCAGAGAGTCATCTTTGTTGAGGGAGAAGAAGTACATCTGACGGCAACAGAGTATAAGATCCTGGAGCTTTTGATGACACATCCCGGGCAGGTATTTCCGGCAGAGCAGATCTATGAGAATGTATGGCAGGAAACAGCAGATTATACTGTAGAGAATACTGTAATGGTACATATCCGTCATATCAGGGAAAAAGTGGAGATTGATGCGAAGAAGCCAAGATATGTAAAGGTGGTGTGGGGAATTGGATACAAAATGGAAAAATATGGTAAAAGTAATTAAAAAGTTTATAAAAGAATATTATGATTGCGTATTTGGATTTCTGCTGTTTATAATTGGAAGCTTCCTGTTCTTTGAGATGTTAGTGAACAGGTATTATTACAGTACATGGGGCGTATGGAGAATCTGCCTGATCGGCAATATCCTGGTGCAGCCGGGAATCTGCCTGCTCGTACGCAGGTATATGAAACTGAGATATCGGAACTGGAGTCAGAAAGGGAGTGCAGAGACCTATCTGCAGGATACAGAAGACAGTATCTATTATCAGACCTGGAAGGCGAAAGAAAAACAGTCGGAAAAAAGATTCCGGAATATACTGGCGGTAGAACTGTCGGCAGCAGCGGCATATCTTTTCTTTATCAGTTACAGCAGCGGATGGGGATGGAATTATGCAGACCGGATATATGATGGTAGCAACGGTGTTTATAGAATATATCTGCTGCCGGGAAGTGATCCAGAGATACTGGAGAAATGAGCTGGATCAGATCATGGAGCAGACGGAGAGCTTCTTTCAGAAGCGTCTGGAACAGGCGCTGGAGATTGAACGGAAGAGTCTGGAAAAGGTATCGAGAAGTGACCAGTTAAGAGTAGATTTGATCACAAATGTATCGCATGATCTGAAGACGCCGCTGACTTCCATCGTCGGATATCTGGAACTGATCAAAAAAAGAAGAATTAAGTGATGTAGTGAGGGACTATGTAGACGTGATATCGACAAGAGCAGGAAAGCTTGGTGAGATGATCAACAGCCTGTTTTCGCTTGCAAAAGCGAGTAGTGGGAATGTAGAACTTCACAAAGAAACTTTTGAGCTTAATCGTCTGATGGAACAGATATTTGCAGATATGGATGACCGGATAAAAGAAAGCGGACTGAAATTTGTAACTCAGTTTACCGAAGAAGATACGGCAATTTATTCTGATAATTCTTATTTTTACAGGATCTGTCAGAATCTGATCGAAAATGCGCTGAAGTATTCGGCGAAAGGAACCAGGGTATTTGTCAAGACGTATAAAAAGGAAGCGGGAACAGATCAGAAAATAGTATTGGAGATTACGAATACATCCGGCTATGAGATGGATTTTGAAAAAGAAGATATCATCGAACGGTTTTCAAGAGGCGACAAGGCAAGAACCAGTGAGGGTAACGGACTGGGACTTGCAATCGTAAGTACCTATGCGAAAGCACTGGGAGGAGAATTTGATATTAAGATTGACTGTGATCAGTTCAAAGCGATTGTTTCGATATAAGAAAATGTAATAAGAAAAAGAATCAGGATAGGTTCAGATAAGTTGAGAATGAAAAGGATGACATAAGTAGAGAGTCATCCTTTTTTTAATACCAAATATGCAAAAATATAAAGATAAATTAGGAAAAATCTGACGAAAATTCCGGATGAAGACATTCTAAAAAGGATTTCGTTGACAAATAAATAAGTTTAAACTAACATTGGTTACAGGAAGGTAACTGAAGGGAGGAGAATTATGTTTCTGGAAATAAGAGGAATTAAAAAGTCATTCGGGACAGGCGACAGCCGTGTGAACGTGTTGAAAGGTCTGGATCTGGATATTGAAAAAAAAGGAGAATTTTGTGTCTTGCTTGGACCATCCGGTTCGGGGAAATCAACACTTCTGAATATCATAGGGGGGAATTGATGGTGCTGATGAGGGCAGTATCACGATTGAAGGAGAACGTCTGGAGGATATGACAGAGAAGAAACTTTCACTGTATAGAAGAAAACATCTGGGATATATTTTTCAGATGTATAATCTGATACCGAATCTGACGGTACGGGAGAATATTGAAGTAGGGGGCATATTTGAGTGATCATCCGTTAGATGTGGATGAATTGTTACATACGCTTGGTCTTTATGAACATCAGAAAAAACTGCCGAATCAGTTATCAGGAGGACAGCAGCAGAGAACTGCGATCGGACGTGCAATTGTCAAGAATCCGGATATCCTGTTGTGCGATGAGCCGACCGGAGCGCTGGATTATCATACGTCCAAGGAAATCCTGAAACTGGTCGAGACGGTAAATCAGAGATATGGCAATACGATTATCATGGTTACACATAATGATGCGATCAAAGACATGGCCGACCGGGTAGTAAAGTTAAGAGACGGAATGATTCGGAAGAATTACAGAAATGAAGTAAAGATTCCGGCGATCAATCTGGAATGGTAAGGAGGACATAACAGATGAAAAGTCCTTTAAGAAAAAAGATTGCCGAGAGAATTAAAAAGTGAATTTGGAAAGTATTTAGTTGTCTTTATCATGATGGCAATAACGATTGGTTTCGTATCAGGATTCCTGGTAGCTGATGGAAGTATGCTCCGGGCATATGATGACAGCTTTCAAAAATACAATATCGAAGACGGATATTTCCAGACGAAGAAGAAGCTGACTCCGGCACAGAAAGAAGATATTGAAAAATCGGATGTAAAGGTATATGAGAATTTTTATATAGAGCAAAAAAGCTTACGAACGGAAGTACCATACGATTTTTCAAGAACCGGAAAGAGGTAGATAAGGTCTGCCTGATGAAGGGGAAGATGCCGAAAAAGTCCGGTGAGATTGCTGTGGACCGTATGTATGCAGATAATAATGAGCTGAAAGTCGGGGGATACGGTGAAAAGTCGAAAGAAGACATTCCGGATTACAGGTCTTGTGGCACTTTCCGATTACAGTGCATTATTTCAAAATAATAATGATACGATGTTTGATGCTGTAAAGTTCGGAGTGGCAATTGTTACAGACAAAGATTTTGAAGCATTGAATCAGGTAAAGGTACAGTATAATTATGCCTGGATCTATGATAAAAACCTGCAACAGAGAAAAAAAGAAAAGAAGATGGCCGAAGATCTGATGGAAGACATGGCAGATGTCGTGACGATAGAAAGTTTTGTACCACAATACCAGAATCAGTCGATCCATTTTACAGGGGATGATATGGGAAGTGACCGTGCGATGATCGTTATGCTGCTTTATATTGTAATGGCGATTCTTGCATTTGTATTCGGTATTACGATCAGCAATACGATCAGGAAAGAAGCGGGCGTGATCGGAACACTGCGTGCATCCGGGTATACAAGGCGTGAATTGATCTTACATTATATGGCACTTCCGGTTGTGATCACACTGATCGGGGCACTGGTCGGAAATATTCTCGGATATACAGTATTAAAGCAGGTATGTGCGGGGATGTACTATGGAAGTTACAGCCTTCCGACATATGTAACGGTCTGGAATGCAGAAGCATTCTGGATGACAACGGTTGTACCGGTTATTATCATGCTGGTGATCAACTATGGAATTTTACATTACAAATTAAGACTGTCGCCGCTTAAGTTCATAAGAAGAGATCTTTCTTCCAGAAAACAAAAAAGGGCAGTTCATTTAAGTACAAAACTCGGTATCTTCCGCAGATTCCGTCTGAGAGTTATTTTTCAGAATATCAGTAATTATTTGGTGCTGTTTGTAGGAATTATATTTGCAAATCTGCTGTTATTCTTCGGATTGCTGCTCCCGTCGGTACTGAACCATTATCAGGAAGAAATACAGGAAAATATGCTGGCAAAGTACCAGTATATGCTGGAGGTTCCGACGGATGCAATCAGTGGAAGTAAACTGGAAAGTTTACTATCGCTGATGCAGTATTCGAACGGCACGAAGACAGATAACAAGACAGCAGAAAAATTCAGTGCATACGCATTAAATACAATTCCGGGAGAGGCCAAGAGCGAAGAGGTAGTATTGTACGGAGTAGAACCGGACAGTAAGTATATTAAGGCAGATCTGGGAGATGGCGTATATATATCGACGGCATATGCAGATAAGTATCAAGTAGAACCGGGAGATAAGATTACATTAAAAGAAAAATACGAACGCAAACGCTACACATTCAAAGTAAAAGGAGTCTATGATTACAGCGGGGCAATCAGTGTATTTATGAGCCGTGACAAATTAAACGAGACATTTGATCTTGGAAGTGATTATTATGCGGGATATTTTGCAAATACAAAGATTAAAGACATTGATGAGAAATACATAGGGTCTGTAGTTGATCTGGAAGCACTGACGAAGGTATCAAGACAGCTGGATGTATCCATGGGAAATATGATGGGACTGGTCAATGGATTTGCGATCATGATCTATATGATTGTCATTTATCTGTTGTCAAAGATCATCATCGAGAAAAATGCGCAGTCCATTTCCATGACGAAGATCCTTGGATATACCAACGGAGAGATCAGCAGGTTGTATATTATGTCAACCATGGTTGTAGTTGTAATAGAACTGCTATTAAGTCTTCCGATTGAAACGGTGGTTATGAACGTAATCTTCCGTGTAATGATGATGGAAAGTCTGACCGGATGGATCACACTGTGGATCGATCCAAAGATATATGTGGAAATGTTCCTGACAGGATTCATTACTTATGGTGTGGTAGCACTTCTTGAATACCGCAAGATTAAGAAAGTTCCGATGGATGAAGCATTGAAGAATGTGGAATGATCAAAAGAACGCATAGAAACGTATGACAGAAGTAATTGAATATAAAAAAGGAGGAGAGAGAAGAGAAAAGTAGTTGCCCTAATGCTTTCTGGAATGATGATATCGGAGCTTCACTAGAATAAAAGGAAGGCAGAAAGGTGAAGTGATTCATTATTGAGAAGAAAGGAATAAAATAGTTGTGAAAATACACAAAAAAGAAAATGGTAAATTTATTGGTTATGACGAAAAATAAAAAGAATATAGACAAAGACAGGTATTATTGGTAATATAATAACAAGTTTGTTATTACGTAATGGTAAGCAAGACTGTTTATAGTGCAAGAGATCAAGAGATTTTGTATTATGGACAGTCTTTTTTTTTATCATATTGTATCAATGGTTGTTAAGATTGAATTAGAGGTGAGAATGGCTGTGAAAATAGTCAGAGTTCTGAATACGAATGCAGTTGTCAGTAGTGATCAGGAGGGAAGAGAACTGATCATAACAGGAGCAGGAATCGGGTTCAAGAAAAAGAAGGGTGAAAATCTGGATGAAGCACTGGCGGATAAAACTTATTATCTGGAGAGTGTCGATGACAGCAGGAGACTGCAGGAAGTAGTAAAAGAAATATCAGAAGAATATTTGGAGATTGTAAGCCGTATCGTAAAGACAGCGAGGGAGGAAGGATTGAAAGTCAGGGATTCCCTGTATGTGACACTTACAGATCATATCAATTCCGCAGTTGACAGATATCGTGAGAATATAGCATTAAAAATATGATGAAACTTGAGATCCGTAAATTTTATCCAAAAGAATATGAAATCGGATTAAGGGCAGTACAATGGATACAGGAACAAAATGATGAGAATCTAGGGGAAGACGAAGCTGCATTTATAGCGATGCACATCGTTTCGGCCGAACTTGGCAGCGGAAGTAATGTAGATGTTAATAAGATTACGAAATTGATTAATGCAGTTCTTCAGATTGTCAGAATCCATTTTAAGATAGAATTTAACGAGAAATCGATATCGTATGAACGGTTTCTAACTCATTTGAAATTTTTTGCGACCAGAGTATTTGATAATACCATTTATCAAGACAGCATGCAGGAAATATACAAAGTATTGATAGAAGAGAATGAATATGCTTATTCAGGAGTCAGAAAAATTGTGGAATATATTGAAAAACAGTATTCCTACAAATTGACAATAGATGAAAGATTATATTTATTAATACACATTAAAAGAATATTAGATGAACAATCAGAATAGATTGCAGGTTTGTTATTATTCAGTTAAGCAAGACCTGACTTAAAAGAAAGCAGCGGTCCCGGGAAGCGTATGCTCTTTTTAAGTCGGGTCTTTGTTATATATATGAAAAAAATTAAAAAAGAAAATTGAGGTAAATGAAAATGGATTACGAAAGTATAGCAAAAAAAAATCCTCCAAAGAGTCGGGGGGAAAGGAAAATGTAATCAGCCTGGTACATTGTATGACGAGACTGCGTTTTACATTAAAAAGATGAATCAATTGTAGACGATGAAGCAGTGAAAAAGACCAAAGGCGTTATGGGAATCATGAAAAAAGCCGGTCAGTATCAGATTATCATCGGTAATGATGTGGCAAATGTCTATGCAGAGCTTAATAAGCTTGGAAATTTTTCAAACGAAGTACCGAAAAAAAAAGCACCACAGAATAAGGAAAAACAGAATGTATTTTCTATGCTGATGGATATAATCTCCGGTATCATGGCACCGGTTATTCCGGCAATCATCGGAGCTGCAATGATCAAAGTACTTCTTACATTACTTCCAATGATCGGTGTTCTGAGTACAAAAGGTGATACTTATAATCTGTTAAGTGTTATGGGTGACGGCGCATTTTTCTTTATGCCGGTATTGATTGCGATATCTGCATCTAAAAAATTTGGAACGAATATGTATTATGCGGCAAGTATAGCGTTGATTATGTTGCATCCAAATTTTATTTCATTCATGAATAGTGCAAATGATGCAAAAAGAAACTGTAAAATTTCTTAAATTTATTCCGGTAACATATGCATCTTATGCTTATTCTGTTATTCCGATTATTCTGGCAGTATGGTCGCTGAAATATGTCGAGCGTCTGGTAGATAAGATTACACCGGTAGTAACCAAGAACTTCTTAAAACCGATGTTGGTAGTGCTGATCGAAGCACCTATTGCATTGATTATTCTTGGACCTTTAGGTGCAATCTGTGGTAACGTATTATCAACAGTTGTTTATACAATTCATGATAAACTTGGATTTATTGCGATCGGTCTTGTGGCGGGTGTATATCCTTTCGTTGTTATGGCAGGTATGCATCATGCATTTACACCAATCAAACTGGGAATGATTGCTTCCACAGGATTTGAAAACTTTATCTGTATCGGAGAACTTTGCTCTAACATGGCACAGGGTGCTGCATCGCTTGCAGTAGCAGTAAAGAGTAAGAACAAAGATTTTAAACAGATTGCCGGATCTTCTGCATTTTCGGCATTATTTGCAGGAATTACAGAGCCAGCTCTGTATGGTGTAACATTACGTTTGAAACGTCCGATGTTAGGAGCATGTATCGGTGCTGCTGCAGGTGGATTATTTGGTGGATTTTTCCAGATGAAATGTTTTGGTATTGCGACACCTGCGATCGTAACAATCGTTCAGTATGTAGAAAAAGGGAAACCGCAGAGTCTGTTATTTGCAGCACTTACGATTCTCCTTACAATAGTGGTTGCATTCATTGCGACAATGATCATTGGATTTGAAGATGTAGTAGATGAAAATGATGATGAATTAGACATGCTGGAAACAGAAAGCAAAGAAGAAGTAAAAGTAATGGAGAATGCGATTGATATTGCAAGTCCGGCAGAAGGAAAAGCAATTTCACTGTCAGAAGTTGCAGATGCAACATTTGCACAGGAAATTCTTGGAAAAGGTGCGGCAATCGTTCCGGAAAAAGGAGTGATCTATGCACCATTTGATGGAAAAGTAGATGTGATGTTTGAAACGGGACATGCAGTAGGTCTTGTAGGAGAGAATGGGGTAGAACTTCTGGTACACATCGGAATCGATACCGTAAATCTGGAAGGAAAATATTTCTCACCGAAGAAAGCAGCAGGAGATGTTGTGAAAAAAAAGGGTGATGTGTTGATCGAATTTGATATTGAAAAAATAAAAGAGGCTGGATATAATGTAACAACGCCGGTGATCGTTTCAAACACAGATCAGTATGCAATAGTTGAAAAAACAGCAACAGGAGAAGTAACAAAAGAAAGTAACCTTATCAAAGTTCAGTAAAGGAAAGGAATATGGATATGGAAGAAATGAAAGTGACAAGATTTCCAAAAGACTTTCTATGGGGAAGCGCTTCAGCGGCTTATCAGATTGAAGGTGGATGGAAAGAAGATGGAAAAGGTGTGACAAACTGGGATACATTTGTACGTATCCCAGGGAAAACATATAAAGCAACGACCGGTGATGTAGCGGTAGATCATTATCACCACTATAAAGAGGATATTGCATTAATGGCAGAGATGGGATTAAAAACATACCGGTTTTCTATCTCCTGGGCCCGTATTTATCCGGAAGGAAGAGGTACGGTCAATGAAAAAGGACTTGCATTTTATCAGGATATTATTGATGAATGCTTGAAATATGGAATTGAGCCGATGGTGACAATTTTCCACTGGGATCTTCCGCAGGCACTGGTGGATCTGTATGGTGGATGGGAAAGCCCGGAGATCATTCAGGATTATGTGACTTATGCAAAGACTCTCTTCGAAAACTTTGGCGATAAAGTGAAATACTGGATTACATTAAACGAACAGAATATCTTTACATCTCTTGGATGGCTGACAGCACAGCATCCGCCGGGAAAATTTGATGATCAGAAGACATTTTATCAGGTTAATCATTATGCTTTTATGGCACATGCCAGGGCAGTACTTGCTTATCGTGAAATGGGTGGAACAGGAAAGATTGGTGCAAGCTTTGCTTATACACCATCTTATGCACTTGATTGTAAACCTGAAAATGTTATGTCAAAACATGATTATGATGAACTGAAGAATTTCTGGTGGATGGATATATATGCATATGGACGTTATCCAAAAGCTGCGATGGCTTATCTGAAGAAAAAGGTTATGCTCCGGAAATTTTAGATGAAGATATGGAGATATTGAAAAAAAAGCTGCCGGAGAGATTACATTCATGGGTGTAAATTATTATCAGAGTTGTGTGTGTGAGTATAATCCAATGGATGGAGTTACGCCGTATGGTACGATGAATACAACAGGTGTAAAGGGATCTGCCCAAGAACTGGGAATGCAGGGAATATATAAGAATCCAGTAAATCCATATCTTATGACAACAGATTGGGATTGGACGATAGATCCGATGGGGCTTCGCTTTTTTGCTGCCGTGAAATTACAAGCCGTTATGGTCTGCCAATTGTGATTTCTGAAAATGGATTGGGAGCATTTGATAAAAAAAAAGACAGAAGATGATCAGATTCATGATGAATATAGAATCCATTATCTGGAAGAACATTTGAAAGAACTGGGAAAAGCAATTGAAGAAGGCTGTGAAGTTCTGGCATACTGTACATGGTCATTCACAGATCTTTTAAGCTGGTTAAATGGTTATCAGAAACGTTATGGTTTCGTATATGTAGACCGTGAAGAGGAAGAAGGCGGTACATTAAACCGCTATAAAAAGATAGCTTTTACTGGTATCAGGGTGTTATCAAATCTGATGGGGAGAATTTGTATAAATAGGTATAAATAAAAAAGATTATTGTGATACAGAAATGAAATTCCGGCACAATAATCTTTTTTGTTTACAAATTCAGGAATATACGACCATGCATGCGCTGGTCATGGAATACATCGAAGGACCTGCAATTGATGACAAAGAAAAAAAATTCTTGCAGACGGCTATGATATGGTAGAAATTGACGTTATGGAAGTGAAGATGGATTTGATGGAAGTCATGAAGGAGAATAAAACCAGCATGCCGCAGGGGCTTACGATGCTGGAAAGACATGTGGTAATAGGACTATAGGTGATAGCTGCTTCTGATCAGCTCAAGCATTATCTGCACGACCGATATGAAGGCAGAGATATGGGAATGTCGGGGGGGGTACGTTTGGGTATTTGTTTGCATTTACGATTGTGTTGTATCTGCTGATTAAGCATATCTTTTATTCTAACCTTCTGGTTACATACAAAGGTTCGATTGGTGACAGCCGTCATGATGCATTAAATAGAAAATCACGTGTAAAGAATAAATACAACAACTGTCTTGTCACATGTAAATAACAGTGGTATAATGTGAAAAGTTTAAGCGGTCAGAAGAATATATGTGGAGGGACTGTCCGTAAACGGAAAGCAGTATAGAAAAGAGGATGTTGTATTATGAAACTGAATGCAGATACAGTAATCGTAGGAAGCGGAGTCGCAGGACTTTTCAGCGCGTTGAATTTACCAAGAGAACAGGATATTATATTAATTACCAAGTCAGATCTGGAAAGCAGTGATTCGTTCCTTGCACAGGGGGGAATCTGTGTATTAAGAGACGAAAGCGACTACGACAGTTATTTTGAAGACACGATGAAAGCCGGTCATTATGAGAACCGGAAAGAATCTGTAGATATCATGATCCGTAATTCCAGAGATATCATCAATGATCTGGTAAAGTATGGCGTAGAGTTTGAAAAGAAGGACGGCGAATTTGCCTATACAAGAGAGGGAGCGCACTCCAGACCGAGAATCCTGTTTCATGAAGATGTGACAGGAAAAGAAATCACCAGCAAGCTGCTGGCACAGGTAAAGAAGCTTGAAAATGTGAAAATGTATGAATATACAGAGATGACAGATGTGATCATCGAAGATGATAAATGTGTAGGAATCAAGGCAAAGAATGAAAAGGGAACGTATGAAATTTATGCAGAAAATACGATCCTTGCAAGTGGCGGTATCGGCGGAACCTATCAGCATTCCACGAATTTTCCACATCTGACAGGGGATGCGATTGAGATTGCAAAGAAGCATGGAATCCGTCTGGAACATCTGGACTATGTACAGATCCATCCGACAACTTTATATTCCAAGAAACCGGGAAGACGTTTCCTGATCTCAGAATCGGTACGTGGTGAAGGAGCGGTCCTTTATAATAAGAACAAAGAACGTTTTGTAGACGAACTGCTTCCAAGAGATGTTGTGACAAAAGCAATCAGAGAAGAGATGGAAAAAAGAAGGAACTGATCATGTATGGCTTTCTATGGAACATATACCAAAAGAAACGATTTTAAAGCATTTCCCAAATATCTATGAACATTGTCTGGAAGAAGGATATGACGTAACGAAAGAATGCATCCCGGTTGTACCGGCACAGCATTATTTTATGGGTGGAATCTGGGTAGATTCAGACAGCAGGACTTCTATGGAACACCTGTATGCAGTCGGGGGAGACAAGCTGTAATGGTGTACATGGTGCTAACCGTCTGGCAAGTAACTCACTTCTGGAAAGTCTGGTATTTGCAAAGCGCGCAAAGCAACAAAGATTACAAAAAAGAAGAAACACAGGAAAAAATATCTGAACGTAAAGCGGTATAAGATGTTATAATAAATGCAGTATACGGATGCATAGATAAAAATTGCTATCTGTCAAAAAAATGAATAGAAAAATAAACAGGAAAAGGACAGAAACAGACGAACAGGAAGAATGATAAAGGAGACAAGCATAATATGAATAACATAACAATGACTTTACAGGTAGACCACCTGATCATGGAAGCATTAAGAGAAGATATTTCAAGTGAGGACGTGACCACCAATGCGGTCATGCACGAAGCTGTAACCGGAGAAGTAGATCTGATCTGTAAACAGGATGGTGTGATCGCAGGACTTCAGATATTTCAGAGAGTCTTCGAATTATTAGATAAAGATACAAAAGTAGAATTTTTCTGCAAAGATGGCGATGAAGTAAAGAATGGACAGTTAATGGGGAAAGTAACCGGAGATATCCGTGTACTCCTTTCCGGAGAAAGAGTTGCGCTGAATTATCTGCAGAGAATGAGTGGAATCGCAAGTTATACACATTCCGTAGCATCGCTTCTGGAGGGAAGTAAGACAAAACTTCTGGATACCAGAAAGACGACTCCGAATATGAGAATTCTTGAAAAATATGCAGTCAGAGTGGGTGGCGGATACAATCACCGTTATAATCTGTCTGATGGAGTGTTGCTGAAAGACAATCACATCGGTGCAGCAGGAAGCGTGACAAAAGCTGTTCAGATGGCAAAAGAATATGCACCATTTGTACGTAAGATCGAGGTAGAAGTTGAAAATCTGGATATGGTGAAAGAAGCGGTAGAAGCAGGGGCAGACATTATCATGCTCGATAATATGTCCACGGAAGAGATGCAGGAAGCAATCCGCATCATTGACGGACGTGCCGAGACCGAGTGTTCCGGTAATGTAACGAAAGAGAATATCAGCAGACTGACTTCTCTCGGCGTAGATTATATTTCCAGCGGAGCACTGACACATTCCGCACCGATTTTAGATATTTCCTTAAAGCACCTTCATGCGGTATAATAGATGTGATTACCGTGTGTGGAGAAAAAATACATGGATAAATAGATCATTTGGGAAATAACATGGGAGGTGGCAACAGGAAATGCATGGATCTGAAAGAAGAGAACAGATAATCAGACAGATTCAGGAAAGCAAAGCTCCGGTATCCGGAACAAAGCTTGCTTCCCTTTATAGTGTCAGCCGTCAGGTGATCGTGCAGGATATCGCACTGATCCGTGCAGCAAGGATATGAGATCATATCTACAAACCGCGGCTATATATTGAACCAGCCAAAGACGGTGTGTCGGATATTTAAAGTACAGCACACAGATGAACAGCTGGAAGAAGAGCTGAATACGATCGTTGACCTGGGAGGATGTGTAGACAATGTCATGATCCATCACAGAGTCTATGGAAAGATGGAGGCGGAACTGGCCTTAAGTTCCCGGAGAAAGGTCGGAGCATTTATGGAAGATATCCGAAGTGGCAAGTCCAGTCCGCTTAAGAACATCACATCCAACTATCATTATCATAAGGTCAGTGCCGACAGCGAAGAGACGCTGGATCTGATTGAGCAGGAGCTGAGGGAAAAAGGATTTCTGGTAGAGGAAAGGCGACAGGCAGTATAAAAATTGACAGAATAATTGAATGAAATGTATGGTATTTTCTGACGGAAACAGGTATAATAGGGACAAAGAAATCGTGATACTTTCATCCGAAGGAGGGATACCTATGACGACACATAAGATCATAACAATAGGCAGACAGTTTGGAAGCGGCGGCCATGAGATTGGCAACCTTCTTGCAACAAGACTGGATATTCCGTTATATGATAACAATCTGGTCAGAATGGCAGCGGAGAAGATGGATATCAGAGAAGAGACTGCAAAGGCGATTGATGAGACGTCTCTTAACAGTTTTGTATCCAGTTATCTGATCACACCGATGGGATATTCTTCCTATATTAATTCGGAAGAATATGTACAGCCGTTATCTGAACAGATGTATGAATTACAGACGGAAATTATCAAAAAGCTTGCAGAACGCGGACCATGTGTAATCGTTGGAAGATGTGCGGACTATATCTTGAAGGATAATCCGAACTGTATCAATGTATTTATCTGTGCTGATAGGGCTGACCGTATCAAACGTATTGCAGAAAGATACGATGTGTCTGAGAAGAAGGCTCTCGACCGCATTAAACGAATGGACAGAGAACGGAAATACTATTACGAAACCCATACGGGGCAGGAATGGGGAAGCATCAGTTCTCATGAGATATTGTTGAATGCAAGCCTTCTTGGAATTGAAGGGACCGTAGATATACTGGAGGGAATCTATAAAAGATAACTGACAATGAATATAATCTAATAATGTATAAAACAGAAATGAGCAGTGTACGCTGCTCATTTCTTGTGTGTTGTGATGTATTTGATTATGATTCGAATCCCAGTACGGTTTCACTGTTCTGAATATCTGAGTATAACTTCAAATGCATGTCTTCCGTATGGCATACTTTTTACAATGTCTTCATACTCTTTACAATCCGGCAGTATTTCCGTGAGAATGTTAGGCATATTGTGAAAAACAGTACGATTAAAAATCCGTGTCTTTGGAGTGTCAAATAACGCGGTGTAAAAAATCTCTGCCTCTACCAGATCCTGGAACATATGGCTTCCGTAAGAAAGCTCCGGCATGTATCCAACTTCACTGTCCGACATTTCGCAGATTGCACAGAAGTGATTGATCGCGGCAAAGCTTACAGGAACCCCAAGTTCCGGTGAGGAAGTTCCGATACGTCCAGGTACGAACAAAAGCAGGTTCTGATTGCTTTTTGCGGAAATGATGATTGATGTCTCCGATAATATGGGCGATATCTGGTTTTCGTTTATACGGGAATTCATAATAAGCCCTGGAGTCGACGAAGACTACATAGTCAATATCTTCTGCCCGGGACCCGACCATGGAAGAACCGGTAACGGAGAACACTGTTTTATCTTCTGGGAGCGAAGGAACGGTTACGGCATCTCTTCTTGTGCCGACCTGAAGCGGTCTGCACTGTAACAGGTTAAATACAAATTCACCGGTATCAGTTCCATTGATGGTGAATTCGATGTCGACAGGATATTGGTAAGCCTGCTGCAATGTATGAAGAAGAGCAGGGTGTCCGGAAAAATGCATGTATAAAAGTTCCTTTCCTTCTTCATAAAGCTGGTTACAGAGTGGAGTTACAAAGTGCATATAGTCATCCATGCTGGATACCTGCCAGACGACATTATCGCCCATACGGATGGAATCAAGCATAGAGTCAAGACCCGGAAGACCGGATTCGTTCAAAAGTACTCATATGATCACTTCCCTTCTGTGAAAATAGTCTATATATAATGTATTATACAGAAAAAAAGACTGAAAATTACAGAATAACTGAGAAAAAATATGTAATGCCGAATGGCATGTTTTGCTTGAAAAATACGGACATACAAACTAGAATAAAAATGTTATGAAAAAATAGATAAAGGAGAGATAGAAATTATGGAAATGCTGATTGATGTATTTACTGATGCGGCGATTGACTGTATTAAGATGCTCCCGTTTCTGTTTCTGGCCTTTCTGCTGATAGAGGCACTGGAACACTATTCCAGTGATTTTACAAAAAAGCTTATGATAAAAGTAGATAAGGCCGGACCGGTAGTAGGAGCAGTAGTAGGATGTGTTCCACAGTGTGGATTCTCGGTTATGGCAGCCAATCTATATTCTGGAGGGATTATTACGATCGGAACATTGATTGCTGTATTTCTGGCAACATCGGACGAAGCAATTCTTATTATTATGGGAAATCCGGAGCATGCCGGCAAGATTGGTATATTGCTTCTGGCGAAAGTGATCATTGCGATCGTTGCAGGATATCTGGTGGATATTTTCTTTAAAAAGGAAATTGCAGTTCCACATCATGAAGGAGAACTCTGTCATGACTGTGGATGTCACAATCATTCATCCGGAATTGTAAAGCCGGCACTTCGTCATACCGGAAAGATATTCTTATATTTATTTGCATTTACATTTATTTTAAATCTGTGTATTGAAGTACTGGGAATTGACAGGATTTCTGCTATGATGCTGGGGGATACAGTATTCCAGCCGGTGATCGCAGCATTGATCGGATTGATCCCTAACTGTGCGGCATCTGTGATTCTGACACAGCTATATTTAAGTGGAGCAATTTCATTTGCATCGGTTATTGCGGGATTGTGTACAGGGGCCGGAATTGGTCTGGTCGTTTTGTTTAAGGTAAATCCGGATAAGAAAGAAAACGTAAAGATTATTGCAGTATTATATGGAATTGCTGTGGCAGCAGGGCTGATTTTAGAGATGTTTGGTGTGTAATGTGCATGCAATATGGCGTGGAATTGCATTTTTGGAAGAATGTGTTATAATATTGACAACTAGGTAATAGGGCTTAGAGAGATTTAGGAGGAAATAAAATGGCTACAAAAAAAGTAACAACAGCAACCACAAAAGATGTAACTGCTAAAGTAACTGCACCAGAAACTAAGACATCAGAAAAAGCAGAGACAGTAAAGAAAGCAGAGACAGTGAAGGTAGTGGCAAAGCAGCAGAGCCGAAGAAGATAGAGAAGGAGACTGAGAAGAAAGTCGCAGCTCCAAAGGCAGAGCCAGTAAACTCAATTGTAAAAGAAGAAAAAGCTAAGCCGGAAGAGAAAAAGGCTGAGAAGAAAGCAGAAGAAAAAGAAAACCGAGCCTAAGGCAAAGCAGAAAAGAAAACAGCAGAGAAAAAAGTAACTGCCAAAAAAGCAGAAGAAAAAGCACCTGCTAAAAAGACGACAGCTAAGAAGACAACGACAAAGAAAACAACAGCTAAGAAATCTACAGCAAAGAAAGAGATTAAAGTAAGTGCTTTTGTTGAATACTATGGAAAACAGGTGGAAGAAAAAGAAATCATTGCAAGAGTAAAAAAGCATGGACATCTTCTGGAAACAAAATCGGAGATATCAAGACAATGGATTTATACATAAAGCCAGAAGAGTCAGCTGTTTATTATGTAATTAACGGAACATCAACGGGAGCAGTAGCATTCTAAAGGCAGATATGGAACCAGAGGCTGTGAATCTTCGGAAACACGGCCTTTTATACTTTTGAGAATACAAAACCGGCAGCGGTGGTTATGTATAATGAGGGGTATAAGAGAAAGGAGTATGGATATGGAGAATGTAACATCAGTTTTGAAATCGGCAGACGGACCCACGAGTATCTTTGTTGCAGGAAAGACGCCGGAAATTATGGGGGCTTTGATCGCAACAGTTGTGGTAGGAGTAATCATAGCTTTGTTTGGACTGAAAATTGTAAGGGTGTTATCGGCACTTGTAGGACTGGCTGTGGGAGCAGTTATTGGAGCAACGGTAGGAGTGATTGCCGGCTTTGATATGACAAAAATGCTTGTGGCGGTTGCAGTGTGTGCGGTAATATTATGCGTTATGTGTGCGGCACTTCGCAAATTTGGAATCTTTATTATGACATTTTTCGGATCCTTCGGCACATTTGTTACGCTGCTTGAAACAAAGTCAGTGATAGTACTTGCTATTTGTGCGGTTATCGCTCTGATCGTTGCGATACTTACGGTAATTTTTGCTGAGTTTTTTGTTATATTTGTGACTGGCATCATGGGCGGTGTAGAGGCTGGGATGGCATTACCGTTTGTGTGTGGAATGACGAAGATTGGCTGGATCGGATATGTGATGAGTGCAGCAATCGCAGTGATCGGAATTGTAGTTCAGACGATGATGCAGTCCAGAAAGATTGGAAAGAAAGAAAAGATATTCTCAAAGAAGATCAAAGAACAGGTATCTATGGAGTCTGAGGTTGAAAAAGCAAGAATGCTTTTAGATGATGGAGAGCCGGAAGAAAGTATGGAAGCAGCCGGGGATAAAGAAAAAACGGATAATGCTGAAGAGACAGATAAGGAAGAGACTGTGACAGAAATATTTGATCTGGATGATACGAAGCCAGATGAAGATAATCTGGACGACGATGAAGATGTTGTGACAGTTGAAAAAACGGATGAGCCGAAAGACGGATTTCTGGATGAAGATGATGTGGAGATTTTTGAAACAGATGATTCAGATGTTGTAGTTTTTCATCCTGACGATATTGATTAATGAAGAAAATCCGACACAGACGGTAATTTCTATATACGAATGTGATAAGAAAAACACCTGGTGCAGAAAATTAAAAACTGCATCAGGTATTTTTTATACCGAAATATGCAATAGAAACTGTTACCTACAGGCAGGATGTATTATTTTGACAGATCAGATTAAGAAAGATATAAGAAAGCCGGGAAGCAGTTTCGTTGTAATTTAAGAGGGATGTGATATAATACTATTAAGAATAAAGTTAAGGAGGCTTACTTATGAAGATAGATATGCATTGCCATGTGCGGGAAGGCTCAGTGGACAGCCGGGTAAGCTTGGATGAATACATCACAACCTTGAAAAGAAAAAGGATTTGACGGAATGCTGATCACGGATCATGACACTTATCATGGCTATCGTCACTGGAAATATCACATGAAAGGAAAGGTACATGAAGACTTCGTAGTTCTGAAGGGAATCGAATATGATACACTGGATGCAGGTCATATTATCTGTATCATGCCGGAAGGTGTTAAGATGCGTCTCCTGGAAGTGAAGGGACTTCCGGTGTCTGTGCTGATCGACTTTGTGCACAGACATGGTGGGATCTTAGGACCTGCACATCCATGCGGAGAAAAGTACCTGAGCTTTACGAATACCAGCAGATTCTATAAGTCACCGGAACTGATCAAGCGATTTGACTTTATAGAGGCTTTTAATGCATGTGAATCTGCAGAATCGAACGAAGGTGCAAGAAAGCTTGCGGAAAAATATAAAAAGCCGGGAATAGGGGAAGCGATGCACACAGACCGGACTGCATCGGGACAGGCTATACGATTCTTCCGGAAAGAGTTACCTGTGAGACAGAGCTGATCGCATTGATACGGAGTAAAGCTGCGATTGAAGCAGGCGGAGTGCTCTATGGAAAGACGGCAAAAGACAAGATGGGACCGGCCCATAAAATTCTGACATATTCTTTCTGGTTCTATAACAAAGGTGGTGCGCTCCTTAAGAAACACAAAAGAACTCTGAAGGGAAAAATTGAAAATCCGGCTACTCCGATCGATCCGATTGAGATCCCATACCTGCATAATATCAAGAAACAGAAGTGAAAAAATTATGCACTAAAATTTATAATTTCTTGCATGCCCTTTTTACTGTGCTAAAATACAGTATAAAACTATGAGAAATCAAGGAGGTACAGGTTCGTTATGGGAATGACGATGACACAGAAGATACTGGCAGCTCATGCAGGTCTTGACAGCGTGACAGCCGGTCAGTTAATAGAAGCAAAGTTAGATGTAGTCATGGCAAATGACATCACAGGTCCTATGGCTCTGCCAATCTTCAGACAGATGGCAGACAAAGTATTTGACAAAGACAAGGTGGTACTGGTACCAGACCACTTTACACCGAATAAAGATATCAAATCAGCAGAGAACTCAAAATCGATCCGTGAATTTGCAAAGAATCAGGGACTTAGCTGGTATTTTGAACAGGGAAAATCAGGAGTAGAACATGCAATCCTTCCGGAGGCCGGAGTTGTTGCAGCAGGGGAATGTATCATTGGCGCAGATTCTCATACCTGTACATATGGTGCGTTGGGTGCATTCTCAACAGGTGTCGGAACAACCGATATTGCAACAGGTATGGCAATGGGAGAACTGTGGTTCAAAGTTCCGAGTGCGATCAAGTTCGTACTGACAGGAAAGCCTGGCAAATATGTAAGTGGTAAAGATATCATCATCCATATCATCGGTAAGATCGGTGTGGACGGAGCTCTTTACAAATCCATGGAATTTACCGGAGACGGAATCAAGAATCTTTCTATGGCAGACAGATTCACAATGGCAAACATGGCAATCGAAGCCGGAGCCAAGAACGGAATATTCCCGGTAGATGAAAAGACAGAAGAATACTTAAAAAGAACATACAAAGAAAGAATATAAAGTGTACGAAGCAGATGAGGACGCAGAATATGAAAGTGTTGTAGAGATCGATCTTTCCGAAGTCCGTCCAACAGTTGCATTTCCGCATCTTCCGGGCAATGCAAAGACCATCGATGAGATCGAGGCGATGGAACCGATCAAGATCGATCAGGTGGTCATCGGTTCTTGCACCAATGGAAGAATGGAAGATATGAGAAAAGCAGCTGCCATTCTTCAGGGACATACTGTTCATCCGGATGTACGTGTTATGGTCGTTCCGGCAACACAGAAGATCTACAAACAGTGTATCAGAGAAGGCCTTCTGGAAATCTTCGTAGACGCAGGATGTGCAGTCAACACACCAAGCTGTGGACCTTGTATGGGAATGAAAGCTTTAGGACATGTTTTTAAATACGGAGATAACATAGATACAGACGTAATCATTCCTGCAAGATATCTGAATTCATTCGATGCACAGGAACTTGCAAGCCATGCAATGGCAGATATCGACCCTGAATTTGTAAATAAAGTACAGCCTGGAGATATTATTGTTGCCAACAAGAACTTTGGATGCGGTTCTTCAAGAGAACATGCGCCATTATGTCTTAAGACAGCAGGTGTCAGCTGCGTTATCGCAGAGACGTTTGCAAGAATCTTCTATCGTAATGCGATCAATATCGGACTTCCGATCATTGAGTGTCCGGAAGCGGCAAAAGCAATCGAAGCAGGTGATGAAGTAGAGATCGACTTTGACAGCGGTAAGATTTACGACAGAACAAAAGGCACGGAATTCCAGGGACAGCCATTCCCGGAATTCATGCAGAAACTGATTGCAGCAGGCGGACTTGTAAAATATACAAACAGCAAGAGAAAGTAATCATATAAGGACATTGGCATGGGTTTATATTACAAAAAGTACAAGAAATTCTAATTTGAAAGTGACTGCATCGGAGGCAATTTTAAAAGGACTTGCTCCGGACGGAGGGCTTTTTTGTACCATCAGAACTTCCGAAACTGGATGTATCAATGTCGGATCTGAAAGGAAAGACATATCAGGAGATCGCATATCTCGTAATGAAACAGTTCCTGACAGATTTTACGGAAGAAGAACTGAAAAGCTGTATCGATAAAGCTTATGACAGCAAATTTGACACAGAAGAGATCGCACCGCTTGTAAAAAGTAGATGATACTTATTATATGGAATTATTCCATGGTGCAACGATCGCGTTCAAAGATATGGCGTTATCTATTCTGCCACATCTGATGACGACTTCAGCAAAGAAGAATGATGTAAAAGAATGAAATCGTAATCCTGACTGCCACATCCGGAGATACAGGAAAAGCTGCACTTGCCGGATTTGCAGATGTGGAAGGAACAAGGATCATCGTATTCTATCCTAAGAACGGAGTCAGCAAAGTGCAGGAACTTCAGATGGTGACACAGAGAGGCGAAAATGTAAATGTAGTAGCGATCCATGGCAATTTCGATAATGCCCAGAGTGGTGTAAAAGCCATGTTCGAGGATAAAGAACTTGCAGAAGAACTTGCGAAGAAAGGCTATCAGTTCTCATCAGCCAACTCGATCAATATCGGACGTCTGGTTCCACAGGTGGTATATTATGTCAATGCATATGCCAAACTTCTGGAAAATGAAGAGATTGAAGACGGTGAGAAGATCAATGTAGTAGTTCCGACCGGTAACTTTGGTAATATTCTGGCTGCATACTATGCAAAACAGATGGGAGTCCCAATCGATAAACTGGTATGTGCATCGAATGACAATAAAGTGTTATTTGACTTCTTCCAGACAGGTGATTATGACAGAAACCGTGAGTTTATCCTCACAACATCACCATCTATGGATATCCTGATTTCAAGCAACCTGGAACGTCTGCTTTATCGGATCAGCGGAGATGATGACCAGAAGACAAAAGATATGATGGAAGCATTAAAATCCACAGGAAAATATACAATTACAGAAGATATGAAGGCATGTCTTGATGATTTCGCAGCTGGATATGCGACAGAAGAAGAGTGTGCGCAGAATATCAAGAAAGTATATGATAAGACAGGGTATGTGATGGATACACATACAAGTGTAGCATCTTATGTGTGTGAATGTTATCAGAAGAACAGTGGAGACAATAAGAAATGCGTGATTGCATCAACAGCAAGTCCATATAAATTCGTGAAGAGTGTCATGAGTGCAATTGATCCGAAGTATGCAGATCAGGATGAGTTCAGTCTTCTGAAGGTTCTGGAAGAAACATCAGGACGTGAGATGCCGCAGGCGATCAAAGATATCCTGAATGCAAATATTCTGCATGATCTGGAATGTGATGCTGATAAGATGAAAGATACAGTGAAGAATATTCTGGAAGTATAGAACGTTTACAAAATGATAAATATATTTTCTGTATTGATAAAAATACACAAAATGCAAGATTTCGTGTGAAATCTTGCATTTTGTGCTTTTTAAAACAAAAAATAGAATAAAAAAATAAAAGTTTTAGAGAAAGAACTTGCAAAAACACATTGTGAAAAGATTGTTAAAGTATTGACTTTTTTGCGTAGAAAAATGCAATAATAAAACAAATGCTGTTGTGGGAGAATATAACAAGACTAGAATTTATAAATATACAGCAAAGCAAATAAAAAGAAAAGAGGTTAAATGAAGATGGCTAAAATCGATTTAAGCAAGTATGGCATTTCAGGAACGACAGAGATCGTACACAATCCTTCTTATGAATTATTATTTGAGGAAGAGACAAAACCAGAACTCGAAGGTTTTGAAAAAGGACAGGAAAGTGAACTTGGTGCAGTCAATGTAATGACAGGTATCTACACTGGACGTTCTCCAAAAGATAAGTTCATCGTAGTTGATGAGAATTCAAAAAGATACTGTATGGTGGACATCTGATGAATATAAGAATGATAACCATCCTGCAACACAGGAAGCTTGGAAAGCAGTAAAAGATATTGCGATCAAAGAACTTTCTGACAAAAAACTTTATGTTGTAGATGCATTCTGCGGAGCAAACAAAGATACACGTATGGCAATCCGTTTCATCGTAGAAGTTGCATGGCAGGCTCATTTCGTAACAAATATGTTCATCAAACCTTCAGAAGAAGAGCTTGAAAACTTTTGAGCCAGACTTCGTAGTATACAATGCTTCTAAAGCAAAAGTTGAAAATTACAAAGAATTAGGACTGAACTCTGAGACAGCAGTAATGTTCAACATCACAAGCCGAGAGCAGGTTATCGTGAATACATGGTACGGCGGAGAGATGAAGAAAGGTATGTTCTCTATGATGAACTACTTCCTCCCACTTAAGGGAATGGCTTCTATGCACTGCTCAGCTAACACAGACCTGAACGGTGAGAACACTGCGATCTTCTTCGGTCTGTCAGGAACAGGAAAGACCACACTGTCTACAGATCCTAAGCGTCTCCTGATCGGTGATGATGAGCACGGATGGGATGATAACGGAGTATTCAACTTTGAAGGTGGATGCTACGCTAAGGTTATCAACCTTGACAAAGAATCTGAGCCAGATATCTACAACGCAATCAAACGTAACGCTCTTCTTGAGAACGTAACACTTGATGAGAATGGAAAGATTGATTTTGCAGATAAGAGCGTAACAGAGAATACACGTGTATCTTACCCAATCAATCATATTGAAAATATTGTACGTCCGGTATCTTCAGCACCTGCAGCTAAGAATGTAATCTTCCTTTCTGCTGATGCATTCGGAGTACTTCCTCCGGTATCTGTACTGACACCAGAACAGACACAGTACTACTTCCTGTCAGGATTTACAGCAAAACTTGCTGGTACAGAGCGTGGAATCACAGAACCTACACCAACATTCTCAGCTTGCTTCGGACAGGCATTCCTGGAACTGCATCCTACAAAATATGCAGAGGAACTTGTTAAGAAGATGGAGAAGAGCGGT